>Ga0209396_1000534_pt1 | contig 44679 bp, 39 predicted proteins | sample GOMGulsemesocosm_6_FD_184638 | JGI IMG/M metagenome (GOLD analysis project Ga0209396, IMG submission 184638) | Methane-oxidizing microbial communities from mesocosms in the Gulf of Mexico - GOM8C Gulf of Mexico (SPAdes) (version 2) | ecosystem: Environmental > Aquatic > Marine > Cold seeps...
ACAGCACTAAGTGATCGTTACAAGTTGAACAATGAACGACGGCTTAGTTCTCTGTCATGACCAAGATAGATTGAACACTCTAAACAGCTTAAATATCTATTGATGCTAACGTCCGCTTTCGTATCTTTGCTGACTGTTTTGAGGTCGATTTTTCATTAATAAAAAGGGCTCTTTGTGGTAATTCCCATATCATTAATTTTTTTTCCAATTGTAACTAGAAGCGGAATACTTGTAGTAACCTATTCTAGCTTCAGCTTGACGTATCACCTATTGTCTCGACAGCTGAATTAAGCATTGATGAATTAACATTTTTACCATATCTATCATAAGTAATATTCCCATTACTATGACCCAATATTTGGGCCGCATACTGACTAGCAACACCAGCACTCTTCAACTCAGTAGCAACCGTATGCCTTAGCGAATGAAAATCAACTTCAGCCTTACCTCCTTTCAGATTTGATTTAAAAGGGTTGTTACGGCTGAACCATCGGCTAGCTGAATGGCTAAAGCTCCCCTTAACAGGTTTCCATTCATGAAATAATCGTTCTCCAGTACATTTATCTACCCAATCTAATAAACCAAGTTCAATAAGCTTAGAGTGAGTTGAGATTGAACGTTTAGCGTTATCTGTTTTCAAAATATCACCACGAATATGAATTACATCTTTAGTGACATCTTCAGGCTTAAGCTGGCATATCTCATTCATTCTAGCGCCTGTATATCTGCCAATAATAATCAACCAATAGCGCCTATCATTCTTTCCGTAACTATCCGCAAACTTAAATAATTTTTTTAACTGAATTGGTGTATATGCCTTGCGCCCTTCTGAAATATTCTTCTTTCTCTCAATAACTTTCAACCCTTCAAAGGGATTCTCAGTTACTTGAGCATTATTAGCCAACACCCAACGATAAAATGCATTAAAGTATTTAAGATATCGATTGAAGGTAGTAACGGTTTTTAGTTTTAAAATGGAAGCTTTTAGTTCAATCGCTATTTCTCTGGTAACCACGTTATTAGGCAAGAAACCTAACGAACTTTTAATACGTGTATATTCCCTAGCACACCACCGACTACCATTTTCAGCAAGATAGTCTTTGATCAACTCAAAGGTGTTATTAGGTGTTTCTGTAGTGTCCGAAGGTCTAACAGAGGTGTCAATATGTCTAACTGTATCGTTGTTTACTGCTGGCGTGGTGGCAAACATAGTAATACAGAGCTTTTTAAAAGCGTCTTGCTTACAACGAGTACGTAAGGACTTCCAAACGGATTGATTGCGATAGTAATAAATACCATTACGGCAATGAAGATAAGGAATATTAGTCGCAAGCATGTAGCACCTCATGTAGCAAAATAGCTAATTAAGATGTAACTTGTTGAAAACCTTGGTATTTGGTGGCAACCCAAACAGCCACACTCCGGCACATGAGTCGTCTGCTGCGGTTGCTTCCTTCCGGACCTGGCCGAGTTCACAGAGTATCATTGCGAAGGGACCGTAAGGGTCACCATAGATGATGTTTAACGCCGCGGATTATCGCTAATAGTATTAAATGATGCAAGCACTAGTTCGACAATTTGATCTGCTTGCACTTTTTTTATACAAAAACGCTGTTTTTTTTAATCATTTCTTATTGTGAACGTTGTCGAGCGAGTTTTTCATTGATTTCAAGCAATATTGACTTAATCACTAATAGGTTATCTTTACCTAATCGAAGAAGTAATTTATCCGCATCATCAAGAGACTCGATTTCCGCATTTTTATAACGGAACATGACACTCGGTCGAACTAGCTCTATTGGCTCTTTTGGTAGTTCCATATCTAAAACTCGTGTAATTGTACTTTGCAAGACTTCAGTAAAATCATCATCTGGATAACCTAGTTCGCTATATGCTTCATTTATCAATGGTTTTAGTTCGACATACCATTCCACTAATGAATCGGTATCAACAGAACGTAACAAGTCAACGTATAGGCTAAATCGTCTCGTTGAGTTTTCATCCCATTGCCATGCTGCTTTTAATTCATTATTATCACTTTTTTGTTCTGTTGCTGAAAATGATGTATTAGGTTTCACCAAAGGGCTATGCTCATAAGCAACAAGTCCTTGTGAGAAATTGTCAGTAAATACGACAAAACGTCTGATCATATCTTCATTGATCACCAGTTTAAGTAACTCTTTTCGCCACGTTAAAGAAGGTAGTTTTTCTTGCAACCAAGTATCACTTTCATTTAATGAAGGCAAAGGCTCAATAACCTCAGCGACTTCTTCAACCACTTCAACAATAGGTTCAACAATAACCTCTTCGACAACTTCAACAGTCTCCTCTACTGTTGGCGTAATAGGCTCAATGAGCACAGGAGCTACTTCGACAATTTTTTCCTCATCCTTGGTAACCAATAGCCATGAAAGTAACACGACTAAAATAACACCAATAATGCTGGCTATTAATCCAATGGAGGGCTTATTTTTTACTGTTTCTGTTGAACTGTTCATATGTACCTTTATAAACATCGATAAATAAATACAATGGTGTAAATTTGTTCATCATCTATTTATGATAAAAAATTTACTTCCCTATCGCTACTGTGCGTCATTTTGGTTTTCTGGTAAAGCATCTATAAAAGCGACTTGTTGATTACAACGTTCTACAATCGCGGAAATAATTGGGTATTGAGACATATCAACACCAAATCGATTAGCGTTATATACTTGTGGGACCAAACACAAATCAGCAATTGTTATTTGATCTTTATAACAATAATTACCTGATGTTTCTCTTAAGCGCTTTTCAAAGGCAGTAAAGCCAATATTCATCCAATGTAAAGTCCAGTTTAGTTTATCTTGGTCACTAACGTTGAGTTTATTCGCTAAATATTGTTGTACCCGAAGGTTATTCACTGGATGTATTTCACAAGAAATATCAAGAGCTAACGATTGTACCAACGCTCTTTCAGTTATATCATCTGGATATAAATTCAATTCAGGATACATACTGTCTAAATAATCAATAATTGCTATTGATTGATTTAGGACCAAATCACCATCAATTAACGTTGGCACCAAATGTGTTGGGTTTAACTCAACATACTCATTTTGATGTTGCTCTCCACCATTTTTAACTAAATGCACTGGGATCAATTGACATACTATATTCTTTAAGTTTAATGCAATTCTTACTCGGTAAGCAGCGGATGAACGCCAATAGCCATATAGTTTCATTTGATATTCCCTAAATTTTTACTGTTTTTTTATTAATATCATATTCACGCAATTTATTGGCAATAGCCGTATGGCTTAAACCCAACTTTTTAGCCAATTGCCTAGTACTTGGATAGGCAGGATACAACTTGCGTAATAAATTAGCTTCAAAGTCTTTAACTGCAGCGTCTAATGTCCCTTCGAATTCTTGTTCCAAATAACCATGTTCACGCGTATATGCAGGAAGCTGCAAGTGATTAGTCATTATAATTCCACCTTCCATCAAGGATACAGCTCTGATCAATACATTCTCAAGCTGCCTTACATTACCAGGCCACGGATAATGCTCAACAAAATCTCGACAATCATCAGAGAATATAACGTTCGATTTACCAATACGTTGACCAAACTTTGCAATAAAAAATTCTGATAAAGGAATGATATCGGAACGACGCTCACGTAATGAAGGAATATTTAGACCTAAAACATTTAACCGGTAATATAAGTCTTCTCGAAACTCACCTAAAGAAACCATGCTCAATAAGTCTCGGTTTGTTGAGCCTATAATACGCACATTAACATTTATTTCTTGTTCATCGTCAACTCGTCTAAAGCTACCATTTTGAATAACTCTAAGTAATTTTGTTTGTAGTTTTGGCGACATATCCCCGACTTCATCAAGAAATATGGTCCCGCCATCAGCAAGTTCAAATAATCCTCGTTTTCTATTAGTTTCTCCTTCGCAGCCAACACCAAATAGTTCTGTTTCAGCAGCATCATCAGGTAATGCTGCACAACTAAGTGTCATAAAAGGGTTTTCAGCTCGCTCACTGGCTGCATGACATGCATGAGCAAGTAGTTCTTTACCTGTGCCTGTTTCCCCCATTATCAACATTGATGAGTCTAATAAAGCCATACGTTTGGCTTCACGTATAACCTTACGCATTGCGCCGCTACTAGCTTGTATACCTGAAAAATTATTTTCATTCACCTGTTTAAAAGCACTAATTTGTTGACCAAGTCGAATTTCAGATTTTAAAATAAGTACGGCACCAGCTAATACATTACCTTCCGTTCCATCCGAAACATGAATAGGCATAATATCAGCAACGAAGTCATCGTCTTGAAATTTTAATCGCCGGGTTTGCGCTAAGACTTCATCACTATCTAACCAACGATTAAAGTTAAAACCTTTTAACCACAAACTAATATGTTCCCCCACTAGTGCATCTTCTTTTTGCCCCATAAGAGCTGCAGATACATTATTGACGATACGAATATTACCTTTGACATCTATAGAAATAAAAGGATCTGGAAAGGTTTTAATAAGTGTTGCCAATTCATTTTTTTCTCGCTCTGAGGGCATATACGCTGTTGTTTTTACATCGTTTACCCCAGTAATCAAGCGAAGTTGTGGCATAAAAGTTTGCAATTCAGAGAATTCCAAATCGGGAATATTTATAAAAATATGGCCTGGTTGTTTTAATTCGATACCTCGTAAATCAATATCTCGCTCAACAAAGATAGATAAAACTTCCTTCGCTATACCGACCCTATCGCTACAAACAATTTCCAAACGCATTCATATTCCTCTTTGTAACTTACTTAATAACAATTCCCCATTGTAAACTAATTTTTACAACAAAAAAAAGCCCTTAATCCTGTTCCGCTTCCTAAACAATAAAGTTATATGTAAGTAAACATTACAACTTCTTTTTTTTCAATCAGTTATAACTAAAAACTTGGCCTTTATCACTTGATTTCATTGTAACCGCATACAACATTGGCCATTTGATACAGAGAACTAATCAAACAAGTTTTGATGTATCGCAATATATATTAAAGAAATTCCGCATAAGCTGATGCCATTGTTCACATAAATAGAGCTTACCTATGACTAATAAATTCGTTTCTGAATATGAGGTTTATCAAATTCTTAATCAAGTAGGTATCGATAGTCCCAAGAACTTTCTACTTGACGAAGATACCAACATTAACACATGTCCTTTTGCAGAAAATGAACCTGTAGTAATAAAAGGACTAGCAGAAAATTTATGGCATAAGTCTGACCTTAACGCTGTTCATTTTTGTGAATATAATCAAAATGATGTATCTACATTAAATGAGGAGATGAAAGCACGGCTAAGTGAAGAATACCCGTGGATTGGAACTTTAGTCACCGAGCGAGTTTCTTTTCAATCACCAAGTGGGATTCCTAGTGAAATATTTGTCAGCTTAACTAGGGATAAGTGTTGCGGCGCTGTAATAAGTATTGGTTTCGGTGGATTACTTACTGAAGAATGGGCTAGCGAACTAAAAACGCCATTATTAGTTTGGCCATCGTCTGTTTATGATCCTTTTGAGGCCTTACAGGAGTTTTCAGAACACTGGTTAGGAAGGTTATTATTGGGAGATGCTCGACAACAAAAAGCGATGATAACAAAAGAAAAGTTACAACGTTTCTTTGAATCACTTTGGTTATTAAATCAAATTATGCTTGAAAAAAACATTGTACTTTTAGAGGTAAACCCTTTTGTCATAACAACGTCAGGAAATATAATTGCACTAGATGGTGTAGCCGTTATTAACAAAGAAGACAAACATGATATATGTCCGATCCCTTTAAATCATAAGCAATTCTTATCGCCAAACTCAATTGCCATTGCTGGCGTATCAGATAAACCGGGTAATATTGGCGCAATGATATTAAAAAATGTTCGTCAATCAAAAATTCCGGTACAAAACCTCCATATAATTAAACCTAATATTGAAAGCCTTCAAGGGATCACATGCTTAGCCAACATTCAGGCCTTAATTAGTAATCCCGTCGACATACTTATTTTGGCCCTACCCGCAAAAACGACTGTAGAAATGATCAAACAGCTATGTTTGCAAGGTTCAGGTGCACATGTCGTGTATATTGTCGCTGGAGGTATCGGAGATGGAGCTGATTATGATGGCTTAGGACAAGAGCTTGAACAATTAATAAAAACTAGGCGACATAACAATCTTTGGTGCCCAGCATTAATCGGCCCTAATGGTTTAGGCATGATTAATACGCCTTTAAAACTAAATACACTATTTATTCCCCAAGAAAAGTTAAACATTCAATTTTGTGATGATGCCGAAGTGGCATTAGTCAGTCAAAGCGGCGCCTTTTTAATTACCCGATTGTCACGTGATAATAGTTTAAAACTAAAATATGGCTTTTCAATTGGCAACCAAATCGATATGAAGTTCTCTGATTTTATAGCGTTAATTGCAAAGGATAAAAGCGTAAAAGTTTTAGGATTATATGTAGAAGGCTTTGTTGATGGTGATGTCTGCGCCATTAGTAAGCTTGTAAAAAATATTCACCAAGAAAAACGCCATGTAGTTATATATAAAGGCGGCCGCTCTGAACGAGGAAAAGTCGCTGCTGCTGGTCATACTGGCGCGATGATGGGTGATTATCAAATGCAAAAACGATTATTATCTAAATCGGGAGCTATATTTGTTGAAACATTTAACCAATTTAACGCCGTATTTAAATGGTTAAGTGCCTATCCTCAAAGCCAACATATGAAAAAAATAAGCATTGTAACTAATGCTGGCTATGAAACCGTAGGCAGTATGGACATTTTGGGTGATACCCATTCAACTCGGCTTTATGATTTAACGCCAAACAATGAACTCGTATTAAAACAGGTATTAAAAGACAATCAGCTTAATGAATTGGTAGCCCCCGCAAATCCATTAGACCTAACGCCTATGGCCGGTGAAAAAGCTTACTTCGATTGTGTTGAAGCCATGATAAGTTTTGGTGTTGATACTATATTATTAGGTTTAGTGCCATTAACTAATCAACTGGAAACTGAAGCGTTACACCATGTTGAAACATTTGCGCAAAAATTAAGAAAATTGGCAAGTAAAAGTGATAGTTGTATTGGTATTGTTTTAGATGTCGGTCTTTGCTATCAAGAATATAAAGATGTTTTTCAAAAAGAAAACTTACCTGTATTTGATAGTATGGATATGGCTGTACTTGGGGTCAATATTCTTGACAAATAGTTTCATGCCATTAGTTGATAGATATTTAAAGGTGTAAAACTTTTCATTTTAAAGTAAGTATTGGTTGATGATTTTAATGTTGTTATCGCTCATATAAAACTATTAACTACAATTCACGTGCGCTACTTTGATAAACAGCAACTAAAGGCTAGAAATCATATCGAAAGCGCAAGTTTATCTTTAAGCTTTAAGCTTTAAAGCCATTAATATCGATAGTCCTTCGAGGTTACAAAAATTAATGGCTTCATCAATATCTTCAAAAGAGAGCCCTAGGTCGTCCATTAAATGCTGCCCCAAAAACGTTTGTTTTGAATACATCCCTGGGTGAGAGTTAAGTAACGCTAAACGACTAGCAACGTAAAGTAACTTGGCATCTTTGTTGGTCTCATGATCATAAGCACTATGATACTCTCTTATCGGTGTAATTAATGAATCAGGTAACTGCCACAAAGTTAATAAATCAGCTCCGCAATCAGCGTAAGTAAAACCAAATACATCTTGTTGTCTTTGCCAAGGTGTTTCTTCGTTATCATAAGCTTGGCAATAAAGAATTTTTTTACTTTCACATTGAGCAATAGCTAGCTCGCCAATATTATGTAGTAAGCCAGACAAAAATATGCCTTCGTTGTTAAGAGAGAGTTTTTGTGAAAGAAACTTGCAAATTAGCGCACAATCAACACTGATCTCCCAAAAACGATCCATATCTACATCGTTTTTATTTATTTCCTTAAAAGTTGTAGTTACGCCATATGTATTAACGAGGTTACGTACTTCTTCAATGCCCAGCACCATAATTGCACGAGAGATAGAATCAATTTCTCTTGGAAAATTAAATAGTGCACTATTAGCAATTTTTAACAACGCAGAAGAAAATGCGGGATCTAGATATACGATGTCTGCGATATCAGTAAGAGTTGACTGCTTATCATCCATCACTTCCTTTAAGCGCAAGTATACATCAGGTAAAACACATAAGACTTCCGCTTTTTTTGCATACTCTAAAGCAGTATAAGACATTAAATACCTCCCAATAAATACAGTATAAAAAGATGAATTGTGACTCCATACATAAAGGAATAGTCATTCGGCTTCATGAATATAGCTCATCATGAGGACTTCCTTCTTATCCTCCAATTTTAATATGCTCAATGTAGAGTAGCAAAGGTGATAATGAAGGCTCCATTTCTCCCACTACCTTTACTTTACTCGACAAACAACATTTCAAATAAGTATAGGTTGTTTTTGTCATAAAAATACATCATCAAAAATCGTCGCCATCTAGAAAGGGGAATATATATTGGTTTAACAATTAAAATATTAATATTAAAGGCTTGAAATGCGGCCTCTCAACCACAAACTTATATTTATAATAAATATTTTAAGTAGGAATTTATAATGAATACAGAGCAAATGGTTACTGAATTATTCGATATTTTTGATAAAAATAAAGATGGTGTTATTTCTCGAGGCGAATTTGTTGAGCTTGCCGAATGCTTATTACACGATAAAGGATTAAATTTTAGTGGTAGTATCTTTACCCACTTTGATGAAAATCATGATAACGTTATTTCTCGTGATGAACTTATTAATATGGTTGTTGAACTGGCCCTATAACAACAGTTGATTATAAAAAAGGTGTAAGGGTTAAATATAAATTCTTACACCAGCAGCTATTTTTTATTATTACCGCTTATTTAGCAAAATCTAGTAATGTTTGTCCCGTCATTCGGTAACTCACCCACTCTTCCTGTGCTTTTGAGCCGATAGAGGTATAAAAATCTCGAGAAGGTGTATTCCAATCTAAACAGCTCCACTCAAAACGGGCGCAATCTTTTTCTATCGCTATTTTAGCCATCGCTTTTAATAAAGCTACCCCTGCTCCCTTACCACGGTATTCTGGCGCCACATATAAATCTTCTAGGTATAATCCAGATTTTGCAAGCCAAGTTGAATAATTAAAAAAGTAGATAGCAGAGCCTATCGCGATACCATCTAACTCACAAATTAGCGCATTTACTTGGTTGTTTTCACTAAATATACTTGTTTTAATCGTTTCTACCGTCGCTAATACCTCATGTTCTGCTTTTTCATAAATAGCTAAATCTTTAATAAACTTAAAAAGGATTGCAGCATCTTCCGCTACTGCCGATCGAATAACTAATTCACTCACTTGATTTCTCCATTCGTTATGTTGCTCTATGATATACGGCAAACTTAAGTGACTCAAATGCATATTTCACATACTATAATGCATGAAATTCATTTTATATTGGCGTAATGTGAACTTACATCAGATAGATTTAAACTTACTCGTTTTATTTGATGCTTTATATAGGTGTCGTTCCGTATCAACAGCAGCAAATGAAATATGCATTAGTCAATCGGCATTTAGTCATGGTCTCAATCGATTAAGGCGTAGCCTAAATGATCCATTATTTATACGAATTAATAATGTGATGCAACCTACGCTAAGAGCTGAAGACGTTGCTTTAAAACTAAAACAAGCGCTTCCCGTAATTAGTTCTGTTTTGAACGAAAATGAATCTTTTGATGCAAAAAGATCGACGATGAACTTCAAATTTGTCGCCACGGATTATACAGAGTTTAGTCTTTTTCCTAAGTTAATTGCTGTTATCAACCAAAAGGCTCCACAGGTGAGCATTACGGTACTTCCTGCTATGGAGCAATACCCTTTGACCCGTTTAGAAAATGATGAGGTGGACTTTGCGCTTGGCTTTAGTCATCAATTGGAGAGATCATCTCAAACGGATAACTATATTTGGTTAGAAGACAGTTATTGCACAATTGCTCGTAAAAAACATCCAGCTTTAAAAAACGGCTTAACTTTAGAAAGTTTTATTCAACTCCCCCATGTTCGTGTATCGCCATGGGGGGACCATCAAGGTGTTGTTGATCAGGTACTTACTAAAATGAAACTACGTCGCAATGTCATCTTACAACTACCGAGTGTTTTAGTCGCACCATATACCATTTTACATTCTGACTCATTACTGACAATTCCGCGTAGAATTGCTCGACAGCTATCAAGCCAAATTAATATTGAACTCTTTGACCCCCCTATCTGTCTACCTAAATATCAACTCAATATTTATTGGCACCGATTAAACACAAGTAAAGCAAGTCATCAATGGTTGATACAACAAATAAAGTCACTAAGTGACAAAACTGAATTTTCACTCACTATATAACATTAACGTCATGACTCACCTTGTCAAACTGTACAAGTGCTACTTTTATATTTCTGTACCTGTTAGGTTGCAATAATACTCGTTATAATAGTCCAAATATTTAACTTTTTACCATTACTTAAGGATTCGTCAGTGCCTAAAATAATATCTGCTTTATTTTTTACTTTCTATTTTATACACATAGCTCATGCCAACACAGTAAGTTTAATCGCCGATAAAACAGCTCAGTATGCTGTAAAGACTTACCAACAAGCCATGATTGATAGTCTAGGAAAACTTGTTGAACATAATACAGTCGCAATTGAAGGGCTATCGGCTAACGATAACCCTGCTCACATTGCCTTTAAAAAAGAGTTAAAAGAACAAGCTTTAGCATTAGGTTTAGATTTTAAAGATCAAGGTTATGTGGTTGTTATTGGACTAGGACAAAGTGAGCAACGAGTCGGTATTATTACCCACGGCGATATTCAACCGGTAAATCCAAGTAAATGGCAGAAATCTCCCTTTGAATTAGACCTAACATCAGAGCCAGGTAAGTTGCTTGGTCGCGGCACAGAAGATGATAAAGGCCCTATATCTACTGCCCTTTATGCAATGAAGGCGATTAAAGATAAAAATATAAAACTCAATAAACGTATTGAACTTTATGTTTATATGGCAGAAGAATCTGATTGGGGTCCATTACAAGCATATGTAAAAAATAATACCTTGCCACAAATTAATATCACTATAGATTCAGAGTATCCCATTGTTACCGCCGAGAAAGGTTATGGCACGTTAAAGTTTTCATTTAAAAAACAGAAGTTTTCTAGTATTGAAACTTATATCAGCCATTTCGAAGGCGGATATTTTGGTAGTCAAATACCTGAAGATGCCAAAGCTATTTTAGAAAACGCGGATGTATATCTACTGCAAAGTTTAATGAAAAAGGTGCAAAAATACTCTGGAATAAGTTTTGATTTTGATCTTAAAGAAACAACTTTAACTATCACGGCTTTAGGTAAATCAGCACACTCTTCAAAACCTACGGCGGGTGTGAATGCTATTCCATACCTTGCGGATTTACTATCTGCAACACGATGGAAAAATAATGGAGCAGGCACTTTAGTTAATTTTATCAATGATAATATTGGCCTAGGTTTAGAGGGTAAGAAGTTTGGTGATATCGCCTATAGCGATGATTTTATGGGTGCAATGACAGTATCTCCGACAGTTATAAAGCAGCATGATGATAATGTTGAATTAAACATTAATATTAGGCGACCGCGTGGTAAGTCTGCCAATCAACTTAGAAGTGAGATTAACAGTGCTATAGCTACTTGGAAATTAACTAATATGGCAAATGTCATTGAGCTCGAACACCATATTGGTGACCCTTGGGTACAAGGTGACGTACCTCATGCTAAAACGCTATTGTCGGTATTTTCTCATTATACTGGGATCAAAAACCCACAACCAATAGCTATTGGTGGAGGGACAAATTCTCGCTTATTTCCTAATGCAGTGAGTTTTGGCCCATCAATGCCTAACACCGAATATACAGGTCACTCAGAACATGAATTTATTACCATGAAACAGTTTCTTTTAAATTTAAGAATGTATACCGCGGTAATGATCGAGCTGGCAAAATAAGTTAATGAAATTATCGAGTAACTTTTTCATAAAATTTACTCGATAATAATGAAAAAAAATCAAATTTTAATAAATCAACAAACTACCATTGAGTTTTCTTACATCTGCTCAAAAACCACCTCTCTCATCTATTGTAAGTGTATGAATAAACCACTAAAATATTCGACCTTTAAAAAGGCTAAATGTTTTTAGTCTGTTTGTTTACTCAAAATTACTTTCAAAAATAAAAATATGATCATAAACAAGGATGATACATGAAACTTTCTTTCCCTATAAATACTCTTTTATTTTCGTTAACAACAGGTATATTCATTGGTTGTGGCGGCGGTAGTAGTGATACCTCCCCTCCACCACCTACGGTCCCCGTCAATGTAGTTCCAACAATTACAACGATGACAACTGAGCCGGTAATTGAAAGAGCGCCTTTTTCTTATACAGCTGTTGCCAATGATAGTGATGGCTTAATTGCTAGTTACTTATGGCAACAAACCTCGGGCACAACGGTTAGTAATTTAATTGCAGACTCTGCAACCTTGTCTTTTATTGCGCCGACAATTACTACAGGAGAGGTCGTTACATTTGAGTTAACAATTACAGATAATTCAAATGCCAGTGTTAGTGATACGCTAGACATCATCATCAATGCTTACGACAATATTGATACCATTACATTTGCAAGTAATGGCTTAAAGACGTGTTTAAATGAAAATGATAATGTCGATCTTGGTATTACTAATATCAGCTGCGATGAAACTAAAATTCAATCACTAGCAGATATAGAACATTTTACCAAGCTTGAAGCATTAACAATTACCAACGCCTCACTGATTGATATTTCCCCTTTAAGTTCTTTAACAACTTTAAAAGAGCTTAATTTATCTAACAATGAAATCACTGATATAAGCAGCATTTTAGCGTTAACACAACTTACACACTTAGATTTAAGTCTTAATAAAATATCAACCTTTGATTCTTTTATCTCTACTTTAACGAATCTTACTCATTTGACCCTTAATAACATTAATATCAATGACTATTATGGCGGAAATGTTGATATCACAAACTTAACAAGTTTAACCAATTTAACGGAGCTTAGTTTAAATGAGGTTCAATTACTTAATTCTTCAGAGTTAGCTAATTTTGTAAATTTAACCGTTTTAAACCTTGCTAATAAGCGTAGGTCAATTGACTCTTTAAGTTTTTTAATACATTTAACTGAACTAACTGAATTAAACATACAAAAAAACAGTAATATTAATGACCTAAGTGCACTAATTCAGCTTGCCAAGCTTGAAAAACTTAATATTTCAGAGATATCCATCGATGATATTTCTGTGCTTAGTCAATTAACAAGTTTAAAAGATCTCAATCTTTCATATACAACAAGAAATAATGAATTAGACCTTGAAGTGCTTAACAATTTAACTGAATTAAAATCACTTGATATCAGTCGTAATACTAATATTCTCAATTTATCTACTCTTGAGAATTTGGTTGCCTTAACAAGTCTTTATCTTAATAACATTAATACAGCAACTATTGGCTTTGTGAGTGAATTAACTGAATTAGAAGTACTCCACATCAATAATAACAGTCGCTTAGGGGACATTAGTGCTTTAAGTCATTTATCCAATTTAAAAGAGTTGGATTTATCAAATAATTCAAATCTTGATGATTTATCTCCTTTAAGTGATTTAACAAACCTTGAAAAACTTAATATTAGCGATCTTTATGGAAATTATAATAGTGGTAATATTAACCTCTCACCTTTAGTTAATTTAATCAATTTAACCGAATTAAAAGCTAATGGAAATTCTTATACAAACATAGAAAACTTAAATACTTTAGCAAATTTACAAGTTTTGGAGTTAAAGTCGACTAATTTAGCGATATTGTTTAATTTTGAGCAACTAACTCAATTACATTCACTTGATATTAGTAATAACGGTTCCTTAGTTTCATTTACAGGTTTAGAGGGAGCAACAAACTTAATTCAATTGTATAGTGAATATAATTACTCTTTGGTAAATATCGAAGCGTTAGCCGACCTTAATGAACTAACCTACTTAGATTTAACAGAGGCAAGGTCATTAGAAAATATTGAAGTGTTATCCACTTTAACAAAATTGGCATACCTTGATTTAGGAAATAATGACAAACTTGAAGATATCAGCCCATTAAGCACATTATCATCTTTAAAAGAGCTAAACTTAACGAATTCAAGATTAATTTATAATATTGATGCTTTAATGACCATGTCATCTGTATCCAAAATCAACTTAAATAATATCTCCCTTATTCCCTGTGATGATTTAGATCTATTGGAACAAGCTTTTCCTGATGCAGAAATAACCCGTTATTATAACTGCATGGAACAGCCATTAGATCAATCACTGTTTAGTGATGACAATCTATTAACTTGTGTTAAAAACCATTCTTCTGATGTTGCCGATATTAGTTATTTAAATTGTAGTTACGATAATATCACCAGTCTTGATGGCATTGAGCAATTAAATAAGCTGACCCAATTAGAGCTTTATCGTAATGATCTAACTGATATCTCGCCCATTCAAAATTTAACGTCTCTTACCAGACTTAATCTATCTAATAATACGATAACAAATATAGATGCATTATTGAATTTAACCAACTTGACGTATTTAGAAATAAATTCAGCTGATTTGACCGATGTTTCGGCATTATCTAACCTAGCAGAGTTAACCGAAGTTTACATCAGCAGTAATAACATCAGTGAAATACCAACATTAGCTGCGTTGACTAACTTAAGTCGGTTTTATGCCAGTGATAATGTCATTAATAACATGACTTCAATCTCAACAAATAGCAACTTGAGATACCTTAACTTGCAAGGAAATAACATTAATGACGTCACTCCATTTAACTCTTTAACGAATTTATATGAATTAAATGTTAGAGACAATGACATCATCGATGTTTCTCCACTGTCATTACTTTTTGATTTACGTTATTTGTATTTACAAGAAAATATCAATGTAGATTGTTCTAAATTATCCTCCTTAGAAGACACATTAAATTTATACAGTTTATCTCAACCCACACACTGTAATTAAACAATAGATATAAAAGAGTATAGCTAACCACGCCATACTCTTTTTTTACACCTCATAAACTATCTTATTCATTATTCTATCTGGTATAAATATAACGATAAGCGTATGATTTAACGATTATCTTATTCTCTTCTTAAATATTTATTTATCATGAAAAAAACATGCATTGTTACGGGCGGTAGTTCAGGTATTGGCTTGAGTATTGTTGAGTTATTTATCAAAAATGACTACCAAGTCTTTAATCTCGACATACAAGACTCTGCACAGGGTGAATTTCGCCAATGCGATGTTACTAATACACAACAAGTTAATGATATTATTACGGCAATTGGCAAAAATAGGTCAATAGATGTCTTAGTTTCTAATGCAGGCATTCACTTTTCAGGCAATATAGAAAACACATCAGAAGCTGAGCTTGATAAAGTACTCAATGTTAATGTCAAAGGGGCTTATGCAGCGATTAAAGCGGTATTGCCCAATATGAAGATGCATAAAAAAGGTGCCATCATTTTAATGGCCTCTGATCAAGCGCTTATCGCTAAGCAGAATTCTTTTGCTTATAACATCAGTAAAGTCGCTCTTGCCTCTATGGCAAAAACAACGGCTCTTGATTATGCCCATTTCAACATTCGCGCTAATGCTGTTTGCCCTGGGACCATTGAAACCCCGTTATATCATCAGGCCATTGATAAGTATTGTCAGCGTTCAGGGGCTGATAAAAAGAAAATACATCATGAAGAAGAGCAGTTACAGCCGCTAAGACGATTAGGCCAACCGGAAGAAGTGGCGGAATTAGTGCTCTTTCTAGCTTCTGATAAAGCAACGTTTATTACTGGCAGTTTACAAGTTATTGATGGTGGCTACACCGCACAATAATAATGGCAAATGAGCATATAAACAGATGAAAATAATAGACCCTCATTTACACCTTTTTGATTTAACTATGGGTGATTATCATTGGCTAAAAGCAGATAATCCTCCTCAATGGCCAGATAAAGAAAAAATCAATAAAAGTTTTCACGAAGCTGATTTACAGTTGAACGCTAATTCATCATTAGCAGGTTTTGTTCATATTGAAGCAGGTTATAATAACGATCAGCCATGGCGAGAAATACTGTGGTTAGAACAAGCTTGCCAACAAACTTTTCGCAGTGTTGCCGCTATTGATATTACACTGAACTCAAAAGAATTCCAAAAACAGTTAACTAAGCTACTTACCTATAAGAGTGTCGTCGGTTGTCGCTATATCCTTGATGATGAAGCTGTAGCGCTTCTATCAAATACACAAGTACAAGAGAACCTCGCACTATTAGCCCAACATCAATTAAGTTTTGATGCGCAATTATCACTTGCAAATAAAAATAATGCTCAGGCCTTAGTAAGAATATTAACGTTAATTCCCAAATTAAAAATTATCATTAATCATGCCGGTTGGCCACCAAGTAATAATAAAACGAAAGACTCCAAACAGTGGTTAACAAATATAGAGCTGCTAGCTGAGTTCCCTCAATGTGCAATTAAGTGTTCCGGCTGGGAAATGGTAGATAGGACATATCAACATGCTTGGTTAATAGATATAATAAATCATTGTTTATGCTTTTTTGGTGAAGACCGTGTGATGCTTGCCAGTAACTTTCCGTTATGTTTATTTCATGGAAACTACGCAACTTTATGGCATTTTTACTGCGAAGAGTTAAGTATCTCTTCAAGACAATTAGAGTTAATTAGCTATAACAACGCTTTTCATTGGTATAAGTTTTAATTTGTTATATTTCACTAGTTGTAAGAATTTTATTCTTACATTAGACTCCATATTAGAAAAAACATTTCAACATACTCTTTCAATAAAAAATAAAGTTAATATCCATGGATAAATTTGATAAAGAAATTCTAAGAATATTGCAAAAAGACTGTACAGCTTCAGTCAGTGATGTTGCTGACCAAGTAGGGCTTTCTACTACCCCCTGTTGGCGACGTATTCAAGCGATGGAAAAGTCTGGCATAATAAGAGGTCGGGTAGTACTCGCTGAACCTGAAAAACTCAATGTCGGTCTAACTGTATTTGTGACGATTAAGACCAATCAACATAACCCTAATTGGTTAGCTGAGTTTAGAGAAATTGCTGATGATTTCCCAGAAATATTAGAATTCTATCGTATGAGTGGTGAAGTAGATTATTTACTACGTGTCGTAGTTCCTGATATGAAAGCCTATGATGGTTTTTATAAAAAAATCATTAATCGGGCAAGTTTTGCTGATATCAGCTCAAGTTTTGCTATGGAAGAAATTAAATATACCACGGCACTTCCTGTCGGTTATATTTAAAATATGCAGAAACAAAAAAGGGCAATTTATTACTGCCCTTTTCTATTATCGCAACAAATTCATAATTAACTTATTTTAACGATCGAACCGTTACATGTGGCGAACGTTTTACAATTTCATCATTAAGTTCAATACCTAAACCTGGTGTTTCAGAAACTTGAAAAAAGCCATTAACGGGTTGTGGGTCTTGAATACACAATTCACGATTCCATGCTTTAGTGGCATAAGTATGATGTTCATGGATTAGGAAATTAGGGATAGCAGTTTCTAAATGCAAGGATGCCGCTGTCGCAACCGGTCCACCACAAACATGTGCTTGAATGCGTATATCATAAACATCAGCATAATCACAGACTTTTTTAGCTTCGGTAAAGCCTCCACATAAACCAACATCAGGTTGTAAAACATCAATACTTTGATCTTCAAAGTATTGACGAACATCCCAACGATGATATAAACGTTCACCGCCAGCAATAGGGACATTTACGCGATCGGATACCTTTTTATGTACTTTCGGATTTAGGTAATTAACAGGCTCTTCATACATCATGCAACCTACTTCTTCAACAATAGCTCCCATTTGAATCGCCGATGCAGCTCCCATTAAAGAATGTGATTCAAAAATAATATCAACATCTTCACCAACTGCATCACGAATGGCGCGTAATCTATCACCAAATAGGCGCATTTGTGGCTTGGTAAACAGTTTAGTGCGATCAAACGATGAAGTGCCGTCAAGGTTGTAAACAATAGGGTCTACTTTTACAGCGTCATAGCCTTCTGCAACGGCTTTTAAAGCCGCTTCAGCGTATTCTTCTGGTTGAAATAATTTTTTGATTTCTTTATCCCAATCAAACTGTAGTTGGCTAGCATAGGTACGCAATTTATCATTCACTTTACCACCTAGCAGTTGATAAACGGGTACACCCAAAGCTTTTGCTTTTATATCCCAAAGCGCTGTATCAATTGCACTCATCGCCGAATATAAAACTGGGCCCCCGCCCAATCCCCAAAAACTTTCTCTAAGCATTTTTGACCATAACAACTCAGTATTAAAGGGGTTGAAGCCGATTAAAACTGCTTCTGTAATTTCTTTGATCATAGCCGCGGCAGCACTGTGGCCCCAATCATAGGCGAGGCCAGCTTCACCCACGCCACTAATACCTTCATCAGTATGTATACGAACAAAAACGGGATTCCACGGTGGGCGTTCTGGACATTCAATATCAAATATTTCTACATGAGTAATTTTCATTAAGTTATCTTTTTATTAGTGGATTAATTAGCAAAATCTGGGGAAGCTTTATATACACGTCGCAACATTGCCGGCCAAGCTTTTTGTCCACCGGTCAATCCTGTATGCACAATATTTGCTTGTGCCTTGATGCCATCTACAATACTTTGTGGGGCATAAATTGGCTTCATTCCCGTGGCCATTATTTGTAGCTGCACTTGGCATGCGCGAGTTAAATCATACATATGCATAAAAGCGTCACCAATCGTTTTCCCCACAGTTAGCGCGCCATGATTGCGTAATAACATAAAGTTAGTATTGGCTAAGTCATTTTGCAAACGACGTTTTTCTTCAGCATTTACCGCTAACCCTTCATAGTTATGATAGCTCAATGATGCCAAGGCAAACATCGCATATTGACTTAACGGTAGTAGTCCATCCTCTAAACTAGCAACAGCTATGGTTTCATTGGTATGTAAATGAAAAACACACTGTTCTTCGTGCCTTGCCTCGTGCACAGCACTATGAATGGTAAAACCGGCAGGGTTTATTTCAAAAGAACAGTCAGGGTCAACAATATTGCCTTCAATATCTATTTTAACTAGATTTGATGCAGTTATTTCATCAAATGCTAGTCCAAAGGCATTAATTAGTAGATGATCTGAATCTGGGATACGAGCTGAAATATGCGTATAAATAAGGTCATCCCAACCATGCATTACCACTAAACGATAACAAGCGGCTAAATCAACTCGAGTTTGCCACTCTTGCTTTGATACCTTTGTTTTTAAATTAACTTGAGGAATTTCAAACATGCTCAACCCTATTAAGTAATTATGATTATTCTGTAACCTAATGCCATTTTAATGCATCATAATACTCAAGCAAACGTTAATATCAATAATCAACATGAAATAACTTATTCCTATGTGTATCCTTTTTTTAGCTTTACAACAACATCCCAAGTATCCCGTAATAATTTGTGCCAATAGAGATGAATTTCATCAACGTCCCACACAAGAAATGCATAGATGGGCAGATCAAAATATTCTCGCAGGAAAAGACCTACAGGCTGGTGGTACATGGTTAGGCTTAAATAGTAATGGCAGGTTCTCCGCCTTAACAAATTTTCGTCAGCCTGCAACTTTCGATATCAATAAAAAATCCCGTGGTGATTTAGTTTTACAAGCATTGACAAATAATAGTCGTGATATGGCTGATAATTTAACGACTACACATAATCAATATAATGGTTTTAATTTGATTTATGGTAGCCTCAGTAAATTACATGGTTTTGACAGTATAAATAAGCGACATCACCAATTAACTTCAGGCGTCCATAGCATTTGCAATGGGGCACTGGATGATTTATGGCCGAAAATGCAATTTGGTCAGCAACAATTAAGCGATATAATTACTGAATATCAATACTCAATGCCTCAATCGCTAAATATTGATAAGTTATTCTCAATCATGACAAGTGATACTCAAGCATTACCTGAACACTTGCCAAAAACGGGCGTAAGTGACGATTGGGAGCAACTACTCAGTTCTATATTTATCGTTTCTGAAAAATATGGTACCCGTTCAACTGTGATTATTACCTGTGATTTAAATGATAACATTGAAGTACATGAACAAAACTATAATGAAAAAGGAGAAAAAGTGAGCCAACAATTTTTTGATTTTTCTGCAGTATTTACTTAATCGTCATTTAAGATTCACTAAATAACTTTTTGGCTCTAAAATTACATCATCTCTCTTATGATCGCGCCAATAAGTAAAATAAAAATCAATATAGGTAGTATTTTTGAGTATTTCGCCTGTTGTTCGTTATCCATGGGTTTACCAAAGCGCTCACCAAAAAAAACCATTAGCGCAACACAGCCAAAAACTGCGAGTAAAATAATAAGTAAGGTCATAATAGCCCAATGCAATATCTATATAGTCTAATACTCCAAGCTACTAGAAAATATCGAAAATATCCAATTAATTGCGTATAATAATTTCTAGTAACCTAATACCCTATCGAAAATTAAGAAATGCTATGACCCACAGTAAAGAATTTATCGAAAAACGCCGCTTTATTATCAAACTGGGTAAGGCTTTACATAAATTCGGTACCCCTGCTTATCGGCTCGAAGCTCATTTACAAAACGTCGCCAAATTTTTGGATATACAGGGATGTTTTATAATCACTCCGACGGCTATGACTTTTGTATTATCTGAAGATGATGAGCACCAAGAATATAACCATGTTGTTCGCGTAAAGCCCGGTGAATTAGATCTTGGCTCATTAGCAAGAGCAGACGAATTAGTTGATGAATTAAGCTCTAAACAGAGAACATTACCTGAAGCTATTGAACGCTTGGAAGAAATAGCCAATAAACCCAATCCATATGGTAGGTTGTTAACATTTTTTGCATTTGGTGCGTCTAGTGGTGCATTTTCTATGTTAATGCATACCAGTTGGAATGATGTGATTTGGTCAACACTTATTGGCTTTATTCTTTGTCTGTTCACTTTTTGGGCTGAACGTTCACGTCGTGTTACTGACATGTTAGAGCCAGTATCAGCATTAACAGCAGCGCTCCTTACCTCAGCAGTTACCTTGATAGACCCTAGTATTAATGTTCCTTTAGTTATCCTCTCCAGTATTATCGCCTTTATTCCAGGTTTGGCGCTGACATTAGGGTTAGCAGAACTTGCCGCTCGAAATTTAATATCAGGAACAGCACGTATAATGGATGCGGTTATGACCCTGTTTAAGTTATATTTTGGCGCGGTATTAGGTGTTGCATTGGCAAAGCTTTTTTGGGGAGAAGTATCATTTGTTCAGCCTGAAAGCACCCCCCTATGGACTTCCTGGGTTGCTGTCACTATCCTTTCATTTAGTTTAGTTATTTTATTTCGCGTACGAAAAAAAGACGCGCCATGGGGGATTATTGCGGGATACGTTGCTTTTGGTGCTAGTATCTGGGGTAGTATGTACCTAGGTATCGCTTTGGGTGCATTTGTTGGCGCGTTTACTTTAGGTTTATATAGTAATTTATTTTCAAGATTAATGAAGTTACCCTCCAGTATTGTAAAAATATTAGGCCTAGTGGTGCTTGTACCTGGAAGTAAAGTTTATATGGGCCTCAACAGCGCAATTTCAGGACAAGTGATGTTAAATGCTACTGATGTTAGCTCTCAGGCTTTTTTAATATTCATGTCTTTAGTAGGAGGGCTAATATTTTCAAATGTACTTTTGCCTTCACGAAAGACTTTATAAATGATGACAGATAAATCAACAGGACCAATGAAAAAACCTAGTTACCATCATGGTGATTTACGTAGTAGTTTATTAAAAGCTGCAACCAAAATGGTCAATCAATCAGGCATTGATGCGTTATCTTTGAGAAAACTCGCTGAACATGTTGGGGTATCAAGAACCGCAGCATATCATCACTTTAAAGATAAAAATGATTTGCTTTGTTCAGTAGCTGAACAAGGTTTTATATTATGGCAACATGAGTTTGAGGCCATATTTTCTGAAGAAAATATTTCAGATATTAATAAATATAGAAACTTCGTACATGGTTACATCCATTTTGCGATTAACAACCCCTCCTTATACGAACTTATGTTTGGCCGAGTACTCTGGAAAAATAATAACAGTACACAAACATTGCGTGATGTTGCGTACCCTAGTTTCAATTATCAAGTTAAGATGACCAAAATATGGCAGGATAAGGGGCTTATGCCTGCGGGTGAAAATACCTTACGACTGGCTCAAGTCACATGGGGAGCTTTACATGGGCTGGCTCGACTGCTCATAGACGGCATATTTGGCGACGCTGAACATCTAGATGATATGTGCGAATGTATTGTCAATATCTTTATGACTAAGCAAATCACTAATTTGACACCAAAAAACTAGTAATACTCTTGTTTAGGTTTTATCATTCTGCGTATATACCCAAAAAACTGCAAGATGCATGAATTAGCTGGAGTTAAAAACGATTTTGGTAAGGCTTTGATTGTAGAGAATGATTATGCCCTTATCAAAATCAATAACGCTGCATAAATCGTGTACTCAACCAGCCTGCAGGGAAGTTCTGAGTAAACCATGTTTATCGTTGCCTCTTTTGTAAAGGAATATCCATTAATAAAAAGAGTTACCTTGATCATGAATTACTCAGTAGTTCTGAACAAGTATCTTGAAGTTGCTTGGCTATAACATAATAACCGTTCCTATTCTCTCTATAAAATGATAGAGAGAATAATTGAACACGATGAGAGTTAAATAATGAAAACACTAATAACAAGCGCCCTGTGTTCATCAATTCTGCTAATAGCAGGGTGTAATGAACAAGAAGTACTATCAACTTCCGTTCTTTCTTCAGGTATTGATCGGGGAAACATGGATACATCCATCCGTGCACAAGATAACTTTTATCAATACACAAACGGTGGTTGGTTAAAGAATTCAATCATTCCAGACGATAAAACAGCAATCGGTTCTTTTTATGATTTACGCGATGAAGCTGACAATAACGTAAAAGTGATTATTGAAGAACTTGCTGCAACTAAAGGTTTAAAAGCGGGTAGTGATGAACAAAAAGTTGCCGACTTATTCCGCTCTTATATGGATAAAAAAGGTCGAGATGCTGCAGGTATAATACCTATCCAATCAATTTTGGATAAAATAAATAACCTCAAGGATAAAAATGAACTAGCAAATTTCTTTGGTAAAAACCAAGCAATTGCGATTATTAATCCATTAGAACTTTACATCGATGTAGATGCTAAAGATTCAAGTCGCTATGCCACACATATCTGGCAAAGTGGTCTAGGTTTACCTGATAAAGATTATTATTTTAATGAAGCTGAGCGTTTTGTAAAATTGCGTAATGGCTACATTGCCCATATTGAAAAAATGTACACTATAGCAGGTTTAGACAATGGTAATTCAGTAGCAAAAGCTATTATGTCAATAGAAACACAACTTGCTAAATTTCACTGGACTCGCGTAGAAACACGCGATAGTGAAAAACGTTATAATAAATATGAAATAGCTAACTTAAATTCAATCACAAATGCATTTAACTGGCAGGCGTACTTAACTGCTCAGGGTGTTAGCAAACAACAAGATATTATTATTAATCAACCTGACTTTATTAAAGGCTTTGGTGATGTATTTGCCCAAACATCACTTGCTGATTGGAAAAGCTACTTAACTTTTCACACATTAAGTAACTTTTCAGGTTCATTAACGTCCGCTCTTGATAATGAGAATTTTGATTTTTATTCAAACCAACTACGCGGTCGTAAAGAACAACGTCCAATGTGGAAACGTGGTGTCAGTATCGTAAATCAAAATTTGGGGGAAGTTATTGGAAAGGTGTATGTAGGTCGTCACTTTACAGCTGAAGCTAAATCTCGTATGAGTCAACTTGTAGAAAATCTACGAAACTCATATGGAGCAAGCATTGATGACTTAGAGTGGATGTCAATCGATACTAAAAAAGCAGCCCATGTTAAACTTGCCGCATTTACGCCTAAAATTGGCTATCCTGATAAATGGGAAGATTACTCTTCATTAAATATTAAAGCCGATGATCTCATTGGCAATATTCTCCGCTCTGGATTTGTAACTCATCAAAAAGCAGTCAGTAAATTAGGTGGAGCCATTAGAAAATGGGAATGGGGCATGACGCCACAAACCGTTAACGCTTATTATAATCCCACCGTTAATGAAATTGTTTTTCCTGCAGCTATTTTACAACCTCCTTTCTTTAATATGGAGGCAGATGACGCCGTAAATTATGGTGGTATCGGAGCTGTTATCGGTCATGAAATGGGTCATGGTTTTGATGACCAAGGCAGTAAATATGATGAAAAAGGCAATTTACGCAACTGGTGGACAGACGAAGATTTGGCGGCATTTAAACTGCGTGCTGATAACTTAGTAACGCAATACAATGATTACGCAGTATTTGATGATCTTAATGTCAATGGGGCATTAACATTAGGCGAGAATATTGGCGACTTATCAGGTGTTACTATAGCCTATAAAGCTTATAAAGCATCATTAAATGGCAAAGAAGCTCCAGTAATTGACGGGTTAACTGGCGATCAACGCTTCTTTATGGGTTATGCTCAAATTTGGCGTTCAAAGATCGTTGAAAAGTCGATGAGAAATCGTGTCACTACTGACCCTCATTCACCTGGTGAATTTCGTGCATTAGGCTCATTGTCAAATATGACACAATTTTATCAAGCCTTTGATCTTAAAGAAGGTGATGCTATGTATATTGCCCCAGAGAAGCGCGTAAAAATTTGGTAACTTCCCTGATTGCATGATCATAAAAAGGAGCCACAGGCTCCTTTTTATTTTAATCGTGTCATTCGACAATATACATCATCATTACTATTTACTTAATCGCCTGTAATTTAGGCAAGCTTCACTATATTTCGTTCATTTGATAACTTTAAAAAGATAATCGACAGTGATGATATGTACAGAAATGCAAATACATAATGCCGCATCATTATGGATAGCAACATCAGTTGGCAATCAAAAAGAAATTCCACTACACCTACTTTACAGAAACAACATTTTTATTAAATAGGATATATGTAATAAATGTATTTCTAACATCAATTTTTCACAAGACAGTTCAAGTATTATCGAAAATAGCGAAAAGAATGAAAACCCAACCTGAATTATGATTTAGTTAACTCGTAATTTTGATAAACTATTGCCATAAACGATCATTAAGAAATATGACCTTTGAATAAATTTGAACTACACCTAGATATTACCACGCCCGATATAAAGGTTATCAATGAACTCAACCAGCATTGTTCGTTAAGTAATAGTCAATTAAAGCAGTCAATCAATCAAGGTGCTTTATGGTTAACAAGGGGGAAAAGTACACAAAGGTTTCGTCGTATTAAAAAAGAGCTAAAGATCGGTGATACATTACATTTTTATTACGACGCACAGATATTAAGCCAACAACCTAATGAAGCAATATTAATTGATGATTTGATTGATTATAGCGTATGGTACAAGCCCTATGGGATGTTATCACAAGGTTCAAAGTGGAGTGACCATTGTACGATTACTCGCTGGGCGCAAACGCATTTAACACCAGAGCGAGCTGTCTTTATTGTTCATCGTTTAGACAGAGCAGCAACAGGATTAATTTTGGTGGCTCATTCTAAAAAAGCGGCACGAGCATTGAGTCACATGTTTGAAAAACACCAATTGGAAAAAATATATCACATCATTGTACATGGCGATCATCGCTTACGACCGCAACCTGAGACGCTAATAAGTGATATTGATGGAAAAAGTGCCTGTAGCCATTTTACACATATTCAATATGATGAGAAAAACGATACCTCGTTATTACAAGTAAAAATTGATTCAGGGCGAAAACACCAAATAAGAATACATGCAGCAAGTATTGATATGCCTGTCGTTGGCGATAGATTACATGGTAAAAAAGAGAGCGAAGAAGTAAACAAAAGTAAAGGCTGTATAGATTTGCAACTAAGTGCTGTATCACTACGTTTTAATTGTCCATTAACGAGTGAAAAGCGTGACTTTATTTTACCTGAACATTTAAGGCCATCACTAAATATCCTAAGAAAGGAAGAAGGGTAAAAAATGAAATAAAAACGCATTTTATTTCATTTTTTATTTAAGCAAGTATTTAAAAACAGTAATTAAAATCAGTATCGCTTAATAACGATAATTCATCGCCAACTAGGTCGATAGTTTTAAATCTAGAAAGTAACGCTAATCCTTGCTGACGTTGCTCTTTAGTTAAAGCTTTATAAGGTAGTCTAAAGTTTGATTTAACCGCCCCTGTCATCATTAACGCTGTATTTATTGCAATGGGATTGGGCTCACAAAATAACCACTTCATTAATCCCTGTAAATCTTCATTTAACATAGGATCTTGGTGGTCCATTAATTTTCTCATCAATTGCGGCACTATATTTGAAGTTACTGAGATAACACCATGAGATCCAAACTCATGACGACCAAGATAGCTTTCATCATCATTACCCGACCAACAAGCAATGCCCTGTTGCTCGTAATGCGCAATACGTTCGTTACCTGCACATTCTTTTACTCCAATAAAGTTTTTATGTTTGGATAAAGGTTCAATGATATCAGGGGTTATATCTTGTCCTGTTCGTCCAGGCACGTTGTAAATAAATACTGGGCCTATATCTAAGACTTGATTAAAGTGAGCACTAACACCTGCAATAGAAGTACGACCATAATATGGATTAATTTGTAATGCGGCGTTCATGCCCATTGCAAAACCACTTTCAGTCGCTTTAATGGCTTCACGGGTATTATTACTTCCCGTATTACCAATAATAAGGATCTTATTACCGTATTGATGAACGCTGTGGGCAATTAGCATTAAATGCTCTTCCCAACTTAATAAATGACCTTCTCCGGTCGTACCACCAACAACAATGCCATCCACACCGGCAGCTATTTGCTGAGCGACAAGTGCATCATAAGTAGTAAGGTCTAATTCACCATTTTTTGTATATGGCGTTTTTATTGCAGTAATTAAACTTGCTGCTTTTAATTGTTTCATCACTTTCTCAAATATTGATATAAATTGAATTTATTATTTTCCCGCATTATTTATGTATAATTTGTGCTTTTAGCGGTAGCACAACAAATAACGCCGTTAACAGTGTCCAATATTATCAATAACTCGTCTTAGGATAAACACTTCATTAGTAACGATATGCTGATATTCGAATATACGGTTATTTAACTGTAGTATTTTATAAGCATGATAATTATCTTCATTGGTTAAATCAGCTGCGTAATGGTTGTTCTGAACTATTTCATTTTTTGTTATTGTAAAGTGAATATCACCAACAATTCCCCAATTTCCCTGCTCTGTAATCTTTTCAATTTCTTGTCCGTTTTCATCCAAAGATATAAAGGTAAACTCAAAACTCCCATCCGCACACATTTCTGCAAATTCATTGAAATATTCATCTGGTGTTTCACTGTTCTCTTGATACCAAGACCCAATTAGCATGGCACGGCTAAATTGATTATTCACTGTTTATCAAAACCTTCGTCAATATCGTATTTACGTTTGATCATATCAATAAACTGTTTATTATTTTTCATGAAATGATTAAATTCTTCAATTATATGAGGATATTTCATTGTGGATAATTGGTACGAGAAAACTTGATGTTTAATTTTTTTGTTTAAAATAATTTTATTAGGCTGCCCAAGCAATGCTAAATTATGACGAATAACATTTGCGTCAATATTCGTTGCATCAATGTTGCCATAAAGTAGGTGTTTTACTATCCCCAATGGAGAAGACTCTTCAATAAGATTAACGTCACCTGATGCGACTTCATCAAGCCACAATGTCGGTATAAACCCTAAAATGGTGCCTATTTTTTTTATCTCACTTTTTGTGAGCAATTCATTTTTTGGTAGAACATATGATCCCGCAATTAATTTTATCGTTGGCTCACTAAAAACTATTTTTAATAAATCGTCTATTTTTGTTCGCCAGCGCGGATTATCAGGATACTTAAAGTCAATATTTTCTTCCACATACCATTTATCAAAACGCTTTATTGGTAAAGGAAGAAATCGATATGCATAATTTTTAGATTCAAAAAAACGCGATAATAATTCCTTGGTATAACTTTCTTTTGTGTCGTCATTAACTGAAAAACTAATTAATGGATAATAATTAACCGCTTCAACGCCGATAATGAATTCTTTGTTTTGGTTTGCGCTAAAGGCCTCATGAGGTAAAAAAATAGTGAGAAATAGTGAAATTAAATAAAATATTTTTTTAAAAAAGAGCTTATTAATCAGTAAAGAATAATTCATCTCAATATTTTGATTGGTGACCATAGCAATTAATATTAGTCTATTCTTCATACCTTGCCATCAACTATTAGATAAAGTATTTAAACTTTGATTATAAAGACATTTAAAAGTAACTAAGAGCTATAATATTTATTGTGCAGAGTTGGTATTTTATGTTCAGGGTACATGAATAAAGATTGTATTTCCTGAACATACACACTCTTATGCTTCCTGCAATCGCGATATTGCTTACAGGATGTAAGTAGGAGGTAAGTACTTAGCTTTTGTCGGGAACATAAAAGCTGACCGTACATCCTGTACATACACGCTCTTATACTTCCTGCAATCGCAATATACCGTACATCTTGTACATACACGCTCTTATGCTTCCTGCAATCGCGATATACCGTACATCCTGTACATACACGCTCTTATGCTTCCTGCAATCGCGATATACCGTACATCCTGTACATACACGCTCTTATGCTTCCTGCAATCGCGATATACCGTACATCCTGTACATAAAAAGCGATTATTTTCATAATCGCTTTCAAAGAGTATTAGATCTATCTAACGTTAGCTAAAGTTAGTTTTTAAGGATTTTTACACTACCATTAACACTTTCTAAGTTAATGCGGATATCCCCTCCTCCGATGTCGCCTTTAAGGCTACGACCGGAAAACATATTTTTATCTGCCTTTAATCCAAAGTCATTTTTGATACTACCATGCATGGTCTCTACATCCACCGACGCACTAATCTTTTCAGGAAGGCTTAATTTAATACTACCGTTAACAGTATCTAACTCAATACGATTTAAGTCTTTACCTATTTTTTGATAACTTATTTTAATACTACCGTTTACTGAATTGAATTCACTATCTGACACTAAGCCATTCGCTTTAATTGAACCATTCACTAAATCAGCTCTTATTTCACCTTCTACACCTTCAATAATCAATGAGCCATTAACTAAGTCAATAGAAGATAACTCTGCTTTAGCTGGTACCTTAATGATGTAATTTACCGAACCGGAGCTGTGATGGTTACCCCAACTTGATTGTTTTTTATAATGGGTTTCGACATTAACGCCTCTACCACTTTTTGTCATTTCTACCGAAATTTTATCTCGATCTTCTTGTTCATCCGCTTTTATGACAGCTAAAATCTTAATAACATCTTTATCCCAAGCACTAATATTAACCGAACCATTAATATTTTCTAAACGTAGTGATGAAGTAGAGTCTACATCAAATGAACGCTCAACTTCATCAACAACACTCGCATACGAAGTAGAAATCAATCCCAAAATGGTTATGCTTGTCGTTACGAATTTAATCATTGAATGGTTCATAGTTTTTCCTTTGTTTTTCAAATTATTTACTCTTTGTTATTCATTAGTAACAGCAAAACACAAAAAGGTTTAAAGCTATTTAATAAAAAGATTAAAACGCACTTTTACAAAACTTACAATATAAGAAATGTTACAATAATCCACAACCTACAAAAAGAAGAATAATTCATATGAGCAAGATAAATGTCCAATTATTATTAACGGGAAATGAACTAATGACCGGTGATGTTATTGATAGTAATTCGGCAATGATCGCACAAAGTATGAAAGAAATTGGTTTTGTTATAAATAAGAAAGTCACCATTGCTGATCATTTATCTGATTTAGTCTATGAAATTAATCAAATGTCATTAACTGCAGATATTTTAATTATTAACGGCGGCTTAGGCCCAACAACTGATGATTTAACTAGCCAAGCATTATCAATGGTAATAAAAAAACCTTTGATCGAACACCCTAAAGCTCTCGCCCATTTAAAAAAATGGTGTTCATTTCGAAAGATACCTTTAAATAAGCCCAATTTAAAGCAAGCCATATTACCTGAAAGTAGTGAGATAATAACCAACAGTATTGGCAGTGCCGTGGGTATCAAATTAACTCACAACAATTGTACTATTTACTGCACACCAGGTGTACCTCTTGAACTGCAAATCATGCTAAATGAAGAAGTAGTGAAAGATATTTCCAATCACTTCCTTATTGAAGATACATCGCACATTACTCGTTTACAGATATTTGGTATTGGAGAATCAAAATTACAGTTGATGATTAATGAGCACTTCCCCGATTGGCCAACAGAAATTGAAATTGGCTACCGAGCAGATATGCCAACGGTTGAACTAAAATTAATCACACACAGCCTTTCCGCACAAAACCTAAAGACACATTGGTTAACAAAAATAAGAGATCTATTAGGTGACCATATCCTCGAAGAAATAGATAAGACCCCTAATAGCTTAGCAAAACATGTACTGACACTCTTGGATAAAAACAACTTAAAAATCACCACAGCAGAGTCCTGTACAGGTGGGCTTATCGCGAGTTTATTAACTGAAATCTCAGGTTCATCTTCAGCTTTTGAAGCAGGTTTTGTGACTTATTCAAATGAAATAAAGAATAAAATGTTATCGGTCCCTTCTCAAACAATTGATACTTATGGTGCTGTTAGTCAAGAAACCGTTATTGCCATGGCCCAAGGAGCTTTATTAAAAGCTTCCGCAGATTTAGTTATCGCCGTTTCAGGTATTGCCGGCCCTAAAGGTGGCACACCAGAAAAACCTGTAGGTACGGTGTGGATTGCATGGGGAGATAAAGATACTATTGAAACGCAATCATTAAATATTTCTGGCTCTCGTAGGTACTTTCAAGTGATGGTTGCCGCAAGAAGCTTAGATTTAGTAAGACGTAAGCTAATTAAAAGTACACAGTGCCCTTTTTACATTCAATCTAATAACTAGTACTGCCCCCTGTTAAGTATTTTCAATATAAAAAACGCGTTCTTCATGAAGAAGTGAGTACATCTACCCATTATTTATTGCACAGTAAATCAAAACTTTATATATTTATTGGCATAACAGGTTAAACTTATGAATATAGTGTTACTATTTAACGATTTCATGCTATAAATCTGCTATACGATTTAACTCTTTTATAGTAATAGCAAATACATAACTGGACCCTAGATTCAGTTGATATCTTAAGGAAGGTATATTTTGATTGAAAAAAACTACATTACTAGCGGCCGTAATACCATCATTCATAAAGTTAGAAAGTTTGACTTATTATTAGTGAATGGTTCTCACCCCATTGTTATTGTTAGCAATCGCGGAATTGGTGTTTATAAGGGCGAAGTCCCTAAAAAGAAATCTGATGCTAAAAAAGCTTATATGGATGTTATTGATGTGGGCGCAGGCGAATGCTTTGGCGAAGAAAAAACATTGCTATTTGTGCAAGCGTTAGACAACAAAGAATATAAAGTTGATTACTCAAAAGTAGGCACTAGCAATTTCATTAAAATTCATCAAGAAAACTACATTTAAAACAATTCCAGTTTGTTGTTGGAGATCATAAGACGTGACTCAAGTAAGTTTAGAAGAGAATAAAAAAAACAATATTGATGTAATATTATCCCCTGAAAAAGGTGGTAATTTAATTATTGAGGCATCTATTCATGAACTTATTGAAAAATCTGAATATAGTGGATTATTTGTTGATAATTCCAATATCAAAAATGCAATTGCGGAGCTTAATAGCGTACTAAAGCCCCTACAAGATAATCAAACAGGGCGAGAAATTCGCTATCAAGTCCTTGAGCGACGCGATGCGAGTATAGAGATCAAAATCGATAAAGACGAAATGTCAGCCTCAGCAGAAATATCGACAGCACTTGGTGGTAAAAACTTAACGGCCAAAGCTATTCTAAATTCAGCCCAAAGCTCTGGCGTTACTAAAGGTTTCAGCAAAGAAGATTTAATTACACTTGCAAAACAAGCCGCATCTGAACCAGCAGGAACAGTAGTATCTGGGAATATTGCTTTAGGCAAAGAAGCTGAAAATGGCAAAGATGCAAAAATAAAAATGTTAGTACAAAGTGCGCAAGAACGAATATTACGTCCTACGGTAAGAGAGGATGGTACCGTTGATATGCGTGATTTTGGCGACATTGTTTGTGTGAAAATTGGCGATCCCCTTGCGAAAAGAATCCCATTAACTGATGGCATAAAGGGTTATACCGTTACCGGAAATCCTCTTGACCCAACACCTGGAGAAGACCTGCAAATGCAAGCAGGACAAGGGACAACCATTAGTCAAAATAATGATAACGTGCTTATCTCAACATTAGTTGGCCTACCTAGAGTTATAGATAATGGCGTTGAAGTTAACGAAATTTATCAACTTAAAAATGTTGATGTGAGTACGGGGAATATCAAATTTGAAGGTAGTGTCATTATCGATGGTGATGTCTGTGAAGGCATGAAAGTATTCGCAACTGGCGATATTACGGTAGGTGGATTTGTTGAATCTTCACAATTAGAAGCCGGCGGTGATATTACCATTAGTGGCGGAATTATAGGAAGAAAACAAGAAATAGATGATGTCGCTGTGTCCGATATTATCATGAGTGTCAATATTCGTTGCAAAGGTGATATTTTCGCTAAATATTGTCAATATGCGGAAATTTCTTGTAATAGCCTTCGCATTGAAAATCAATTAATGCATAGCATCATTAATGTTGAAGAACGTTTATGGCTAGGTACTGAAGACAAAGCAAGCGGAAAACTGATCGCGGGGTACATTAGTGCCGGAACTTCTGTTCATGCAGGTATTGTCGGCGCAACAGCAGGTAGTGGCACCATTGTTACTTTCGAAAAAAGAATTAAACTTTTTAAAGAGCAACTCGAGGATATAGAGGCTCGTATAAAAATTGAATCCGATAAAACAAATGAACTGAGTGCAGCAACAAAAAAACTTAAAAAATTGCCCAAAAGTGACGCAAATACAAAAATGCTTACCAAAGTTATTTCTACCTATAAACATCATGCAAATGCAATGGGCGCCGTATTAAACGAAAAAGAAAAAGTCGAAAACGAATTGCAAGTATACATGGCGAGTGTTTATATTGAGGCAACGGAACGTATCTACCAAGGTGTTGAATTAATTGTTGGCGATTTTCGTGATAAAACCAAGAGGGAATATGGCCCAAGTACTATGGTCTATAAAGAAAGAAAAATTCATATCAAACCCATCATCAATAACTAAACCTTACCGTTCAATGAATAATTTGGAGTAAAACAGTGAAATATTTAACGGCTGGTATCATTGTCAGTACTTTAATTTGCTCTAATGCTGTAGCTAAACAATGTGATGTAAATTTTAACTACGGTGTAGTGATAGATCCAAACCATGTAAGAATGCTTGAACACGGAAATACCTTTGTACAAGTAAACGGTCAAAACCAATTATTTGTTAATGGTAGAGAAATTTTATTAAACCAAGAGCAGAAAGCACTACTAACACAGTATATTATTGGAATACGCAAACAGGTACCTGAAATTGTATCTATTGCGATAGAAGGTGTAGATATTGGCTTAAAAGCAGTGAATCAAGTTATTGGTGGCTTAACTGGTGAAAATAGTGCATCTCATCAAAAGTTCCAACAGAAATTTGATGAAATGGAAGCTCATTTACGAAAGCGCTTTAACCACAGTGATAACAGTTACTATATTGGAGCACAAGATTTTGATGATTTTGGTGAAATTTTTGCTGGTGAATTTGAAAGTGAAATTGAAGAGATTGTCGCTAACTCTATAGGCTCTATATTAGTAGCTGTAGGGGAAGCTATTACAGATGATGATGACACCAAAAACAGTGAAAAACGCGTGAATACTTTTGACGAGCGTATGAGTAGTATGGGAAAAGATCTTAAGCTTGAAATTACCTCTAGAGTTAACTCTTTGGAACAAAAAGCCGATCAATTTTGTCAAAGTTTGATCCAACTCGATAGAATTGAAACTGATTTACAGCAAAGTATTTATCAATTATTAGAGTTTGATTTGATAAAAACCTCTTCGGAATAATCTTTTATCTCAATGATAGTAACGCGATAAAGGAATAAAGCTGTTATAACATCTAAAACAGCTTAACAACTTTTTGTTTTTAATAAGTTACTCGTAAGAACATTCTAACCAAGCAATTTTCATTTTAAGCTCAGCAATTTCACTTTTTGCATCGATGAGTTGCTGCAAAATGTTTTTTTTCACTTCTGTCTCATTTTCAACATGATCTAGTACATTTCTCTTATCACCGTGAATCATACGACTCTCTATATTAATGTAACCTCATCAGTATTATTACATACCTCATTACATTTTAAAAAGTTAAAAATAACCAGTATCATTAACGTTCATTATAAAGATCACTGAGCCAATAAAGTCGATAACACATCACATTACAACACAATAAACCTAAGCTATATTATTGAACCTTTATTAGCTACAAAATCTAGACCTGCACTAATAACCACGACTTGTGCCATAATACAGTTTTCATCATCAACCTTTGGACTATCTGGATAAACTTCTGTTGTCGTCACAAAGTCTGCATTTGTAAAGCCCATACAAAGCCCTAATTCTCGCGCGGCATAGTTAATTACCCCTTTCTGTGAAAGATCGACTCCTATAAGTTTACCATTGATGTCTGCAGGTGCTACATGAGTCATTTCTTCAACAGCAGTTATCATAGCTTTTTGAAAATCCTTCGCGGGATTAAGACTATCACCTACCAAATAAAAGCCGTCTGGAATATTCCAGTTATCATGTACAACAGCATCGCGAGCAGCAAGTGCTGGTCGAAATTCACTATTATCTGTATCCGTAGTTTCATGCAAATCGATGTGAACTTTTATATCAATATTTAATGACGCTACGTATTGCATTAACAATGCAGACTCTTCTGCTGGACTGTTTTTATAAAAGGAGCGATTAGGATCTATCGCTTCGAAGTTCCAGCGGTTAATCGTTTCATAGCCCCATGGACTAATACAAGGTGCTACGAGAATATTGAATTGTTCAACATAGTTTTTTGCCTTCGTTTCAAGAAACCGTATAGCGCCTTGTACACCGCTGGTTTCATAACCGTGTACCCCTCCTGTGATTAATACCGTCGTTTTATCACTACTCCAGTTTTTACTCTTAACAACCCATAAAGGATAACGTTCTTCATTCAACGATAAAGCGCCATATTGTTCAACATCAAATTCATTTGCCAATGTTTGTATTTTTACCACAACATCATCTTTATAGGATCGCTTTATTATTTGCTGTGCAAACCATGTAGATTTTTCTGACGCTGCCCATTTTTGACCAGAGGTTCCAATTGCGTATGGCTGTTGAGAGTTCATAATCCGCCTTATTAATGAATATTTATTGGTGTATTTTAGATGATTTTTATTAAGCAAAAGTATTTTCAGATAGGAATTATTAAATATTTAATCGGTAATAACTACATCCTATTTTCCATTATACTATTTAATGAATAATTAACTGTAACTCTATCATGTTCATCAGTTTATCTTTCTCATTTATCACTACCAAATTAACCAAATGGTTATTTTCTGGCTATATATACAGAAAAAAGAGAAGAATTAGTCATCCTAATTCTTCAATTATCATTGAAGTTAAGTTGTAACTTTTAGCGACAGAAACTGAAAAACTTTGTTGTTATATTTAGAAGGGATATTTTCGAGGATTCATTTTAATTAAATACAAACAATCGAATATTTTCTCCGGCTAAAATGATCATTACCAAAAATATTGATATCATCCCAAATTCCCGTTGTTTAGATACACCTGTGGTTTTTATCAATCCTATATTGTGCAATATTCTACTAACAAAAATACTCGCACCAAAAACATGTAATAACAGGTTTGAACCGCCATTAATTTCATAACAGGCAAGCAAAAATAAAGTGATAGGAACATATTCAGAAAAATTACCATGAACTCTAATCGCTTTTGCTAACAGGGGCTGTGAACCATCACCTATACCGATGCCTACTTTGTATTTTTTACGTAATCGAATGACATTAATTGACAGCCCAATAAATAGCAAAGCAAGTAAAGCCGCATAAAACCCAGTAATATATAAGTTAGCCGACATATTTTTTCCTGTTAGGTATCGTGACTAGGTAGACTACTAAAATGGGAGAACATTTGACAGTGGAATAAGCGGCAAACTTACAAATAAAATGTCATAAACAACATGACAAAATATAAAGGCCAAATGTCCACACGAACTTAGATATACGAACTAAAGATACAAAGTTGATGCAGCAATAAACTAGCTGTAGTGCTGCAACAAACTAGATGTAATGCTGTAATAATAAGTCACCCTTTCATCTTTGTGACCAGCGACCCACACGTTTTTGCATGTGTTATTGCAGCCACAGCTTCCTTTTTTAGCTCATTAATAAAGCTTACTGACTCGTCCATATCATCAGCTAAATAGACTGCTTCTGCATTTTCCAATATGACTTCCGCTGTGTAATAAGCATTATCACAATCACAACTATCTGCCGCGTTAAGAATAGATTGTGCGTTCTTCTTGAGATCATTAGCAATATCACCAATTTGATCAAAGTCATTTGTATTTAGTGCGCTATTCGCTTTAACAATAATTTGATTTATTGATGCTAGAGCAACTGAACAGTCTTTAGCATTTGCGGATACCACACTACTAAAACTTAAACTTGTAACAATTAAAGTCACATTCAATAGGCTTAGTTTGTTCATTATACGTCCCTCCCATTAGATTGGGCTTGTTATTGTATGCTTAAAAAACAACCGATTACGTTCTATTTCTAGCATAAGCATAACTAACTAGCAAATTTATAACTTTCACTTACCAATAAATAAAAACAACTCGTGTAACAAAGTGTTAATAAAAGGACGCTATTACTAATAAAATAACTTCCATTACATGCCAATAATTATCATTAATATACTATTGCTATGGTAAAAATGATGAAACCTATACTTTACAATTATCTATAGGTATATTTGTTTAATGTTTTTCCTCTTCATAACATAAGAAAAATAATAAAATGAAAATATCAATAATTGCTATATCCTTAAACATTGCCATTGCACTTAGCGCCTGTTCAGAACAATCGTCAAAAGAAGATATCCTTTCTACTAAAGATATTACGAAAACCCAACAAGTAGCAGCAAAATCTACTGATGATTTTGTTTGGCAAGCCGATCGATTTGCCGATCTAAGAGTACTTCGTTTTCAAGTGCCTGGTTTTAAAGAACTCCCCTTACAAAACAAAGAATTACTCTTTTATTTACATAAAGCCGCATTAGCTGGCAGAGATATTACTTGGGATCAAAATTACAAGTACAATTTGATTGTTAGGCATACGTTAGAAGCTATTATTAATGGTTATTCTGGTGATAGAAGTACACCTGAATTTGTCAAATTTAACGAATATACCAAACGTGTTTGGTTCTCAAATGGTATACATCATCATTATATGTCAGGAAAAATCATCCCTGAATTCAGTGTTGATAGCTTTATTACGTACGTAAAAAATGTAGAGCATGAAGGAAAGTTGCCATTGACCAAAAATGAGTCTAGTGCGCAACTGATTGCTCAACTAACTCCTATCTTATTTGATCCAAAGGTTGCAGCCAAAATGGTTGATCAGTCTGCCGACATTGATAATATCGTTGCCTCGTCTGTAAATTTTTATGAAGGTGTAACAGAGAAAGAAGTCTCTGAATTTTATAAAAACAAAACAAATATTGACCCTAAACGTCCAGTATCATGGGGACTAAATTCCAAGCTTATAAAAGAAGATGGTAAGCTCGTTGAGAAAATTTGGAAAGTTAATGGAATGTACAGTAAGGCCATAGAACAAATTGTCTATTGGTTAGATAAGGCAAGCACTGTAGCCGAAAATGAACAACAAAAACAGGCGCTTTTACTACTTGCCAACTTTTACCGTAGTGGTGACTTAAAAGATTTTGACGATTACAGTATTGCTTGGGTAAAAGATATCCATTCGGATATAGATGTAGTAAATGGCTTTATTGAAGTATACGACGATCCATTAGCCTATCGCGGTACTTTTGAATCAGTTGTTTCAGTGAAAAATCATGAAGCAACAATTATGATCGCAAAAATCGCAACACAAGCACAATGGTTTGAGGACAACTCCCCACTTATTGCTTCTCATAAAAAGAAAGAAGTTAAAGGTATTACAGGTAAAGCAATTACAGTTGTAACAAGTTCAGGCAGAACATCACCTAAATCTCCCATTGGTATTAATCTACCTAACGCAAATTGGATCCGTGCAGAACATGGCTCAAAATCTGTGAGTTTATCTAATATTGTCGACTCCTACGATCATGTAAAAGGAGGCTCGTTAAGTGAGTTTGCATGGGATGAAGCTGAAATAAAACGAGGCCGGAAATTTGGCCCATTAGCGTCACACCTTCATACTGATATGCATGAAGTTATAGGTCATGCATCGGGTAAAATTAATCAGGGTGTAGGAACCCCAAAAGAAACTCTAAAACAATACTCATCAGCATTAGAGGAAGGTCGAGCAGATCTTGTTGCCTTATATTATTTAATGGATAAGAAACTTATTGATATGGGAGCAATGCCAAGTCTTGAAGTCGGCAAGGCCTCTTATGATAGCTATATTCGTGGTGGTTTAATGCAACAACTTAGACGTTTAAAGTTGGGAGAAGAAATAGAAGAAGCACACATGCGCAACCGTCAGATGATCGCCCAATGGGTATATGAAAAAGGTGCTCAAGATAATGTCATAGAAAAACGCATACGCGACGGAAAAACCTATTTTGTTGTAAATGACTATTTAAAACTACGAACATTATTTGGACAACTATTAAGAGAGTTACAACGAATAAAATCTGAAGGTGATTTTTCTGCAGGTAAAGCCCTAATAGAAAATTATGCAGTGAAAGTTGACCAAAAATTACATCAAGAGGTATTAGCGCGTTATAAGAAACTTGATCTAGCTCCCTACTCAGGATTCATTAATCCGGCTTTGGCTGCTGTTTATGAAAATGGCAAGATCATCGATGTAACGATAAGCTACCCTGATGACTTTCAAGAACAAATGTTAGAGTACGGCCGTGATTATAGTTACTTACCCATTATTAACTAATATTAGATAGAAAGTATTAAGGCGTGCTCGTCACGCCTTCTCATTAATTCATTACTTATCACTCGTTCCTACCGGCAATTGTTTTCTGACAACATCAAGCTATTTTCATTGTATAAAGCCGCCATTTTATTTAATAGTGTTTATCCCCTCCACTTCAAAATGCATTTCCAAAATTAAGCTAGCAAGTAAGATCAAGACGCTAAATAAAGGTAATGGTCGCTCTCTTACCAAGTATGGCAACGTTAGACTCATTTTATGATTTGGCTCCCTACGGGCAAATCGATAAAAGATTATCTCCTGCGCTTTAGATTTTAACAAAAGTCGATTTCAACAATAGAATAACTATTCCCTTTACTCATACCTCATTTTCTACTTAATGAACTAACGGACACATTTTAAGCACTTTTGAGCATTAAAAAGTATAACGTAACAAGGAATAATACTTCATCAGTACCAATATTTTTTCTGAATTGACTAATAATCATGCTAAGGATAATAAATGCTTAATCCAAAAGAATTGACTAGCTATTCGCTTTATCACTATGAAAGTTGCCCATTTTGCTCAACAACAAAAAAAGCACTACGGGATATGGATCTTAATGGTTTAAAAATTACAAAAAAAGACATTTTGTCGATAACAAAGTTTAGAAGTGAATTAATAAAAGGTGGAGGAAAACTACAAGTGCCTTGTCTGAAAATTGAAAATAGTTTGGGCCATAGCAAATGGCTTTATGAATCTAACGATATTATCCGCTATTTCAACAAAATATCGATCAATAATCAAACATTACTTAATTTATAAAATATAGGCTCTGTATACTATGAATCAAAGCTCTTTGATAACAAATAAGCCCTGGCTCTCTTGTTTATTCACAGTGGAACAAATAAAACGTTCACTTTATATTTCAATGATTGTAGGAAGTATTTTAAACATTATAAATCAGTGGCATGCACTCATTAGTAATTTCAACTTTAATATACCTCAGGCGATTTTGACATATTTTGTTCCTTATTGTGTTGCCACAATATCCAGCGCACAAACATCAAGAAAGTGTTCTTACCAATACAATCTTTATAAGGAAAACATCATTAATGCTCTAACTTCCGAAAATAATAAAAAAGCATCTGTTGTTAATGACATTCTTGACATTGTACAAAAAATTTCAGATACAGCTGTAAAAGTGAATACAACATCAAAACAACGCTTGGTTTTCATCGAAGATATAGCTAATTCAACAAGAAAATCTAGCGAGATGAGTCACTCTCTGTCGCTTAAAGCGGAGCAGAACCAAGCATCATTAAATAATATGGATCAAGCTTTCAGCGATGTTTGCCATCACATTACCGATGTCGGAATAGAGATGAATAAAGCAATGGCTTCTTCCTTAAATTTATCAATGCATTTACAAGAGTTTCTAAAAGAATTTGAGTCAATTTCGTCTTTAGCAAAAGATATTACTACAATTTCAGAACAAACAAATTTATTGGCTTTAAACGCGGCTATAGAAGCAGCCAGAGCTGGAGAGGCAGGGAAAGGATTTGCTGTTGTTGCAGATGAAGTAAAGCAACTCGCTTCTCAAACAAAGAATAATTCAACTAAAATTGATCTGCGACTAAAGTCTTTAAATATTCAACAAAATCAATTAACAAGTGCACTTGAATCATTAAGTTCTACTATGACAAAAGCACAAACAGCCACAAATAGCGGCGAAAGTTCAATGAAGATGTCTACGAACTTAGTATCAACTGAATTTTTCGAAATAAGGGGTGGTTTGGAGCACGTTCATAGTAAACTAAAATCTGAATCAGAACACCTTAAATCGTTAGTAGAAGAAGTGACCTTTTTAGCAGAGGATACAAAAAAGGCAATATCAGGCTCTTCAATTAATATTAATCTTGGAAGGAATGCGCGGCGACTTATTAAAGGCTTACAAACAAAGTATGATTACACGTTGTAAGTAGATATGAGATTTCATAATCAGTTATCATTAAAAACGCTTTATTGCAGTAGTTGTTTACACCAGAACAACAATGTTGTTATTAATGAATTGCATCGTTTATATGCCGACTTGTTTCTAAACCTTGGATGATAATCAAACAAAATACGGGTAGCGTTTAATTATATAGAAAAGTAGCTCTATTCGCTGGGATCTTATCGTCGTAATTCATAATATTATTCTGATTGATTTAGGCGTCTAACCGAGTATCAACGTATCATTGGCCACTTAATAGCGCAGGAATTTAAATTTTTTTGACAACTGAAATCTTAATTTTCAAATAATATTTTTTTCCTACCCTTCTTCAAGAAAAGAACTATTAGCTATTCCATTTGTTACTGGTGTATCCATTTTAAGGATATTGTTCGTTTTTAGTTCAGACCAATTAACAAACAATCCCCTTCTTTACTGTTTGTTCTACGAATTATTATTATTTATTCTATAATGATACATATCCGATTTAGTGAAATACTAACAAGTTACATTAAAATGCTTTTTTTTGAATCGCAACTAACTTTATTAAGAGTATGTTTAATAACAGAGGAGTAAATTATGTCAGATCACCATATCTATAAAAAACTAGAAGTGGTTGGCTCTTCAAAAATAAGTATTGAAGACGCTATCGAAAATGCACTCGAAGAATGTAATAAATCAGTAAGAAATATGGATTGGTTTGAAGTAATAGAAACACGAGGGCATATTGTTAGTGGTAAAGTAGGTCACTATCAAGTGACCATAAAAGTAGGATTTAAAATAAATAATAGCTAAAGAAAACTCCCTAACATCTCATTTTTACCTCTAATTAGATAATATGAGCAAGCAATTAATATCCTCTCTATTTTAAGTTATCTAATAGTTGTTGAGCATCACGTTGCTGTTGGGGGTCGCCCGATACAGCGACATCCATTAAAATAACTTCAGCATTCTCATTGTCTCCTATCTCGATATAAACTTTGGCAAGATCAAGTTTTGCGGCAATACCGTTGTCATCAACATCATCTTGCCCCATATCGCCTATAAACTCAGGAAACTCATCTAAACCGACATCGATACTCGTTTTATTATATGGTTCTTCAGAAGATATATCTTCAAAGCTCTCTGATAATAAAGAATCAACAGAAACAAAATCTTCCGTATCTTCAATTTTATCATCATCTACATCTTCAACAATGAGCTCATCACCAATATCAAGATCTTCACTAAGATTATAATCATCATCAGGCAAATGAGACTCTTCTTCTATATTCGCTAATAGTTCGTCAAAATCTAAACTATCCAGTTCTTTAATATCTTCAATCTCATTAGCTTCAACAACTTGTTCTTTTATTTTATTGTCATCGGTTAACAAATCAGCCAAAACATTACTATCTGTAAAATCAGGAGAAAGCTCTATTGGCTCTTGCGACTCTTTTTCTTCATTAAGTAGCTGAGTGAGAGTAGATTCATCAAAATCATTATTTAACTCTTCTAAAGTTTCGTTAGCAATAAAATCTTCACTACCCAAGATATCATCACCTATATCCAAGATAGTATCGTCTACTGCTTCATGTTCATCATTTACTGCGGAAATTAAAGCATCGACATCAAGATTATCATCTATTCCTTCTTCCAAAAGAGTGCTATCAACAGGCTCCTGATTTACCTCTGAAATTAACGCATCAATATCAATTTCATCGTTGTTTTCAATTTCCGTAGTTTCCGTAGTTTCAAGAGTTTCTTTAGTCGTAATATCACTAAAGTCCATCGATAAAAAGGGTTCAACATACTCTTCTGTGAAGCTTTCAATTAATTCCTTGTTTTTATTGATATTAGCTGATGATGAATCTAATAACTCATCTATATCATCTGTATCTGTAATTTCATCAATTTCTGAAACCTCATCATTATCATCCGTGAGTTGATCTAAGTTTCCACCATCATCAACAGGGCTATCAGACAATGAATCCATTAACGCATCAATATCATCAGGGTCACTTAAATCTCCTGACAAGTCTTCATCAACAGCCGTTTCTGCCTCTGTTGATGTCTCTGTAGCGGCAAGTAAGGCGTCAATATCATCAGGGTCGGTTAAATCTCCTGATAAGTCTTCATCAACAGCCGTTTCTGCCTCTGTTGATGTATCTGTAGCGGCAAGTAAGGCATCAATATCATCAGGGTCAGTTAAATCTCCTGATAAGTCGTCATCTACGGCAGTTTCTGTCGCTGTTGAAGTCTCAGTAGCGGCAAGTAAAGCATCAATATCATCAGGGTCAGTTAAATCTCCTGATAAGTCTTCATCAACGGCGGTTTCTGTATCTGTAGCAGCAAGTAAAGCATCAATATCATCAGGGTCGGTTAAATCTCCTGAGAAGTCTTCAGCAACGTTCGTTTCTGTCTCAGTCGCAGCAAGCAAAGCGTCAATATCATCAGGGTCGGTTAAATCTCCTGATAAATCTTCAGCAACAGCCGTTTCTGTCTCTGTAGCGGCAAGTAAGGCGTTAATATCATCAGGGTCGGTTAAATCTCCTGATAAGTCTTCATCAACAGCCGTTTCTGTCGCTGTTGATGTCTCTGTAGCGGCAAGCAAGGCATCAATATCATCAGGGTCGGTTAAATCTCCTGATAAATCTTCATCGACGTCCGTTTCTGTCGCTGTTGACGTCTCAGTAGCAGCAAGTAAAGCATCAATATCATCAGGGTCGGTTAAATCTCCTGATAAGTCTTCATCAACAGCCGTTTCTGCCTCTGTTGATGTCTCAGTAGCGGCAAGTAAAGCATCAATATCATCAGGGTCGGTTAAATCTCCTGATAAGTCTTCATCAACGGCCGTTTCTGCCTCTGTTGATGTCTCAGTAGCGGCAAGTAAAGCATCAATATCATCAGGGTCGGTTAAATCTCCTGATAAGTCTTCATCAACGGCCGTTTCTGCCTCTGTTGATGTCTCTGTAGCGGCAAGTAAGGCGTCAATATCATCAGGGTCGGTTAAATCTCCTGATATATCCTCTATTTCTTCAGCTGGATCTTTTT
>Ga0209396_1000535_pt1 | contig 44595 bp, 40 predicted proteins | sample GOMGulsemesocosm_6_FD_184638 | JGI IMG/M metagenome (GOLD analysis project Ga0209396, IMG submission 184638) | Methane-oxidizing microbial communities from mesocosms in the Gulf of Mexico - GOM8C Gulf of Mexico (SPAdes) (version 2) | ecosystem: Environmental > Aquatic > Marine > Cold seeps...
CCAGAGCTTAAAACAAGTTATGCGGGAGAGGGAGTGTACATTGTAGATCACAGTGATCTTGAGCTTGCACCAGATGATATCGATAAAGCAACTATATTAGGCATTATTGATCATCATAAACTTGGTGATTTAACAACGACATCGCCACTCGAAATATGGGTTCGTCCGGTTGGTTGTACAAATACTATCATTAAGATGATGTATGACTTTCATAATGTAGAGATTCCAAAAAATATTGCCGGCGCTATGTTATGTGCCATTTTGAGTGATACCGTTATTTTTAAATCACCTACGTGTACCACTGCAGATATAAAATGTGTAGAAGCATTAGCGGAAATTGCAGGTATAGAAGACTTTAAAGAGCTAGGCATGGACATGTTTAGAGTTAAGTCTGCTGTTGAAGGTACACCAATTAGAGCTTTAGTAAAACGTGATTTTAAAGACTTTAATATGAATGGCCACAAGGTAGGTATTGGTCAACTAGAGGTGATCGATTTAGCTGTTTTTGATGAAATCAAGGATGAGTTATACGCAGATATCGCTAAGCTTAAAGTAGAAGGTGAGCGCCATAGCGTGTTTTTACTTTTAACTGATATTATGAAAGAAGGCTCTGAGCTATTAATAGCTAGTGATAGTGATACATTAGCTGAGGAAGCCTTTGGTGTAGTAGCAAAAGATGGTAAAGCTTGGTTAGACGGTGTGTTAAGCCGTAAAAAACAAGTTGTTCCACCACTACAGGAAATTTTCCTTAAGTAAGTCTTCAGTAGTTATTAATAGCTTTCAATAAAAAACCCAGCAAGTGCTGGGTTTTTTTATTTCAGTTATTTGAATTATTTCAAATTAAACTCGTTCGAACACTGTTGCAATACCTTGTCCTAGCCCTATACACATAGTGGCTAAACCAATATTGACATCTTGACCTTCCATCAAGTTTATCAGCGTACCTGAAATACGTGAGCCTGAACAACCTAATGGATGACCAAGGGCAATAGCGCCACCATTTAAGTTGATTTGATCCATTTTATCTTCAACTTTTAAAGAACGAACACATGATAGTGCTTGAGCAGCAAAAGCTTCGTTAAATTCAAATAATTCAATGTCTTGAATTGATAGGCCTGCACGCTTTAATGCTTTCTTCGTTGCAGGTACAGGACCAAAGCCCATAGTTGCAGGATCGCAACCAGCAACGGCCATACCACGAATTTTAACGCGAGGTGTTAAGCCTAATTGTTTTGCTTTCTCAGCTGACATTACTAACATTGCAGAAGCGCCGTCAGAAAGTGCAGAAGAAGTACCAGCTGTTACTGTACCGTTTGCTGGGTCAAACACAGGGCGTAATGCGGATAAGCTTTCTGCTGTTGTTTCAGGACGAATTACTTCATCATGTTCAACTAGAGTAAGTGCACCCGTAGCGTCATGGCCTTGTGTGGCAACAATTTCATTATCCCAACGACCAGCTAAATGTGCTTCATGAGCCTTTTGATGCGAACGAGCACCAAAGGCATCTTGCATTTCACGCGTGATGCCATGTTGCTTGCCTAATAACTCGGCTGTTAAGCCCATATTTCCTGAGGCTAAGGCGATGTGTTTATTTAATGCAGGATCGAAATCCACATCATACATCATAGGTACGTGACCCATGTGCTCGACACCACCAATAAGGAATACATCACCTTGGCCAGACATAATGCTAGTACTTGCTTGGTGTAACGCTTCCATAGAAGAACCACATAAGCGGTTAACCGTTACGCCACCAATAGACTTAGGTAAACCCGCAAGTAATGATGCATTACGGGCAATATTAAAGCCTTGCTCTTTGGTTTGTTTCACACAGCCCCAAATAACATCTTCAATGTCTTCTGGGTTTAATGCAGGGTTACGTACTAAAATTTGTTTCATTAAGTGTGCTGATAATGCTTCAGCACGTACATTGCGAAAAACACCGGCCTTAGAGCGACCCATTGGAGTTCGTATGCAGTCTACAATTACAACTTCGTTCATTTTATTCTCCTGGGCTTAAGCGGTTTTAACGTCAGTAGTGAAGTAAGATTTACCTGATTTTGCCATTTCTCGCAGGCCATCAGTCACTTGATAAATTTCACCTAAATCGGCATATTTATCAGCCATAGCGATGAAGTTATCTAAACCAAGTGTTTCTAAGTAACGAATAGCGCCGCCTCTAAATGGTGGGAAACCAACACCATAAATTAAGCCCATATCAGCTTCAGCGGCAGTATCTACTACACCTTCTTCTAAACAACGCACTACTTCATTAACCATAGGGATCATCATACGAGCAATGATTTCTTCGCTGCTGAAATCTTTTTTATCAGCACAATGTTGGCCAAGTAATTCGTAAGCTATAGGAGCAGGTACTTTCATTGGGCGACCACGTTTGTCTTTGATGTGATCATAAAAGCCTTTGCCATTTTTCTGACCAAAACGCTCATTTGCATACAAAGTACTTACTGGGTCATTATCAATTTTTGTCATGCGTGTAGGGAAGCCTGCTGACATAACACCAGTACAGTGATCTGCCGTATCTACACCAACAACGTCAAGTAAATATGCAGGACCCATAGGCCAACCAAATTGTTTTTCCATGACTTTATCGATAGCAGTAAAGTCAGCACCTTCAAGTACTAATTGACTAAAGCCAGCAAAGTATGGGAATAAAACACGGTTTACATAAAAACCAGGGCAATCATTAACAACAATTGGCGACTTACCCATTTTAGCGGCGTAAGCAACAACAGCTGCGACTGTTTCATCAGAGGTATCTTTACCACGAATTACTTCAACTAATGGCATTTTGTTAACAGGGTTAAAAAAGTGCATACCACAGAAGTTTTGCGGGCGCTTAACGCTTTGTGCTAATAAATCAATTGAGATGGTAGAAGTGTTTGAAGTAAGAATAGCATCTTCACTGATCACGCTTTCAACTTCAGCTAAAACCATACCTTTTACTTTAGGGTTTTCAACAACAGCCTCAACAACAATGTCTACATCTTTAACGCTGTCGTAACTTAAGCTTGGCGTGATGTTATTTAATACACCTGCCATTTTCTTCGCATTCATACGGCCGCGTTCAACTTGTTTAGTTAAAATGCCCGTAGCGGTTGTTAAACCTAAATCAAGTGCTTGATCATTAATGTCTTTCATAATGATAGGCGTGCCTTTATAGGCTGATTGATATGCAATACCACCACCCATAATACCAGCACCTAATACAGCGGCTTTTTTAACTGCTTTTGTTGCAAGTTTACCTGCTTTTTTAGCTTTGCCTTTGATCACTTGGTCTGCCATAAACAAACCAATTTGCGCTGTTGCCGCATCAGTTTTAGCTAACTTGGCAAAACCAGCATTTTCATTTGCCATAGCCCCAGTGCGGTCTAAATTAGCACTAGCTATCAACGTATTAATCATGACCATAGGTGCAGGGTAATGTTTGCCAGCTTTAGCTGCAATCATGCCTTTGCATGTCGTCGAAGACATTATTAATTCTGTTGGGGATAAGTTTAATGCTTCCAACTTTGGTTGACGTTTAGCACGCCAATCTAGCTTGCCAATAATTGCCAATTTAAGCATGCTAATCGCTGCACTGCGTAAAATTTCTGGCTCAACTACAGCATCAATAACACCTTGTGCAAGTGCTGCTGCGGGTTTAAATGCTTTACCTGTAGACATCCAAGTTGCCGCATTATCAAAACCGATCAAACGAGGTAGTCTTACAGTACCGCCAAAACCAGGCATTAGACCTAGTTTAACTTCAGGCAGACCGATGCTGGCATTAGTATCAGCAACACGGTAATCACATGCTAAAGTCATTTCACAACCACCGCCTAATGCGATGCCATTAATAGCCGCGATAGTGGGCAATTGAATATCTTCAAAGGAGTCGAAAACATCAGATGCTTTCTTTGCCCAAGATGCTAATTCATCTTCTGGCTGACTAAATGAAGTTAAAAACTCTGTAATGTCTGCGCCAACAATAAATGTTGATTTAGCTGACGTTACCATAACGCCTTTAGCTTCATCGCAGCTGTTAATTGCTGCAACTACAGCGATATATTCTTCAAAAGTTGCTTGGTCAAATTTATTTACTGATCCTTTAGCATCAAACTTAAGTTCTACAATGCCGTCTTCGAGTAACTGGGCTGAAAGGCTGTTGCCTTGATATATCATGCTTCGTCTCCTTCACCTAAATAGTGGTGTTGATTTGTGATGATTGATCTAGATTTTTTAGCGCTTTTGGCTCTATAAAAAACGTAGATAACTAATAATAGCTGACTGAGTGTGCCTTGAATAAAAGTTAAATGCAATAAATTTAAACAGGTGTTTTAATTGGGTGTTCGTTTCTTTGTAGGTAGTCTTACAAGCAAAAAAATACCCAGCGAAAATATGGCTAGGTATTTAATAGTCAGAGCTTACTTTAGTGAGGAGAGAACTAAGTCTTATTTAAAACGCCTTAGTTTTGCTGCTGAAGAAAATTAATAAAATCTTCTGCTGGCATAGGTTTGGCATAATAGAAACCTTGAACTTCATCACAACCAAGCTCAATTAAGCGTTCTTGCTGTTCTATTTCTTCAATACCTTCAGCAATAACTTTTAGTTGCATTTTTTGACCTAGATTAATAATTGTTTCAGCAATAACTGACTGACCTTCTTTATTAATATCGGTGACAAATGCACGGTCAACTTTTAATCGATCAAGTGGAAGTTTTTGTAAATAACTTAAGGAAGAAAACCCAGTACCAAAATCATCAAGTGCTATGCTTATACCTTGAGATTTTAACTTAGTTAATGCATCAATGATGATTTGAGGTTCATCCATTAAAATGTTTTCAGTTATTTCTAATTCGAGTTTACTTGGCTTAATTTCATGCTGAGTTATTGTATTTATTATGCTATCGACAAAGTTATCTTGTCTAAACTGTGGAATAGATACATTAACTGAAATACTAAGTTCTGGAAAATTTTCTTCTAGAGTTTTTAACTGCTTACATGCTTGGTTAATAACCCAATCTCCAATTTCAATAATTAGACCCGAATATTCCGCTAACGGAATGAAAACAGCAGGTGACACAAATTTACCATCTGCAGTACGCCAGCGCAGCAGTGCTTCAGCACCAATAACTTTACCAGTAATTAATGATAATTGTGGCTGATACCAAAGCTCAAGGCAGTTATTTGAAAAGTCATGTCGCAATTGACGGATCATATTTAATCGCCATTGCATTTGATCTTCTATGTCTGAATGATAATAAGCAAAGTGTTCTAAACGATTCTTTTTGGCTATGTTCAAGGCAATATTTATTTGATTTAAAACTTGAACACCGCTGCTTTGAGCATGTTCTTTTGTACATAACCCAAAGCACGCATTAATAGGTAGATGTTGCTCACCAGCGGTAAAAGGCTGATGAAATAAAGCCATTAATTTTTCTGGAGTTATACAATCAGCAGGACCAATTATGCCAAAAACGTCAGCGCCTACTCTAGCAAAATGGCAATCACAACCCATGCTTTGCAACCTTTGACCTACAGCGGATAGCAGTTTATTACCAATATCTTGGCCCAAAGCATCATTGATGTCACTGAAGTGATTAATATCAATCAGAGCTGCAACTTTATTTTTTGAATTATGTTGTGCAAAATCATCAAGTAACCTAACGAATTCTAGACGATTTGGTAAGTTGGTTAACCAATCTTTATAAGCCGCGTTTGTCAGTTTTTGAAATAAATGGACATTTTCATAACCAACTGCCACACCCGTTAGAAAGACATTCAACAGTTGAGTTTGAATTTCAGTTAGTGGAGTTGAAAGTTTTACATGTATGACAGAACGGTAATCACCTTTGGCAACATAAAGGTTGAGACTGTCATCATAATACTGATGTTTCTGTTGTAAGAAGCAGGATTTTACTTGTTTACTTGCTTGATCATCTTGTAACTTATCAAGCTTTTGATTGATTAAATCTTCATCAAAGCCCGTTTGAGCGAGTACATAAAAACTCATATCATCAATGTTTTCAATGATGCCTTGACCTCTAGCGCAAAAAACTGCTGATATATCTTCGCTTATAAGAGTTTTTAATTGAGATAAAACACCTTGGCTATAAGTAGAAAGCGAATGTTGTGAGGATAACTCTGTAGCTCCAGAAACTATCTTTTCAAGACCCTGACGATTCTCATTGACGGTCGCTATTTGTTGAAAAGATCGAATGGCAGCAAAAACAGTGGTTACTAACTTACGGCGAGTTAGTTCAGTTTTTGTTTTGTAATCATTAATATCATATTCCTTTATGACATTTTCTTCGGGAGCATAGCCTGGCTGTCCTGTACGTAAAACAATACGAATATCTTTTCGCTGTAAGGTCTCTCTTATATGTTTTACGACATTTAAACCGGCATCATCAGTTTCCATAACAACATCAAGTAAAACTAGCACAATATCGCTATGTTCTTCAATTAGCTGACAAGCATCTTTACCTGAATAAGCATGTAAGTACTCAAGTCTTCTACCTAGTACGACAAGATCGGATAATGCTAATTGAGTCACTGAGTGAATTTCAGGATCATCATCAACAATTAGAACCTGCCAAGTTTCATCGCTGCCAAACGCTAAAATCTCGTCTTCATCACTATCATCGATAAACAAAAAGTCATCGTGTGAGTTTTCTGATGCTTGCATACTGCCCTCATAACTAAGCGTATTTTTCGTAAATATACATAGTTAAAATTGAAATCTGTTTTATTTAGCTTAACTATAACCTAATACTCCTTTTTTACACCATTGAGGGGAAGAATAAAAGTCTGTTTGGTAAATTATATTTGATTTATTTTATTGAGTTATAATAAATATGAATTGACTGTCTGTTGTTGGCATTTACTTGTTTTTTGACATAATGTGTGAATGAGTTTAACTATCTTAAATGGATCAATTTATTTACCAGTTAAAATGTTGTTAGTGAACTTAAAATAAACAAGATAAGTTACTCTATATTTATTGAGCTTTGTATGTAATCAGTTTGTTGCAAACCTCTACGGTTTGGTGGTAAATATCGGGCTCTAGCTGTTATTTATTTTTTCAATGACGACATATGTATTCAGCTTTAACTTTGGATTGCTGAAAGGAGTTAGTAAAGTGAGTAAAGAAAAGTCAGAAGTTATAGTACTTGAAAAAGATAAATCAAAAGAAAGCAATGACACGGGAATAGTAGGCAGTAAAAAAACAGCTCAAAGCTCGCAGGATTCGGGAGTGTCTCTGCAATTCATGAAGCTTGCTAAAAGATTTGCCATTGATGGCGCATTATTGCCAGAAGAAAAACAGCTGCTAATTGAAGATCGTACAGTAAAGCGTGCCCGCTTAAATCAATTACGAAAACAGCAAAATATAGAAAATATTATGCAAAAAACACTAAGTTATTGTGCTGATTTTGATATTGGGCAAAAAACAGATAATGACTGGTTCAGTCGATATATTGCTTTATCAGAAGATGTTAGTAATCCAACTATGCAAGACTTGTGGGCTAAAATATTAGCGGGCGAACTCACCAAGCCAGGATCTTTTTCTTTCAAAGCGTTACAAGTTTTTCGTGACATGAGTATTTATGATGCGAAGTTATTAGCAAAAGCTTGCTCACTAGCAATAAAAGAACCTAACAAAAAGGGCATCCGCCTCGTTAGTGGTGTATATCAACAACCAGGACTACTTAACTTTTTCTCAAAGCAGCGTCAGCAATATTGTAACTTAAGTCATTTTGGTCTGAATTATGCTGATTTATTAGCTTTAGCGGAAAACAATCTTATTTATTTGCAGGAAAGTGAATCAAACCTAATCAATAAAGGAGAGGAACTCCAATTTAGCTACAACGGTTTAACACTCAAACTAACAGCTAAAAAAGCAAATGTAAGTCTCCAATTTTATAAGTTTACTCCTTTAGGTGCTGAACTTGCGCACTTAATAAGTGATAAATGTAATGAAGAATTCTTGAAATATTTACAAAATAAATTAAGTTATTATTTTGTCATTAATAATGATTAATGAAGAGCATATAGAGCAATACAATTTATTTATTTCAAATGAGCTTAGAAAAGGAAGATGTCAGGAGATAATTACTAATGTTATATTATATCAATTGTGATATTATCTCAATTGATAGGTTCTTGGTAACCTGTAGTTAGTAAATTCATCTCAAATCACGGAATTATCATGTTAGATAGAATAGGCATCACAGCAACTTCTTTATGTGCATTACATTGCATTTTATTACCTATTTTATTACCGATGTTACCATTGTTAGGGTTAAGTTTTTTAGCGGATCACGCTTGGGAACATGTATTTCTTCTTATGACTGCTGCGCTTGGCACTGTCGCGCTATTTTCTGGTTTTAAACGTTATCATAAACGCCTTTATCCTTTTTACCTCCTTTATTTAGGTGTTGCCCTTTATTGGATAAAGCATGACTATTCTCCTGAATACGAAATGTACTTTATCATCGGTGGAGCGAGCCTTATTATCGCGGCCCACTTCATTAATATCAAACTGTGCAATAATTGCAAACAATGTGATGATGACCTGTGTTCTAGCGAAGCTTAGTAACTAAGTTCAAGCTTTAGTTCTAAGATTTTAGTCACCAAAATCTTTCAATTTTCTCGTTAAGGTATTCCTGCCCCAGCCTAGTTTTTTTGCCGCGTCCTGTTTATGCCCCTGAGTAAATATTAATGCTCGTTCAAGCATTATTTTTTCAAACTCAATTTGTGCATAATCAAGAATCCCATCCTTCCCTTGGGCTAATTCCTGATCCATCCAAGCGCTAAGGGTTTCTTGCCAAGAGTTAGACTCTTGTTTTGAAGGTACAGACCGTTCCGTTAATTCATTAGGTAAATCTTCGATTAATATTTCCTGACCACTGGCCATAACGGTCAAAAATCGACAAATATTTTCTAGCTGCCTAACATTACCAGGCCAATGACAGTTATTTAGAAAATGACTAGCTTTTTTACTCAATGTTTTAACTTCAACACTGAGTTCGTTTGCTGCTTGTTTTAAAAAGTGCTGGCTGAGTTGTGCAATATCTTCTTTACGCTCCCTAAGACTGGGCAGGTGGATACGAATAACATTGAGTCGATGAAATAAATCTTCTCTAAATTCACCTTTATTTACTCGTTCTTCAAGGTGTTGATGAGTCGCTGCAATGATCCGTACATCCACTTGGACAGGTAAGTGTCCACCTACACGATAAAATTGACCATCAGAAAGTACACGTAATAGGCGAGTTTGAATATCTAATGGCATATCACCAATCTCGTCTAAGAATAAAGTTCCTCCATGCGCTTGTTCAAACCGTCCTTGTCGTACAGCATTAGCACCGGTAAAAGCTCCTTTTTCATGGCCAAATAATTCGGACTCAATTAAGTCTTTCGGGATAGCGGCCATATTCAGTGGAATAAAAGGGGAGTTTACTCGCGGGCTATGAGAATGTAGTGCTTGGGCAACTAATTCTTTACCTGTACCAGACTCGCCATTAATTAGTACACTAATACTGGAGCGAGATAAGCGACCAATAGCTCGGAAAACTTCTTGCATTGCAGGTGCTTCGCCAATTAAACCAACAGCTAACGGAGTCTCTTCTTGTTTTTTATTTTTCTCACTCTGCTCTCTAGCATGTGTGGTAGCTCGTTTGGTCAAACTGATGGCTTCATCAATATCAAATGGTTTTGGTAAATACTCGAAAGCGCCACCTTGATAAGCATTAACTGCGCTATCTAAATCAGAATGAGCAGTCATAATAATCACAGGTATATGACTATGCTGTTTACTAAGTCTTTTTAATAACTCCATTCCATCAATATTAGGCATACGAATGTCAGAAATAATGACTTCGGGTTGGCCGTGTTCTAATGCAATTAACAAGTTCTCAGCACTTTCAAAAGCGGCACAGCTTATAGCTGCATTGGCAAAGGCTTTTTCCAGTACCCATCTAATTGAGCTATCGTCGTCAACTATCCACACTTGTTCGGTGATCATAATTTATTCTCTTGTGATAAAGGCACTTGATTTAAGGGCTGCTGTGTTAAGGGGAGTAATATTGTAAATTCGGTATGGCCTGGGCGGCTATGGCAAGACAACTTACCTTGATGTTGGTTGATTAATGTTTGTGAGATAGATAAACCTAACCCTGTGCCATTTGATCGCCCAGAAACCATAGGATAAAAAAGAGTATCTTGAATCTTGCTTGGAATACCAGGGCCGTTATCAATAATACTAATTTCTACCGCTAGCTTTATTCGTTTACCGTGTATCGTTTTATTGCTTGCTATTCGAGTTCTTAAGGTAATATTGTTCGTTTCATCAATGGCTTGAATAGCATTATTAACAATATTAAGAACAGCTTGTTGCAGTTTTTCTTGGTCACATTCAACTGCTGGTAATGAAGGATCATAATCACGTAATAGTTGAACCTTCTGACTATTTGAATAGCTCACTAGTTGGCATACTTTTTCGAGTATCCCATGGATGTTTTGTGCTTGGATTTGAGGCAATTGGTTTGGACCAAGAAGACGATCAACTAAATTAGTTAACCTGTCAGCTTGCTCAATTATCATGCTTGTGTACTCTTGCTGCTCATTACTCACTTCTTTGCTAAGTAATTGTGCTGCCCCACGTAAGCCCCCTAAAGGATTTTTAATTTCATGTGCTAATCCTTTAATGAGATCTCTCGCCGCAAGCCATTGCTGGTGTTGAAATACTTCTAAACTAATTTGTTTTTGTTGATCTATTTGCTTGAACTCAAGTAATACATGAGGCGTTCGTTCAAACTCAACAGAAGACGCTGTTACTTCTGCAGTAAATCGGTGGCTTTCATTGAGTTCTATGGCAATATCGCTATCAGTGAATTCTTGACCTGTGGCTAGCAACTGCTTTAAACGTGAACTATTAATGCTGGTATTAGCAAAAATAACCTCAGATTCAGTATTAAATAACCGATAGAGACTTTTATTAAGTAAGGCTTCAGCTGCAGGGTTTGCATAAACAATAGCGAGTTCTTCATTGAGGATAATAACTGCGGTCACCAACTGATTAGCGAGTGATTTCTGGTAAGATAACTTGTGATCTTGGATATAACTACGGCTATGCATAAAAACCCTTAGGAAAAAATTGTATGCACCGATTTGGTGCGTACAATGCAAGTTTACTAAACAAAGGTTTTATTTGCAGAGTTAATTTATTCACAGGCTAAGTCTTAAATCACCTGTACTGCTTTACTATTAAGAGAGTAGGAGTAAAGCGGTTAACTTAGTTTGTTGAAGCTCTATGCATATAAAACGTTACTGATTCAGATGAAGCAATAATCTTGCCATCCTCATCAAGTAATAACATTTTTATTTTATGCTCGCCTCTATGAATATCCCTTAGAGAAAACATTGAATGGTTTTGCGGTATGTCATGAGGTTTTCCATCCAAAATTAACTGTACTTTAAAGCCTGGTTTAAAGCTGGGTTTAATACCCCCACCAATATAAATTGAGCCGGTATTATCCCTGATGGTGGCATTGTTCTTAGGGGTATTTATCGCTATCTGGTATTTTTGAATGGAAACTTGAGGAGTGATATCGAGTACTTCAGTATCAACAGAGGTACTTGATTGTAAAATATTGCCAGGTTTGGTTTTTACTTCTACAGCGCCAGGCCTAGGAGAATCAGAAAAAACCAGTACTCCTTTTTCATTGCGCCAGACATATATTTTAGCTGTGTTTGGATGAACAGGAGCTGCTAATGTGATGCCTAATACTGTAAATAGCAATAACTTGATCATAGCTCTTTTAATCTTCCTATATTCGGGCTGCTCAAAAATAAGGCTCATACCATAACGTAAGCTAATTTAAGTATATATCTATAATTTATACAAAAAAATATTTTTATTGTTTTTATATTGATGATTAATTTTTCTGGTAGAACCTTTATTTAGTCGTTTTATATTTTTTAGCCATAAAAAAACCCACCTAAGTGGGTTTTATACGTAAGAAATTATTTGAATATATTAAGCGATATTAAACGCTGTAGTACATCGCAAACTCTACAGGGTGAGTAGAAGAGTTTAATAATTCTACTTCTTCACGCTTAAGGCCAATGTAAGCATTGATCATATCTATGTCCATTACTCCACCAGCAGTTAAGAAATCGTTATCAGCTTCCAAGCTATCTAATGCTTCTTCTAATGAAGCACAAACTTGTGGAATTTCAGCCGCTTCTTCAGCAGGCAAATCATATAAATCTTTATCCATAGCATCGCCAGGATGGATTTTGTTTTTAATTCCGTCAAGACCAGCCATTAACATAGCTGTGAAGCCTAAATAAGGGTTCATTGTTGGATCAGGGAAACGAACTTCGATACGCATTGCTTTAGGAGAAGGTACAATTGGAATACGAATAGACGCTGAACGGTTACGTGCAGAATAAGCAAGCATTACCGGAGCTTCAAAACCAGGAACAAGACGTTTGTATGAGTTAGTTGATGCGTTAGTAAAAGCATTTAATGCTTTAGCATGCTTGATAATACCACCAATGTAGTAAAGTGCCATTTCAGATAAACCGCCGTACTTATCACCAGAGAATAAGTTAACGCCATCTTTAGCTAAAGATTGGTGAACATGCATACCAGTACCGTTATCACCAACGATTGGTTTAGGCATGAAAGTTGCTGTTTTACCGTAAGCGTGAGCAACGTTATGAACAACATATTTGTATATTTGTACTTCGTCAGCTTTTTTAACCATAGTATTAAAACGACAAGCAATTTCGTTTTGGCCAGCAGTTGCTACTTCATGGTGATGTGCTTCAACAACTAAGCCCATCTCTTCCATTACTAAACACATTGCAGAGCGTAAATCTTGTGAAGAATCTACCGGTGAAGTTGGGAAATAACCACCTTTAACACCAGGACGATGTCCCATGTTACCTTCTTCATATTCAGTACCTGAATTCCAAGCCGCTTCTTTATCATCAATTTTGAAAAAAGAACCACTCATATCAGTATGAAAGCGTACATCGTCAAAAACGAAAAATTCTGGTTCAGGACCAATTAAAACTGTATCAGCAAGACCTGTTGAACGCATATACTCTTCAGCACGATTAGCAACTGAACGAGGATCGCGGCTATAACCTAACATAGTATCAGGTTCAACGATGTCACAACGGATATTTAGCGTTACTGCATCAGTAAAAGGGTCTAGGACAGCAGTTGAAGCATCAGGCAGCATTACCATGTCTGATTGATCAATGCCTTTCCAACCTTGAATAGATGAACCGTCAAACATTTTTCCATCTTCAAAAAAGTCTTCAGTAACTTGATGATGAGGAATAGAAATATGCTGCTCTTTACCTTTTGAATCAGTAAAACGTAGGTCAATAAATTTGACGTCGTGTTCTTTAATTAAGTCGAATACTGCTTGTGACATTTTGTGTCTCCAGTGAGGTTAATTTTATAAATAATCAAGTAAATCGTAAAATGGATGAAACTATAAAGATAATTATAATCATTGTTCATCTATTGTTGTTCGTTTAAGAGCTAAAATCGTGCCAGAACTAAATCTATTGATTAATAAGGGTTTTTATTGTTCACTTTGTTAATCCTGCACTGTTGTGGTGCTCTTCGTGCATCATGTTGGTGCGTTCGTGGCCATCTCAAGAATCTTACTATAGAATATATTTAGCCGATTTCCCTTAATAATTTATATTTATATTTATATTGTATTGTTATGTTTAGAATACAAGTTAAGAAATAATATGTTGTTTTTTGTCGATAAGTCAGTACATTTTGGACTTATTCAAGTTTTTATTCTCATAGTCTTTTATCAAATCAACATCTTAATTGATGTGAGGTTTTTATGAACAAATTGATGGTCACTTTAGTTGTTAAGATTTTTATACCTTTACTTTGGTTAACTTTAGTACCGCTTGGTTATGCCAATGAAACTAAAAGTCAGTGGCAGAAACCAACACCTATTTTTAAACAAGACTATGATTGGATAAAGCTCACTTCTGACGAATGGCTCAAAGGTGATATTGTTTCTATGTATGATGAAAAATTAGAATTCGACAGTGATGAACTTGATATGCAAACCATCGACTGGGAAGATGTAGCAGAGCTACGGAGCAAGCAGTGGCAAAGTATCCGTATGTTTAATGGTACTATCGCAGAAGGTTTCTTAGTATTAAAAGATGGTCAATTATCACTGGTTAAAAATGGTGTTACTACACACTATGAATCTAATAATTTGTTATCAATCGCATCCTCAGGTAAAAACGAACGAGATTTATGGGATGGCTATATTAATGTAGGTATTAATTTGCGTGAGGGTAACACAGTACAAGTCGATTATACTTTTTCTGCAGGCGTGCAACGTAGAAGTGCGAGCAGCCGATTTAAAGTAGATTATACTACGGATTACAGTCGCTATGAAGATCAGGACACTGAATTGACCATAGTTACAGCTGATAGTGAACGATTAACCTCATCATATGATTGGTTTTTTAATCCCAAAGTATATTTTAGAGCAGCAGATTTTGAATACATTGCCGATGAATTTTTAAACCTTGATTATCGAATTCATTATGGTGTTGCAATAGGTTACCACCTTGTTGATACAAGCAGAACGACTTGGGATGTAAATGCAGGCCCTAGTTATCAAGTCAGTAAATTCATTGATGTTCAAGACGATGCAAGTAATTCTGAGAATTCTGGGGGTCTAACTTTAGGAACAGATTTTACTTTTGAAGTCACAGGCGATATTGATTATGATGCCTCATACAGTGTACAAATTGTTGATGATGCAGCAGGGGGGAAAATCCATCATTTTAAGACAGGTTTAGAAATTGATCTCACTAATGATTTTGATCTCGATTTGACTTTCTACGCCGATCGCACTGAAAACCCTAAAGAAGATAGTCTAGGCGAAATACCTGAGAAAAATGATTATCGATTAGTTGTCAGTCTTGGTTATGACTTTTAACCTTTCCCTTATATTTGTTGCTAATTTCGAATGATTGCTCTCACTTTATAATATGATAAAAATACTTTTGTTGCTTGCGTTATCCTTGGTAAATTTTACTGCTGTAGGAGAACAAGTTACCGCAGACTCAGAGATGTGGGTCCCTCCGTCACCGATATTTTCACAGAAATTTGATTGGCTCAAGTTACGATCTGGAGAGTGGCTAAAAGGGGATATTATCTCCATGTATGATGATGAACTTGAATTTGAGAGTGATGAATTTGATACCATTATTTTTGATTGGCAAGATGTTTCAGAGTTACGTAGCCGGTTTGACCAACAGATTCGTTTTGCTAATGGTGAGGTAAAGCAGGGTTTTTTAATTGTTAAAGAAGATCATCTTGTGTTGATCAGTGGTGGGACTGAACAGCATTATCCTTTATCAGAACTGTTGTCGATAACGTCTTCCTCAGATGATAGGAAGCAGCTATGGGATGGCAAGGTGAATTTTGGTATTGATGTTAATTCAGGTAATGTTAATCAGTTAGATTACTTAGCCGTAGCAAAAGTAGAACGACGAACCCCTTTTACACGTTTTCGAGCAGAATTCACTTACACGTATAGTAAATCTACAGTCAGTGGTGCAGAGAAGGTTATTACTGATACTGGGCGCTTGACCAGCTATCTTGATTGGTTTTATAGCAGCAAAATATTTTTTCGAGTATTTGACTACGAACATTTTACTGATTTACAGCAAAATATTGATGCAAGAGATACCATTGGGTTGAGTGTTGGTTATCACCTTGTAAAAAATAAGCGTATACAGTGGGACATTACAATAGGGCCTAGTTATCAGCAAACAGTTTATCGTAAGAGCACTGAACAAAATGATCAAAAAAGTGGCGTAGTCGCATTTGGTACGTTGTTAGATTACAGTATTTCTAGTCGGATAGATTACCTATTCGATTATCAGCTACAATTCGTCGAAGAAAACTCAGGTAAGCGAAACTCGCATTTAAAAACTGGCTTTGAATTTGATCTTAATAATGATTTTGAGTTAGACCTTTCATTGTACCTAGATCGGGTTGCTGAACCAGTAACCCCTCCTGGTACAACACCACCGAAATCTAATGACTATGGGTTGGTTTTAAGCTTAGGTTATAGCTTTTAGTCTTGTACTTAATGAGAATATACTTTTATGAGCTACTCATGGCTGAGTTCTACATCGGTTAAGGCGTGAGAACTACATAGTAAAATATAACCTTGCTGCTGTTCATCTGCAGATAAGCCATCGGTGGAACTCTGTTTAACTTCTCCGCTGATAAGTTTAGCTTTGCAGCTACCACAACTACCTCCGCGGCATGACGAGGGTAGAATCAACCCTGCGTTTTCTCCTTGTTCCAACAGTGATTCTTGTGTATTTCCTTGGTAAGTTTTATTCCAACGGCTAAAGTGAAGTGATACCTTCTTTTTTTGTTGATTGACTTGTGATGTTTTTGGTATTGGTGCAGTCATCTTATTGGTGCTCTCTATCGTCTCTAGTATGTCATTTTGTCTTAGATTATTCCGTTCACCAAAACTTCCAAAGTGGTAATGGTTTCGTGGCAAACTTAGTGCTTTAAATATTTGTTGAGCGGTTTGGCGGAATAACTTTGGCCCGCAAGTAAAAACATGATAACTCGTCAACTGAGGAATTCCACGAAACATTTGTTCAGTAATGCGCCCTTGGAAGCCTTGCCAACGAGAAGTGATGGTTTGAGTGAGAGTGTATACTACTTTGCATCGCCCATGTTTCCTTGCTAAATGATCTATTTCACTTCGAGCAATAAGGTCAGTTTCCGAATGAGCGCTATGAAGAAATATCACTTGATTCTTACATTGCTTTTCCACCATAAAGCGCAGCATAGAAAGCATAGGTGTTATACCGCTGCCTGCACTGAGTAGCAGTATTTTGGGGAGGCTAGGCTCAGGTAAGTAAAACGTACCGCTGGCGTTTTTCGCTACAATTGATTGACCCACCTGAAAATGGTCATGAAAATAATTAGATATCAGGCCTCCGGGAATACGCTTTATGGTGATACTGATAAAGTCATATTTTGTCGGAGAGGAGGATAAGGTATAACAGCAATGGTGTTCTTTGCCGGCGATGTTAAGGGTGAAGTTTATATGTTGACCCGCTTGGTAGCTAAAAGCTCGTGCTGATTGTGATTGCGGATAAGTGAAAATGAAAGTCTTAACATCATGTGTTTCTGTTTGAATTTTTTGACAGATAATTTCGAATGTTTGCTTTGTGCTTGTTGATAAGGTCATTTTTTTTGATTACTCAGCCAAGTTTAAAGGTGCAGGTTTACAGCTAAAGCGTAGTAATTAAGGTATGATATCGCCAATATAACGCTTCTTGATGTTTTGATTATTATATTTATGACTAATAAAATTCAACACCTTCATATTTTAGGTATTTGTGGCACCTTCATGGGAGGCATTGCTGCTATAGCTAAACAACTTGGCTTTAAAGTCAGTGGCTCTGATGCCAATGTTTACCCGCCAATGAGTACACAGTTAGAGCAGTTAGGCATTGAGTTAATGTCGGGTTATCAAGTCGAAAATCTTTCCGATGATATTGACTTAATCATAGTTGGTAATGCTATGTCCCGAGGAAATCCTATGGTGGAATATATGCTAGATCGCAATATTCCTTATACATCAGGTCCTCAATGGTTACTTGATAATGTATTAAAAGATCGTTGGGTTCTCGCTGTTTCAGGTACGCATGGTAAAACAACGACGAGCAGTATGCTGGCGTGGATTTTAGAGTACGCCCATATGTCTCCAGGCTTTCTCATTGGTGGTGTACCACAAAACTTCACTTGCTCTGCACGCTTAGGTGATGCACCTTTTTTTGTTATTGAAGCTGATGAATACGATAGTGCCTTTTTTGATAAACGTTCTAAGTTTGTGCATTACCGACCGCGAACTTTAGTGATCAATAACTTAGAGTTTGATCATGGTGATATTTTTAATGATCTTAGTGATATCCAAAAACAATTTCATCACCTTATTCGTACGGTACCCAGTAACGGTTTGATTTTGTCACCTGCTAACGAAGTAGCCATTAGTGAAACATTAGCCATGGGATGCTGGACGCCGACTGAGTTCTCTAATGAAGAGTTTCAACAAGATGAAGCAATTGAAAAGGGCTGGCAAGTTGAAAAACTAAATGCCCAGGGCAGTGAGTTTATTGTTAAATTTAATGGTAAGGATCAGGGCGTAGTTAAGTGGGATCTCATCGGTGATTTTAATATTGATAACGCTGTGATGGCAATTGCTGCAGCGCGTCATGCGGGAGTACCAAGCTCGGTCTCTATTGAAGCATTAGCTGAGTTTATCAACACTAAGCGTCGCTTTGAACTGCGCGGTACCGTTAATAGTATTAGTGTTTATGATGATTTTGCACACCACCCAACAGCAATAGCAAAAACATTAGCTGGCGTGCGTGCTAAAATAGGCGAACAAGCACAAACTGGCCGTATCTTGGCGGTATTAGAGCCGAGATCTAATACCATGAAGTCAGGTGTTCATAAGGAATCATTGCCTAAGTCACTTATTGATGCAGACCAGGTTTTTATTTATCAAGATGAACAAGTAACATGGTCAGTAAGTGAAATGGTAAATCAATGCCAGCCGCCTTGCCATGTAGAGGATAATATTGAAAACTTGGTTGAAAATATAACTCAACAAGCACAACCGGGTGATATTATAGTTGTTATGAGTAACGGTAGCTTTGCCGGTATACATGATAAATTATTAAGTCGTTTGGCTACGATAACGATATAAATAACGAATTCAGGCAAATAAAATATTTAACCCACTTAGTTTAATTAAAATAGTAAAGAGAGCTCAGCAACATGACAGTATTAACCATACTTACCGCCCCAAATGAAAAATTACTAAAGCCAGCAACACCTGTAGCTGATATCAGTGAAGTACAAGTCTTAATCGATGATTTACTTGAAACTATGTATGACACGGATGATGGTATTGGTTTAGCGGCTACACAAGTTGGCAACGGTAAAGCGGTAGTGGTTATTGATATTTCGGAAAATCGTGATGAACCACTGATCTTAGTTAATCCCGTGATTATTAGCGCTGAAGATAAAGCAAAGGGTCAAGAAGGGTGTTTATCAATACCTGGTTATTATGCTGATGTTGAGCGATATACTAAAGTGACTGTGGAAGCCTTAGACAGAGATGGAAAAGAAATCACTATTACCAGTGATGACTTTCTTGCTATCGCAATGCAACATGAGATTGACCATTTAAAAGGAAAGTTATTCATCGAGTACTTATCACCTCTAAAACAACAAATGGCGTTAAAAAAAGTAAAGAAAACCATTAAAAATGGATAAAATAAGCAAATATACACAGTAAGTTGATAACGAATGATACCAAATCAAAATAAGGTGGCTAAGGTGAAACATGATTTTAATGGCAAAATAACCTTAGCTATTACAGGTGCTTCAGGTGCGGGTTATGCTTTACGCTTAATTGAATGTTTAATCGCAGCGAATTATCAACTCTATATTTTATGCTCTAGCGCGGGTCGTATTGTGTTAGATACTGAAGTAGGCATCAAGATTCCTGGTTCCCCTGATGCTGCTAGTCAATTTTTCACTGAAAAGTATCAAGCTAAAGCTGGGCAAATCACCGTTTTTGGTAAAGAACAATGGTTCTCTCCCGTTGCTTCAGGTTCTGCAGCACCGAAACAAATGGTTGTTTGTCCTTGTTCTACTGGAACAATGTCAGCTATTTGTCATGGTATGAGTGATAATTTAATTGAGCGTGCTGCGGATGTGGTGATAAAAGAACGTGGGCAGTTAATCTTAGTGGTAAGAGAGACACCATTTTCAACGTTGCACTTACAGAATATGCTTAGCTTATCTCAGCAAGGCGTGACAATTATGCCAGCCTCTCCTGGCTTTTATCATAAAGCCAAATCAATTGATGACCTCGTCGATTTTATGGTCGGCAGGATATTAGATCACCTTGGGATTGAACAAGAGATTATGCCGCGTTGGGGCTATAGCTAGCATAATAACTAGTGAATTCCTTCGTTACTACAAGGTATTAACAAACGTAAAAACATTGTGCTTTAGCCGAACTTTTGTTGATAAGTATCAACACTCCTTTCAGATACATTGATTATTATGCCTGCATCATGCAGTGACTTAGTGCTTCAAAACCCTTTTGACACACCTTACTGTATATCGCAGTAAGGAAGTTAATGTGTCACTTATTAAAAATGCCCCATTTAAAAGTAAATTAATTCTCTTAGTTACCCCAGCTATTCTAGGATTGATTGTCTTTTGTTTAATTTTGATTAGGCAAGAATTTCAAATTGTTACCACCAGTAAAGGTATCGCACTATTGACACAATTGAGTACAGTGAATAGTGCATTGGTACACGAATTACAAAAATAGCGTGGAGCTTCTGCAGGGTTTTTGGGAAGCAAAGGCAAAAAATTTACCGACATTTTAAGGTTACAACGCCAAGAAACTAATATCCGTTTGGCTAAGCGAGAAAAATTTCTATTAGAAAATTTTAATTATATCAAACAAGTGGATATTATAGCGTTAACTAATAGCTCAACTTTGGCATTAAATAGTTTGAACAATATTCGCCAAAAAATTGATGCCCTATCTATTGAAAGCTTGGAGGCTATTGCATATTTTACCGAAAATAATCGCCAGCTAATAAATATTGTTTCTTACATTGGTCAAGCTAGCTTTGATGGGGCGTTAGCAAATGGTTTACAAGCGTATTATAACTTTTTACAAGGTAAAGAGCGTGCCGGTATAGAAAGAGCGGTAATGACTAATGTATTTGTTATAGGGCAGTTTAATGGCAGCAGCTTTAAGCGATTTATTGCTTTAGTTACCGAGCAAAAAACTTATTTTGATACTTTTAATAAAGCGGCAACAACAACATTAAAGGGCCAATTCAACAACGCTATGCAACATGCTTCTGTATCGACAGTGCAAGCTCTGAGAAATATTGCTCTACAATCAGACGGTATAAAACCATTATCAGTAGATAGCCAGCGATGGTTTAGTCAAAGTACTCAACGTATAAATCAATTGAAGTTTGTTGAAAATAAAATAGTTGCCCAACTGTTAGTAACAAGTGACGAGCAAAGCATGAATGCACAGTTTCTGTTGTGGTTTACCATAATAGGGGCTGTAGTCATCATCATAGTTTCTATGGTGTTATCTTACTTTGTTAGTAAAGTTATTATGCAGCAATTATCGGATATATCGCGGGCAATTATGGCTGCAGATGAAGATAATGATTTGAATACTCAGGCAGCGGTTACCAGCGGTGATGAGCTTGGGAATATTGCCAATAGACTCAATAAAATGCTTAGTGCCTTTAAACAAGCGATTATTGCTATTGATCAAAGTAGTAGTAAATTGGCGGCAAGCTCTGCTCAAAGCTCTCAAGCGACATTAAACAACCAAAAGCATTTAGAGATACAACAGTCTGAAACAGTGCTAGTTGCCACTGCTATTGAGCAGATGAGTGCTACCGTACAAGAGGTAGCGTTAAATAGTGCCCAATCAGCAGAGGCTGCTTTATCAGTAGACAAGGTCGCTAGCCAAGGAGTAGAGCAAATTAATTTAACACGCGATGAAATGATGGTTTTATCTCATGAAATGGGGAATGCAAATCAGCTTATTGATCAATTAAAGCAGAGTAGTGGCAATATCACTTCAGTTGTCGATGTTATTAAAAGTGTCGCTGAACAAACTAATTTATTAGCATTAAATGCGGCTATTGAAGCTGCTCGTGCAGGAGAGCAAGGACGTGGCTTTGCTGTTGTAGCTGATGAAGTTAGAACGCTTGCACAGCGAACTCAAGAGTCGACTGCTGAAATTGAAAATATGGTTGGTAAGTTTCAATATGATGCAGAGCAAGTGTCGCAATCAATTGCACAATGTGTTGCCAATGTAGACAATTCAGTCGAGCAAACGACCCTACTAAAAAGTAAGCTATATGCACTCTTACAAGCAGCTAATTCAATTAGTGATATGAGTAATCAAATAGCTGTTGCTACAGAAGAGCAGGTAGCCGTTGCCAGCGAAATGGCAGTAAATATAGAACGTATTAGTGAATTATCGGTAAATAACGTTAATGAAGGAGAGCAAGTTCGCCAAGCGAGTCAGGAACAAAGTGAGCTGGCGGAAGAATTATTACAGCTTGCGAATAACTTTAAATGTTAACCAATTAAAAACTGGGCACAAAAAAAGCGACTTTAGTCGCTTTTTTACAGATAAAGATTATGTAATAGACATGCTATTAATGTGTAGCTTTATTCATCAAAGCTAAATTCAATATAAGCTCTACCTAATTCATTCTTTAGTGGAATAATAACAATAGGCCCTTTAGCTTTATGATGAATAGAATGGTTTGCTCCAGAAACAACCATCGGAGTTGCCATGTCAAATTCAATGCCTTTCTCACTCAGCATACGTTTGGCTCCACCCGTAACCATATTGGTGATTTCACCAACTAAATCGATAATCTCTTCATTAACTTCATCTGGTGCTTCACCGACCATATTTTTCATGGTAGCTAATGCTAAGCCGCCCTCAAAGGTTATGGACAATGAGCCATTCGCTTGCGGACTTACCATACCAATTAAACCTGAAACATCCCCTAGGGCTACTTCATCTTTTTTAAGGCGTGGTTTTTCTGGGATTAACTCCATTTGCGCCATAGTCGACATGACATTGAGCATTGAAGATAAAAATGGATTGATAAACTCTACATTCATGAAGATTCCGAATCTTAACTGTTTAGATAAAGTGCTTTATTTGATTTTGCATGCTTATGTTACAAATGTAAATCAAATAGCGTGATAGTTTTATAATTTATGCAGTTAATTTCTTGCTGGCTTCGTTAATGAGTCGCTTTGGGAGTGATTTCTGCTTCTTTGCTCCTGGAGTCAAAAGTTAAGCTACCAAAAATAGCTTTTCCTTGAATATCTATGCCTTGGAAATTAACTGTATTCACTTGCTTAGGGTAAGTATCGGTGAGTATTGCATTTTTTACCACTATTTGAGGTAAAAAACTTTCCTGCTGACTTTCTTGGTAGGCAATGATTTTCCCTGAAGTAACTTCAAAACCTACCCAATTCAGTGGTACGATTACACTCTTGTGTGATAAGGAAAACTTCTCTTCAAAATACTGTTGAATATATAAATTATACTCTTTATGTTCAGCTGAAAAGTGGATTTGCTTGCTCTGAGCTATCGCATTTTCTATATCGTGAGTGGTAAACTGGTGGACGATTTCCAGTCGTTTAGTTTTGTGGTTTTGTGATAAATCACTTACGCCAAAGAAATAGGTGTGACCTGTAGCCGAAGCTACAAGTCCCATATAAAAGCTGATAGCAATGAGGAACTTGCTAAAGACTTTATTCATTATTGGCCTTCTTCTTTCTGGTCTTTTTCGTCAATATTATTTGTATCAGAGGCATTTTTAAGCTTTTTATTATAATCACGCATCATGTCTTTTTTCTTCGCCTTATAAAGGTCAAAACGAGACTGAATAGGACGTGCTGGCCAGTAGTTATTATTAACATTCACATCTGCTGTCTGCCAGTTAGCATCTAATGCAATTTCAGTAATTTCTTTATCACGAATTAATAGCTTAGATACTTTTTTAGTGTTTCTACGCCAAATTTCTGCAGGAATATAAATGTGCTCAGTGGAGTTATCAGCATAGGTAATGTCGAGTAAAATAGGCATAACTAAACCACCATGATTGGAGAAATCAATAACGTAGAATTTACTGTCATTAAGTAACAACTCCTGCTCCCAAGATTCTAATGCCTTATGAGATTTATTATATTTGTTACGATCAGCATTGGTCGTAGTAAACTCGTCATGTTCATTATAAAAATCTAATAATTCCGGCTTATCTTGCGTTCGAAGCCATTGACCTTTATTACGCGTGTCACTAATGAATTCTGGTTGCTCGTTATAAAGGGCACGTTCCCAAGCTTCTTCAATATCAGGATTTTGACTGTTTGGACGGTATAAGTAGACATTATCGATTGCTAAGTCAACGTGATCAGTGGTGTAGAACCAACCACGCCAAAACCAATCTAAGTCAACGGCTGAGGCATCTTCTATGGTGCGGAAAAAGTCAGCTGGCGTAGGTCGTTTAAACTTCCAGCGTTGGGCGTATTCTTTAAAAGCAAAGTCAAACAGTTCACGGCCCATAATGGTTTCACGCAAAATATTTAATGCCGTTGCAGGCTTTCCGTATGCATTATTACCAAACTGTAAAATAGATTCTGAGTTAGTCATAATAGGTACTTGATTACTGCTTTTCATATAACTAGTAATCTTAGCAGCATGGCCTCGACGAGAAGGGTAACCTTCCTCCCAAGATTGTTCTGCAAGGAATTGTAAAAAGGTATTTAATCCCTCATCCATCCATGTCCACTGACGTTCATCAGAATTGACTATCATAGGGAAGTAGTTGTGGCCTACTTCATGAATGATAACGCCAACTAATCCGTATTTTGTACGACGAGAATAAGTTTTTTCACCGGTTTTTTTATCTAAAGTAGGACGAGGACCATTGAAGGTAATCATAGGATATTCCATGCCTCCTACAGGACCGTTAACTGAAATAGAAACTGGGTAAGGGTAGTCAAAGGTATATTTACTGTATTGCTCCATCGTATGAATAATGGCTTCAGTTGAATATTTCTCCCAAAGTGGATTACCTTCATTAGGGTAAAACGACATAGCCATAGTATCGCTGCTACCTTGTTGATAACCTTGCGCATCCCAGATGAATTTACGGCTAGAGGCAAAGGCAAAATCACGGATGTTTTTGGCTTTGAAATGCCATGTTTTTACTTTATTGCTGCGAGATTTTTCATTCGCTAGTGCTTCGGCTGGCGTAATGATCAGTACAGGCTTATTAGCCTTGCGTGCTTGCTTTAAACGTTTTCGCTGTGTGCTAGTGAGTACTTTGCTTTCATTTTGTAAAACACCGGTAGCTGCGACAACATGATCGGCAGGTACAGTAATTTTAACATCGTAGTCGCCGAACTCTAACGTGAACTCTCCACTTCCTAAAAATTGTTTGTTTTGCCAGCCCATAGCATCGTAATAGGCAGCAGCTCTTGGGAACCAACTCGCAATTTCATAAAGGTAGTTATCATCTTCTTTAAAGTATTCGTAACCTGAACGACCACCGAGTACTTTTTGTTCGTGTAGTTGATAGTGCCAATTAATGTTTATTTCAACACTGGAGCCAGTTCTTAATGGCTTTGGTAAATCAATACGCATCATGGTGCCATTGATAATATAGTGTAGTGGTTTACCATTACTTGCACTGACTTGAGTTATCTCATAACCGCCGTCAAAAACTGGTGACTCAACCAACGAACGAAAGCCCTTGAAGCTCACTTTATCTTTACTCGGTGCTGTACTTGTTATTTTGTTAGCTGAGTCACGTTTCATGCGATTTTGGTCTAACTGTAGCCACAAATAACGTAAAGTGTCTGGCGAATTATTCTGATAATCCATTGTTTGTGCGCCAGTTAAGCGCTGGGTTTTATCATCAATAGCAATAGATATATCGTAATCAACTTGTTGCTGCCAATATTTATGTCCTGGCGCACCAGAGGCAGTACGGTAAATGTTTGGCGTAGGTAAAACCTCTTCTAATTGACGAAATTTATCGTCGAAGACAGCTTTACTTGCTTGACTCTCAGCTGACAATAAGCCAGTAAATGCCAGTACTAGGCCAATTAAGGCAGTAGAGGTTGAATATTTCATAATTTTCCAAAGTAGAGGTAATACACGTTTTTAATATTTATCTGTTGTGTATACAATATTTAATACTGTTATAGGATTTATAACATAATCAGAAATATCTTGTTACATACCACGGGGAATTTGCGATAAAAAGTAGCATTAATAAGATTAACGGTGCGAAGTTTTGTTAACCCGCTTAAGGGAGAGTTTATGTTTGGGTATAAAATACCAAGTAAAACTAAATGTTAGTGCAATTTTTGCAGCGACCATGGGCCTCAACAATTTGATGGCTAATAGTAAAGCCATTGGCATCGGCCATTGTTCGCAGGGCTAGATCAAAGTTATTAGACTGTATTTCTTCAACATGACCACATTCGTCGCAAATGAGTAATTGTACCGGGTGATTACATTCCCCAAAATGGTGACACATAATAAAAGCATTAATTGATTCTATTTTATGGACAAAACCCTGTTTAGATAAAAAATCTAAAGCACGATAAATGGTAGCTGGCTTTGCAGCAGCATCAAGCTCTTTTAGTTCAGCTAATAAATCATAGGCACCTACTGCTCCTTGATGATTCGCCAACAAGAGAAAAACTTGTTCTCTTACTTTAGTAAAACGCGCGCCTTTTTTTTGGCAAACGAGTTGTGCTTGTTGTAATAAAGATTCTGCCGTCATGGTGCTATTTGGTCATTTTTTGTCTAAGAGCGTATAAGTTTTCCAGTGTATCATAGCTGTATATCTGCGAGTAAATATTTTTAGCCCTGAGTAATCAGATAGCTAGATAAACCATTCGCCATTTATTTAACCTTACATTACAATGAAGCATATTTGCCAAAAGACAGCGCTGTCTTTTGGCGTTGTCTAACGAATATTTTGGTAGGAAATTAACATGACTCGTTATCTTGCGCTTGATGCTTTTAGGGGCATTACCATAGCTTTAATGATTTTAGTGAATACGCCGGGAACATGGTCGCATGTTTATGCCCCACTGTTACATGCCGATTGGAATGGTGCTACGCCAACTGATTTAGTTTTTCCATTTTTCTTATTTATTATTGGCTCAGCCATGTTCTTCTCTTTCAAGAAGAGCAATTTTGCTGCAAGCCCTGAGCAATTTAGAAAAATAGTGAAACGTGGTTTCATTATGTTTTTTATTGGTTTTATGCTCAATGTAATTCCTTTTACAGCCAATATTGAAGATTGGCGTATTATGGGCGTTTTACAACGTATAGGTCTTGCCTATGCTGTTGCTGCTTGTTTAGTATTAATACTTAATCGGACAGGAATATTTATTGCATCAGCTATCATTTTATTAGCTTACTGGGCATTACTGCTTAGCATTGGAGAAGGCGCTTTAACACTAGATGGAAACATCATTCGTCAACTTGATTTGGCAGTGTTTGGTGCTAATCATATGTACGCCATGCGTGGTGTTGCGTTTGAGCCTGAAGGGTTATTGAGTACGATACCGGCAATAGTAAATATGTTGCTTGGTTTCGAACTAACACGTTACCTAACTAGTATTAAAGACAAAAAAGATAGTGTTATTAAGTTAACGCTAATTGGCGGCTTAGCGGTAGGTTTTGGTGCCTTATGGGGCTTAGTCTTACCTATCAACAAGTCGTTATGGACACCATCTTATGTTATTTATACTACGGGTTTTGCTTGTCTATTACTTGCGGCTTTCATTTGGTTAATTGATATAATGAAACAGACAAAACTGGCAGAGCCATTATTAGTTTATGGCACTAATCCATTGTTTGTTTATGTCTTATCGTTTTTAGTGGTAACGGTTTACTTAAATATTCATATTGGTGATGTCACTATGTATGCTTGGTTATATCAGCAGTTGAGCTCTATTTTTGCACCTAAGTTGGCATCCTTCATTTTTGCCTTCTCACATGTAGCATTTTTCTGGTATGTGTCGCTTAAACTATATCAGCGTAAAATATTTATCAAAATATAGCGCCTGTTTTTCAGTCCTTTATTGTTATGTTCCATTAAAATAAAGGACTGAAAACACTATCAAAACTCCTTGTTTTTGCTATGATTGGTTTATGATTTTTAATCATGTCCCATTGCGAAAGTAAGGAGTTTATCCACGAGTGAATAAAGCCAAACTCAGCCAAGATGAAAACTTATCCTTTAAGATTAGTCATCAGTTATTACCGCAAGATTATCAACGCATAGACTTGTACTTTTCCCTGCCGGTTGAAATGGGTATTAACCCCAGCACCTTAAACGAAGAAGAATTTTTCCACTCTAACATTAAAAACCATAGTGCATATCACGCAGACCAATTACATCTTCCTCTAGTAAGAAGTCGCTTTATTAGCCAGAATAAAGGTGAGCAAAGTGACTATCGATTAAATCTTAATTTATACTCCTACCAGGTCAAAAAGGCCCTCGATGCTGATATCAAACAAACATTAAAACTCAAAGCGGCGGAAGAATTTTATCCCGCGGCAGTTGAGCTAGCGGAGCAAACCTCATCATTAACTAAAAAGTTAAGACGGTATACGCCTTCAGATAAAAAGCTCAATTCATTTTTTGAAAATGCGGATAATTATTTAAGCTGGCACATTGAACAATCTTTTTTGAAATTACTGACAACAGGCCCCAAAAGCGCTGAGTTTTCTTCGGAAAGAGAGTTGCTTTTAGGATTATGTAGAAGTGAAAATGCGTATCGCATTGATAATAAATATAACTCACAAGTTACGCTCGATGATGCAAACCGTATTACTAACAAAATGCGCCTACTACAACGATTGATAGAATATGGCGTGGTCTTTCAGCGGAAAACGCGCTATTTAAATATTAATTTGAAACGTTTTGTTCGTGGTATTGTTACAGCCGTTATTATGGCCTTTGTTATGGTTTTAGTGCTAAATGCGCGGACTAACTTTACAGAAGTTACCGTTGCTTTAGTGGCTTTTTTAGGGCTAATTTATGGTTTACGGGAAACCTTCAAAGAAGATTTAACCAGTTTAATATGGCGAAAAATACAAAAAGGTCGACCCAAGTGGCAAAATCTTTTTACCAACAGTGTGACAAAAAAGCGTGTTTTGAGCCAAATATTATGGCTTGAATATATAAGAAGCAAAGACTTACCCAAAACAGTCAATGCTATGTTTCAACGTCGCCGACAGCAAAATAAACAGGATGCCCAATTATTGCATTTTCGCTGTGATAATAAGGTTATGGCCAAAGCATTTTTGCCTGGTTATGATGAAATTCAACAGCAAACTTTTTTCAATTTAACGCCTTTCGTTCGTTTTTTGAAAAAAGGAGCTGGTCGACTATATAGCTTAGATGGGCAAAAAATATCTAGTCAAGGTGTTGAGCGACGTTATCAAATAAACCTTATATTGCGACATGTATGTAAAGGTGAGGAATCGTTGCAGCGTTTTAAAATCACCTTAAATCGCTCAGAAATAGTCAATATTGAGCCCATAGGATAATGACAAGCTTCGCTGGAAATAGGCTTGGAATGGCATTGTTGATTTAGATAAGGGCCCTCCATGTATAGCTTATTAGAGACAGCCGGAGCTATCCCAGTGAGTAACTATTCTCTCAATTAAGGCTTTGTCCCTACGCTTTTTAATTCTCGCTAAGTGTTCAATAAATTAATGTACTTGGTATTGCTTGCTTTTGCTGGTTGTTTTCCCTACAATATGTCTCCTTAATTCAGCCTGAACTTTTTGTTCCTTGCCTCAACTGGTGTTTGGCTGAGCCAGATTATGAGGCTACAACCGTAAGGAGCTCGTAATGCGTCATTACGAAATCGTATTTATGGTTCACCCTGATCAGAGTGAACAAGTGTCTGGTATGATCCAGCGCTACACAGACTTGATCAATGCTGCTGAAGGCAAAATCCACCGTCTTGAAGACTGGGGCCGTCGCCAACTAGCATACCCAATCAATAAATTGCACAAAGCACACTATGTTCTTATGAACATTGAAGCGCCACAGTCAGTTATTGATGAACTTGAAACAGCTTTCCGTTATAACGATATTGTTATTCGTAACATGATCATGCGTACTAAAGACGCGGTAACTGATGCATCGCCAATGGCTGCTGCTAAAGAAGACCGTCGTGACGATCGTCGCGAAGTTAAGAAAGATGTTGCTCCTGCGCCAGTTGAAGCTAAAGAAGACTCTGTTGAAGAGAAATCTGAAGAAGCTGCTAGCGAATAAGTAATTTGTGATTGTCTCGCAAGAATCCTTGCAAGAGAATTGCCTGGTGTTGGTCGGTGAAGTGGTGAGAACCCCTAAACAATCAACAAGCCCTGCAGGTATTAGTCATAGTCAGTTTTCAATAGACCACAAGTCTATACAAAATGAAGCGGGTATGAATCGACAAGCATTTGTCCGAATACAAGTAGTTGCAACAGGTGAACTATCACACTTAACACGTGAATTAGTTGCCGGGAATGTAATAAAAGTGACAGGTTTTATAAATCGTCACGAATCTAGAAACGGTAATCCGCTTTTAGCATTACATGCTCAGCAAATTGAAATGATTAATTAGGCTTTATTTACTAACAGAATTGTTAACTAGATAACACCATATTGGAGAACTCCATGTCTCGTTTTTTTAGACGTCGTAAGTTTTGTCGCTTCACAGCGGAAGGCGCAACATCTATAGATTATAAAGATATTGCAACTTTAAAAAACTATATCACTGAAAGTGGTAAAATTGTTCCTAGCCGTATCACTGGTACTGCTGCTAAATATCAACGTCAATTAACTCGTGCGATTAAACGCGCTCGTTATTTGTCATTGTTACCATACACCGACTTACATAAGTAAGCTAATAGGGGTTTAAAATGGAAGTAATACTTCTTGATAAGATCGCCAAATTAGGCGGCCTTGGTGACAAGGTATCTGTTAAATCAGGTTTTGCTCGTAACTACTTATTACCACAAGGTAAAGCAGTATTTGCATCTGAAGCTAACGTTGAGCATTTTGAAGCTCGTCGTGCTGACATCGAAGCTAAATTAGCTGACGTATTAGCAGCAGCAGAAGCTCGTGCAGCGAAAGTTGTTGAGTTAGCTGAAGTTACAATCGCATCAAAAGCTGGTGACGAAGGTAAATTATTCGGATCTATTGGTACTCGTGATATCGCTGACGCGATCACTGAAGCTGGCGTTGAAGTTGCTAAAGCTGAAGTACGTTTACCATTAGGTGCTATCCGCGAAACAGGTGAATTCGAAATCGCAATTCACTTACATCACGATGTTGATACTAGCATCAAAGTTGTAGTTATCGCTGAAGCATAATAACTTTGTTATAGCATTAAGCTATAACGTTTAAGTTATTGATAAAAACACCGCACTCTCTTTGAGATTGCGGTGTTTTTTTTTGAGTAAATTTAAGTTAAGGTTTGTTGATCTTTCAGGGGTAAAATTTATTCAATTTTAAATGGTTTTAATCGCGGCGCAAGTTTTGTAGCATAGTTATTCTATGTAAAAACGAGCAACAATGAGTAAAGCCGTTTTAAATGAACCCAAAGGGCAGCGTTTGTTTGAAATGAATGTGCTCTGCCTTGCCTACATCTAAAGCAAACTGTTGTAAGATAATCTCTAAAGGTCAACAGACTCTAGTAAAAAGGAAAAACTATGTGGCTATCTAATAGTAGGTTATCTGCTTTTATATTAATGACAGCAGGATTGTATAGCTGTGCCAATAATGAGACTTATCAAGCTAAGGATTGGCAAGCTGATAAAACATTTACTCAAGGTGTTGAAGGGCCTGCAGTTGATAAAAATGGTTTTTTATATGCAGTAAACTTTCAGACGGAAGGAACTATTGGTCGAGTTTTAGCTAAAAATGAAACAGAACTCTTTATTCGTCTGCCGAGCAATTCCATTGGTAATGGTATTCGTTTTGATCTCCAAGGTAATATGTATATCGCGGATTATGTTAATCATAATATTTTATTAGTAGATATTGCCAACCAAAAGAAAAATAATGCTGAGCAAAGAAGCGTAGAGGTTTATGCGCATTCAGCTTCAATGAATCAGCCTAATGATTTAGCTATTATGGATAATGGTACTTTATTTGCCAGCGATCCAAACTGGAAATTAGGTACAGGGCAGTTATGGAAAATTGATAGTGATAGAAAAGTTACTCTGCTTGAAAAAAATATGGGGACAACTAATGGTATTGCCGTCAGTCCAAATAACAAAATATTGTATGTTAACGAAAGTGTGCAAGGTAATATCTGGCGCTATCAACTCAGTGTTTCAGGTGCAATTAGTAAGAAAACTTTACTCATTAGTTTTGATGACTACGGCCTAGATGGCATGCGCACAGATAAGGAAGGTAACTTATACATTGCTAGATATGGCAAGGGAGTTATTGCGGTAGTATCACCTAAAGGACAGTTGTTAAGAGAAGTTAAACTAAAAGGTCAATACCCCACCAATATTGCTTTTGGCGGCGCAGCAGGTAAAACAGTATTTGTTACCATGCAAAAACGCGGCGCAATAGAAACATTCAAAGTTGACGTCCCTGGTAGGTATTACTGAAAATAAAGCGAAGGAAGCATAACTATTACTTATTACTTATTACTTATTACTTGCTTGGCTATATTGCAATATTATCTAAAGTTATGAGCAATCTTACCAAGCCGAGCCTGCTTGTATGTAAAAAACAGTATCTTCAGGGCCTTGAGCTATATCTACGCCCATATTGAAGCCATAACGACGTGCTATAAGATATCTAAAGCCAGCGCCCTTACTAACCCTGCTAGGGCTTGCGGAAAATTCGGAAAACTCATTTGTTGCTTTACCAATGCCTGCAAAGGCATTTACTTCCCAGCGAAAGTTGATTTTGTAGATCAATTCAAGTTCAGACATAGCAACAGATTGACCTTGGTAACGGGCTGCTGGAATGCCGCGCATGCTAATACTTGGTGTCGCATAAGGAGGTAGAAATCCATCGCTATTGGCATAATTTGCTTCGACCCTAAATGCTGTACGCCATTGCTTTGATAGCTTGAAGTAATGTAATGCCGTCAGCTCGGTAAGCTGATAGTCGACATCAGAGCCAATGGCATCATCAAACCAAAGGTAATTTAGCTCATATTTCAAACCATTAGTTGGCGAAAAAAAATTATCTCGTGAATCATATTCTAAAGCGAAGCCAACACCTGAAGTGGTGATGTTTCGGGTCAATAAATTGGTTAGTGACTCTTGCCATTCTGGCGGAAAATTACCAACCAAGTCATTGATATTTGTTGGCGAAATTTCAGCGTTTATATACCTGTGAGTAGGACCTAGGTAAAAACGGCTGTCAGCTAGCTTAAACTTAACTGTTTGCATAATCGCTGTTGCTTGGGTTTTTATTTCTAATGGTTTATTGAGCGTGATGTCACCAAAACCATAAAAATCAATATTAACATCTCCATAACCACCACCGCCCATGTAACGTATTTTACCTTGCTTGAAAAATCCCATGTGGCCACCACCAAGGAAATACGATTCATTACCAGTATAAGCACCAAAAGCAGCTGAAACACTTGGTGGCAAAAGGCTATGTGCAGCTTTATCATTACCTTCATCTTGCATGGCAGCTAGACGTGCATTTTTTTCTTCTTCTGACTCGTGGAAAAATAAGCCCATCATGCCTAAGCCGCCTTCAACCGCAGGGTCAGTAATAATGATAGGAACGGGTAAAAAACCATAGGCATTTTCTGAAAGGTATCGTGAAGCATCAAACTTACCATCTAACTTATCGGTAAAAATACCTGATGAAGCAAAAGCACTTATTGAGAACAATGAAATTAAAATAGAGGAGGTGATTTTTTTTAATAGCTTCATGATTTACTCATTGTGGAAGTGATATCCTAGGTTCTAAAATACAGGCTTATGTGTATAGCTAAATCTAATATTCTACTACCTACACAGTATAAGCAAGACATGATTTATACGCTTTGCTCTAATATTTTTTCTTTTAGCCATTGATGTGCCGCGCTATTTTCTGTGCGCTGATGCTGCAGTAAAAAGAGTTCTACCATATTTTCTTCAGTTTGTTCAAATTGAAAAACACTAACAAGGTTTTCTTTATAGGCAGAAACATTGGCAAAGAAGCTTGGCGCGATAAGTAAAGCATCAGATGAATATAATAGCGAAAATAGAATGCTTAACTGACTGGTCTTTAACTGAATATCACGTTGAAAGCCCTGTTTGAGTAAAATGCTATCGATAGGGTTGGTAAATAACATCGCTGAATCTTCTTTTACATTGAGGTCAAGAAATCGATAAGTTAAACAGTCTGCAAGTGTAATATTTTTTTGACTACAAAGTGGATGGGAAGGTCGAGAAAAAATAGCCAATGATAGCTGTCCCAAGGAGGTTGCAATTAAAGCAGGATCATTGGGTTTGTCAATATGGATGGCGAAGTCTAAAAAGCCGGACTCTAGGGATTTATTTGAACTTGATTTTACTGGGTACTCCGACAGTTGTAGTGCGGGCGCTTCGCTAGAAATACTTTGTACTAAGGGTAAAAAGATAGCGTGACTGGTTAGAGTCGGCAGAGAAATTGAGAAATGTTTGTTACATGTCAGCGGTGAGAAATCATCATCGTGCAATATTGATTCGAGTTTTTGCAATAAATCGGGTAATAGCGCTTCAATGCTCAGTGCTTTTTCAGTTGGTAATATACCTGAGGAAGAACGATGAAACAGTGGATCTTCAAAAAGATCTCTCAATCGTTGTAAAGTTCTACTCATGGCCGACTGGGATAAATATAAACGTTCAGCAGCTCTACTAACATTTTTTTCTTTTAATAATACACTTAGTGAAACCAATAAATTGAGATCAACTCTTGCTAATTTTTGCTCTAATGATGCCATCAATTTTGCCTGTTTATTGCTGCTTAAATTATAAGTATACATGGATATGCGTAAGGCGCATATCCCTCATGATTTTAAGTCGTTTGAATGCATAGAACTACCATCCTATAATTTTTCCAAAGTGATTACTAAGTCATCCTTAAAAAGAGAGATTAAAATGAAAAACTCAAAATTAATCGATACCAACCAAACACAAAAACTGTCCACCAAGCTAGTAATGTTATCTTCGGTATTATTACTGGGCGCTTGCTCAAGTAGTTATGTACCCGAAACAGATCAAAGTAGTTCATATGACTTTTCAAGCGTTGATACTTATAGCGTGATTGGTGATGAACAACTTAAAAACCCAATGTTCAGTGATATTGACCGAGAGCGGTTTGATGCAGCAATAGATATCTCAATGCAGCAGCACAATGTTAAAGAAGTCAGTGCAGAACAAGCAGATGTGCTAGTAAGTTATTTTGTTGTCACTAAAGATAAAATCAAAGTGAACTCGAGTTACAGTGGTGGATATGCAAGCAGCTGTTATCGTTGTGGCTATGGATACGGTGGTGGAGTCTCACATATCAGTACTCGCAACTATGTTGAAGGTACACTCGTGGTCGATATCATAGATAATGAAACGAATAAAAGTGTTTATCGTAGTACTTTAGTTAAACCACTTAAATCCTTTGATTCAACTCAGGAACGAGAGCAAGCTATTAATAAAGTCGTCAGTGATATGATGAAAAAATTGCCGGTAGGATAATTATCAATAGAGCCCCTGTTTGTTAAGGTGTTAGTTAAGGTTTACTTTAACAAATTATTTAACTTGTTATTTAACAGGGGCTCACGTTTAATGATGCTAGTTTTACACACAATCCGAATTGGTTTATAAGATGGAGAACTTACCAATGAAACTATTCCCTAAAGTTGCTGCTGTTGTAGCAACCACGTTAGTACTTACAAGTATGCAAAGTTCCATAGCTTTTGCTGAAAAGCCATCGACAGGTTTTAATCATAAAATACCTGAACAAATCATGACACCCAATAAAGTTGAAACCCGTATTGGTGATTTGAATTTTTATGATGGTATTCCTACCAAGGAAACGCTGACCAAGGTATATGATCACCTTGATTTTATTCGTGGTATTGATGTTTTTTTAAATTTCATTCCTGCTACCTCAATTGAAGGTATTCGCCTTGGCTTTAAGAGTGTCGGTGTTGATGACTCTAATGAAGTATTAGTCTTTGATAATTTAATGGACTCTAGCCCATTATTTTTAACGGGTAATACCGACACAGTTTATGCAGGAGCTATGTTAGATCTTGAAAAAGATGGTGTTACTGTTGTTGAGATTCCAGCTGGTGCTGGACCAGGTACGGTTAATGATGCTTTTTTCCGCTTTGTTGTTGATATGGGAGCACCAGGTCCGGATGCTAAAAAAGGCGGTACATACATCATTTTGCCACCAGATTATAAAGGTGAGCTCAAACCTACTTTAAACGGCATGCAGCATCGGGGTAAAGATACTCGCATTACCACTATGATAGGTGATAAAAAAACTAAAGTATGGGTTGCACAATCAACGAGTTATACAAACTGGCTGATATTACGTGGTTTCTTAAAAGACGGTAAACCAGACCATGCTTCGAACATGTGGCGTACAGGTTTAAAAATATACCCATTAAAAGATGCTAAAAATCCGAAGGAAATGAAATTTGTTAACGGTAGCGGTAAGTACTTTAATACTATCCACGCAAATGATTATAAATTCTATGAGGAGCTGTGGCATGTATTGCAAAAAGAGCCTATTTCCTTCTTAGAGCCTGAACTTCGTGGCCAAGCAGCAGCCATAGGTATTCAAAAAGGAAAACCATTTAATCCTGATGCTCGTATGCAGGCTATTTTAAAAGATGCGGTGGCAGTTGGTAATGCGACAGCTCGTAGTATTGCTTTTAAATCTCGAGATGAAAATGCTTACTTATTTGAAGGAAAGCAGTGGTTTACTGGCTTCATTGGCCGTGATTATCAGTGGCTTAAAGATGGTGGTGCTGGCGGCAGAAATATGGACGCTAGAACATTGTTCTTCTATATTGCTACGGTGAATACACCGGCAATGGCATTACAAATTCCAGGAGTAGGTTCAAATTATGCAATGGCTACTGCAGACAGCACGGGCGATATTTTATATGGTGAGAAGACTTACCAAATAACGTTACCTGCAAATGCACCAGCAAAAGACTTTTGGTCTATGGTAGCTTACGACCCCCAAACACGTTCAGAGTTGCAAGTGCCAGGTGGCTCTAAGTACCCAAGTAAAAATAACAAGCGAGATGCTTTGGTGTATAACAAAGATGGTTCGGTAACATTATATTTTGGCCCTAAAGCACCTAAGGGTAAACCTGCTGCGAATTGGACTGAAACAACCCCAAATAAAGCTTGGTTTGCTATGTTACGTTTGTATGGTCCATTACAGCCTTGGTTCGATAAAACGTGGGCGCCAAGTGATTTTGAGTTGATTGAATAATAGACCGCACTTAAAACAACCCAACTGTACTAGGCAGTTGGGTATTTTATTTTAGAGGTATTATGACCTTTTTATGAGAGTGAATTAATGAAAAAAATATTATCACCCTCGGTGTTTTTACCCTCGATACTATTACCTTCGATATTGTCCACAATACTAGCTTGCTCTGTTAATGCTAATGAACAAGTTATTCACGGGTAATCTTATTTACACCGTAAGACGCTATGTTTGTGCTACTTTGTCTTTACTCACAGCTAGCGTACAAGGACAAAAAATAGAAAATATAAGGTGTTTAATCACAATGCTTCCACGCCAATCATATGATCTTAGGCGATAAATATAATGCTATCAGTTTCATAATTGTTTAAAATTGTTAATAATTTTACACAACAGTGCTACTTGTGGTACCAAACTTCGTCTATGAAAACTTCTTCCATCGTTATATTTATCACAATATTTTTATTTTCAGCTACCTTTTCTAGTTATGCTAATGATGATAAAAACAAGGAGATTGAAGTAACTAATAAAGTCAAAGTTACAGAGAAATCGACTGATGAAGTATCACAGTCTGCTTATTTTCAGAAGTTAGCATCAGAAAAAAAATCTGGATTTAACCCGTATGTGATGACACCACATAAAATGACCTACCTGCTACCTTTTAGTTTTTCAGATAATATGAATAGAGAAGTCTACGATGGCATAGGTCAATGGGGTGAAGAAATACAAAGTATGGAGGCTAAGTTTCAATTTAGTTTGAAGGTTCCTTTAACGCAATATGCTATTTTTACTGAAGGCGATAGTCTTGAGTTTGGTTTTACGCTGCAGTCTTGGTGGCAACTCTATAATCAAGAGTTATCAAGACCATTTCGAGAAACAAACTATCAACCAGAGCTATTTTATACTGCTCCTTTAACTTGGCAGCCTCTCGGTGGACAAACCAATATGGTTATTGGTTTTGAGCATCAATCAAATGGTCGTACTCAAATGTTATCGCGCAGTTGGAACAGGCTTTACTACACTTTTACTTTTGCCAAAGATAATTATGCTGTATCACTTCGCCCATGGTGGAAAATACCAGAAGGTAGTAAAGAAACCACACCGACAGAATCAGGTAATGATAATATCGATATTTCAGATTACATGGGACATTTTGATTTGACGGTTCTTTATCAATGGAATAATTTCGAGTTTTCTTTTGTTGGTCGTCAAAACTTTAAAACAGGTAACGGCGGTATGGAAGTTGGAGCGACTTTTCCACTTTCAGGTAAGTTAAAAGGGTACTTACAATTTACTAATGGTTATGGCGAAAGTTTGATTGATTATAATCACTCACAGCAAACATTTGGTATAGGTATTTCGTTAACCGAAATGTTCTAAGAATAAAGTCACTGTAATCTAATAAAAAAGACTGTGATTCGGTGAATCACAGTCTTTTTTTATGAAGATAATTAGCTACTTTAAAAAGCGATAATTACCTTTAATATCCTTTTCATATTGTGCGCATAACTGACCTTGAGGTGCTTGTGTTTTAAGTACCTTATACTTATCTTCCGAGTGGCTTTCAATACGCGTCCAACTAATGCCTTCAATTGTTTCATAGCCTTCACTAAATGCTTTAACTTGGGCTAATTCTTCAAACTTATCTTGGTCTGTGGGTTTGTTACAGTCACGCTCAAGATAAAGCAATTTACTGGCGGACTCTGCGAGTAATAATTCCACTTCACCTTGTTCGGTCTGCGTTAAAGAGCCAGTTGCCATTGCGGTGCTACTAATAAGTGATAAAGCTAAAATTAACTGTTTCATTTGCTATCCTTTTAAGATCTTTAGTCTGTTCAAGCCAAAACGCTTGGTTGATGCTGATAATAATAGGGAAGTGGTCTAACTATGTACAATGACTTGTTTGCACTTTAGTTATGCGTCAGGCGCATAACTAAAGTCGTCGGGGTGCTCTATATTGTGAAGTGATCAGCTAAGTAACTGTGCCGTTAATTTCTCGTAATTGGTTATGGCAGGAAAGTCTTTAATGGTATTAGCTGGTTTTTTACTGTCTGGATTAGCAATCGCCAGTAAATGTTTAATACCGTATTGCTGAGCTGATTTAAGTATCTCTACACTGTCATCAATAAACAAGGTCTTCTGACAATCGAAGCCATGCTTAGTTTGAAGGCGTTGCCATAATAACTGTGATTCTTTGCTCACGCCAAACTCATGAGTAGAGTAAAGTGTATTAAAGTATTGATCTAATTGAGTACGCTCAATTTTAAGTGACAGCGCCTCTGGATGAGCATTTGTCACCATGACAACATCCCTACCACTGGCTTTAAGCGCGATTAAGAATGCTTTTGCGTCACTGCGTAACTGAATAAGATGCTGGATTTCTCGCTTGAGTTCTTTGATAGACATTTGTGTTTTTTCAGTCCAGTAGTCTAGACAGTACCATTCGATAGTACCAACAACGCTTAGATAATCGGCTTTAAGTTTTGCTTTTGAAGCTTCAAGAGAGATAGACATTTTTTCACTATAACGTAAAGGAAGGTGCTCTAGCCAAAAGTGATTATCAAAATGTAAATCTAAAATAGTACCGTCCATATCAATTAAAACAGTAGAAATTTCGGACCAATTAATGTTTGCCATATTGGCCATTCCTCAAAATAAATTGTAGTGTCATAAATATTAACATTTTGCTATTCCAAAAGTATTGTTTATCGTGTCATTATAGTGATATCTAAAGAAAATCAATTAACTAATGTAGTTAGAATTATGGCTGATAAAAATAAATTACCACTCATTACTAATCGCCGACAAGTGGCTAAAAGTGCTCTCTTTGGTATTGAACAAATAGATCTGACTTTCACTAATGGTGTGCAAAGACAATATGAGCGTATGATGGGCTCTGGTCGAGGTGCTGTGATGATAGTACCAATGATTGATAATGAAAATTTATTATTAGTACGTGAGTATTGTGCAGGTACCCATAGTTATTTGTTAGGTTTCCCAAAAGGCCTTATTGATGAAGGTGAGCTTGCTGAGCAGGCTGCCAATAGAGAACTACAAGAAGAGATAGGCTATGGCAGCGAGCAGTTGCAGCAGATTACTGAATTGATGATGGCACCGGCATTCTTCAATGCAAAAATGACCATATTTTTAGCAAAACAGCTCTATATTTCAGAGTTGGAAGGTGATGAACCTGAACCATTAGAAGTGGTGTCTTGGCCAATTAAAGACTATAAAGAACTATTACAGCAAGCAGATTTTACCGAAGCACGTAGTATTGCAGCGTTAATGTTAGTACGAGATTTACTTGAAAAATAAAGAGAAATATCTACGTACTAAAGCACGATGAAAGAGGTATAACGATGAACCAAGATAAATTATTAAATATTGCTTTAGAAAGTGCTAAAAAAGCTGGCGTAGAAGTCATGAAATATTATCGTCAGGGAAACTATACTTCAGAAACTAAGGCAGATGAAAGCCCTGTTACGAGTGCCGATATTGCAGCCAATGATATCTTAATGGATCAACTTAGAACACTGACGCCAGATATACCTATTATTTCTGAAGAAGTTGGAACAGTGCAGTTAAGCGAGCGAAAAGATTGGTCTCGCTATTGGTTACTTGACCCAATTGACGGAACTGGTGAATTTATTATCGGTAGTGGTGATTTTGCCGTAAATATTGCTCTAGTTGAAAATGGTTGGCCAACACTGGGGGTAATTCATGCGCCAGATCACTGTCTTACTTATTATGGGCAAAAAAACCTGGGTGCGTTCAAAGATAATAGTCAGGCTAGTCATGCTATTCGTGTGGCAGAATATCAAGAAAATCGTCGTATTAAAGTTGCTATAAGCCGTCGTCAACAGCTTGAGCTCATGGGGCAATACTTAAATCATGACTTTGACTATGATTATGTTGCTTTAGGTAGCTGCTCCTTAAAAAATTGTCTTATCGCTGAAGGTGGTGCTGATTGTTATTTAAGGATAGGCGTTACTGGCGAATGGGATACAGGAGCTAGCCAATGTATTTTAGAACAAGCAGGAGGGGATATTGTAGACAGTGAATTTAATCCATTAAGTTACAATAAACGTGAAAGCTTACTTAACCCAGATTTTGTTAGTTTAGGCTCAAGAGATTTTTCTTGGCAAAGAATAATTAAAGCTCACAAAAAAAACTATGAATAACAGTAGATTAAATTTAGATATCGTATCTACTCTAGCTTTATGCGATGAAACGTTAAACTGCTATTAACACGAAGTAGTTCGTTTTGCTTAAGATTTATGCTAAATTAGCGCTATTCATCTAAGTGGGCTTAAAGACCACTTCCGTACTATCGTGATTAGGTAATTTTGTTTTAGCTATGTTATCAAACGTATTAAAAAAACATATATCTCACCATCAAGCAGGGCATCGCCCTTGCTTCTTCAAAAGTATCGACCAAATATAATTTTTTGGTAGATAGCTCATGCTGTCAGCCAAAATATCTCTTTGCTATTTTTCCGACCATTTTGCTATCTGCTGCTTTATCAGCTATTAATTTTACCTATACGCGTAATTTAAATAGCCTCAGTTATAAACCATAAGTATTCAATTCATATTATTTTATTAAAACGACTCAAAAGATAAGAGGAAAAACCATGGCAGCGCAAGTAACCGCACTTTTTAGTGAGATCTGGCAGCAATATCTCAGCGTGACTCCGTCCGCAAAAAAAATCCACCAATTGTTAGGTAATGGTAATGATGTTATTAATGATCATGTAGCGTACCGTACCTTTAATCACCCTAAAATTAACTTAGAACAGTTAGCTAAAGGACTGTTGGCGTTAGGTTACACTGAATGTGGCCAATATGATTTTTCAGCAAAAAAACTGGATGCTAAACATTTCGAACATCCCGATAGCACTATGCCTAAGGTATTTATTAGTGAATTACGTGTTGAAGAGTTCTCAACTGAAGTACAAGACATTATCTCGGGTCTAATTGCTCAGTTACCTGATGATGTTAGTGACCGTGCTGACTTTCTTTACTCAGGTCGCTTGTGGGAAATTAGCTCTAAAGACTATGAAACTCTGCTAAATGTTAGTGAGTATGCGGCATGGTTAGCGGCATGGGGTTACCGTGCAAACCACTTTACAGTAAGCATTAATCACTTAGCTAACTTTGATGATATCGAAGTAGTTAATACTACGCTCAAAGAAGCAGGCTACGCACTGAATACAAATGGTGGTGAAATCAAAGGTGATGAGGTAGTGAAGTTAGAGCAATCATCGACACTTGCGGATCATGCACCGGTAGACTTCTCAGATAAAACAATTGAGATCCCGAGTTGTTTCTATGAGTTTGCTAAACGGTATCCATTGGCTAACGGAGAGTTATACACTGGTTTTGTAGCCGCGTCTGCAGATAAGATTTTTGATAGCACAAACGTTAAAGCTTAGCCGTATTTAAGTGGTTATTAACCCTAGGTGACATAAGTAACTTTTATTTAGCCAGTGAGATATCACTGGCTTTTTTAATGTGTTTTTTCTTCGATATGATATTTTTTCAAGATAGCGGCAATAACCCCTTGGTCTTTTAACCTATTTAAAGCTTGGTTAAATGTGACTAGTGTAACGGGGGCATTAGGTGATAAGGCAGCTTGTATATTTTGTTCACTGACAACAAGTGGTAATACTTTAAATTCCTGCGGATTTTCATTTTTTTTCAATTGGTAATTGATAAGAACCTCAGCATCTACAAGAGCGTCAATTCGGTTTAGGCCTAAACGAATCAAGTTAACATTCAAGTTATTGACGTCATAGCGAACAAAATACTCTTTATCAAAAAAAGGCTGCAGGGTCGGGTATTTGTAACCTCTAATAGTACCAATAGTCATGCCTCTAAAATCGGCTAGTTGTTGGTATAAATTCGAATCATCAGCCTTGATGACCATAATATCTTTTTCTATAAAGATGGTGTCACTCCATTGGAGTTTTTCACTATTTGAAAGCCAATGAGGGGTGGTGATTAATATTAGGTGGATAGTATTACTTTCTAAATAACGTTCGGTCCGCTTTCTAGGTGTTTTGATAAAGGTAATATTAATATCTAATTCGCCAGATAGCTCAGTGGCAATGTCTTTTATAATGCCAGAAGATAGCCGCTCACCGCTTTCAATGGCATAGGGAGCTGAGTCATGATCGCCATAGCCAATAATTAAGGTCGTTTTATCATCTGCCAATACCGAAAGAGCAATCAAACTGGAAAAGCATATAAGTAACTTAAATTTTTTTAATATCATCATAATCAATATGCATTGTTTCTTTGCTAGCCTAGGGAATTACTTAGTATGTATGAATAAAAGACGACTGCGTTTCAATCTGAAATAAGATTAGATTTCTTCTTCCATACCCGCGGTAAATTGATCACTGGGTAGAATATTGACACTTTCATGGAGTTCTGAATAAACTAATACTGCACTACCTTGTTCTAGCTGCTTTTTTACTTGGGCAATTTTAGCTAGCTTACTAATGTCTTCAGCACCATATTCAGTGCCTTCACGTAAAATGAAGTCTTCGATGATAGCGGCTAAGGTTTCACTGGAGAGTTGTTCTAAGGGAATAATCATAAAGGGCTTTCATCTGTCGAGTTATAAAGCCATATTCTACCCTTGAGTAGTGTTAATTCTCTACACTAATTTATTAAAGAGTATGCCTTTATGTTCTTCGTCATTCTTTTTAATCATAATTGCACTTTGTAGAAGTACTTCATTCATCGCTTGCTCGCTTGATGATTTCGCATAATCGGTATCCTCGATGCGTGAACGAGAGGCGCTAACATTGATAACAGTGGTTTGATAGGTGGCAACTTGGCTAGCAATAGCATTCGTTTCAGCTCCTAAAGCACTGGCGCTTTCATTGACCAATGTAGAAGTGTCTGCAAGGATAGTTTGCGTAGCGGCTGGGTTGCTTGCATCCAGAGTAGCTATGAAATCGTCCTGGCCTAATACATCACTGGCAATGGTATTTATTTGTTCGGTAATATGGTTCAGTTCACCTTGTATAATATCGCTATCATAAAGAGGGTTACCTGATTGAATTGATAACTCTTGTGCGCGTAATAAGCCATCATTTATAGCAGACAAAGCACCAGCCTCTACATTATTAATATTGGCTTGGTCTTGAGCGTTAAAACTCAGTTGTTGATTTTGGTTGATTTCACTTGTAAGGCGATTCGCAATTTGTAGGCCAGCAGCATCATCTGCAGCTTTATTGATACGTTTACCAGATGCGAGTTTTTCAGCTTGATCTTCTCGTTGCTGATTGAGCTTATCAATAAAACTTAAATTGGCAGGGGAGTGGTTAACCGACAACATAAAGGCACCTTAAACGGACTAAATAAGAACATCATTATTTA
>Ga0209396_1000536_pt1 | contig 44551 bp, 33 predicted proteins | sample GOMGulsemesocosm_6_FD_184638 | JGI IMG/M metagenome (GOLD analysis project Ga0209396, IMG submission 184638) | Methane-oxidizing microbial communities from mesocosms in the Gulf of Mexico - GOM8C Gulf of Mexico (SPAdes) (version 2) | ecosystem: Environmental > Aquatic > Marine > Cold seeps...
CCAATGATTTTACGCTTAGCTTCTGGTTCGTCTTCGCCTTTTAAGGCATCAAGGAAACGTTGCTCGCCTTCGATGTGAATAATCTTTAAGCCGAAATGATCGCCAAACATATCCATCACTTGCTCAGCTTCATTTAAACGTAATAAACCGTTATCAACAAAAACACAGGTTAGCTTGTCGCCAATCGCGCGCTGAAGCAGCATCGCGGTAACAGACGAATCAACGCCGCCCGATAAACCAAGAATAACTTCGTCATCGCCCACTTGCTCTTTTATACGAGCAACAGCATCTTCAATGATAGAACCCGCAGTCCAGTTCTTTTCACAGCCACAAATATCAACCACAAAACGCTCTAATAAACGACCGCCTTGCTTGGTGTGTGTCACTTCAGGGTGGAATTGAACCCCGTAGAAACGACGCTCTTCATCGGCCATTGCCGCATAAGGACAGCTATCTGTTTTAGCAATCGTTTGAAAGCTTGCAGGAATAGTCGCGACTTTATCACCGTGGCTCATCCAAACATCTAAGAACGCGTTACCATCGATAATTTCGTCTTCAATATTTTTAAATAATGCTGACTCACCAACCAATTCAACTTTGGCATAACCAAATTCACGTTCATTTGAAGTTTCAACGCTGCCGCCAAGCTGGGCTGACATGGTTTGCATGCCATAACATACGCCTAATACCGGTACACCCGCTTCAAACACATAAGCAGGCGCAGCAGGTGAATCTTTTAGCGTTACTGATTCTGGGCCACCCGATAAAATGATACCGTTTGGATTAAATTCACGGATCTTTTCTTCCGAAACATCCCAGCCCCAAAGTTCACAATAAACGCCCAGTTCACGAATGCGGCGAGCGATAAGTTGAGTATACTGCGATCCAAAATCAAGGATTAATATACGATGGTCATGTATGTTGCTCATGAGAAACCTTTAAATTATTAAGTTAAAAGGCAGGATACTGCTAAACCACAGTCCCCTGCCTTATCTGCAATGTACTTGGCGTTAGCCCATGCGGTAGTTTGGTGCTTCTTTGGTAATGGTCACGTCATGAACATGTGACTCACCCATACCTGCTGAAGTAATCTTCACAAATTCAGCTTTAGTGCCTAACTCGACAATCGTGGCACAACCGGTTAAACCCATCGCGCTGCGGATACCGCCAAGCTGCTGATGAATAATCGCGGTCATTGGGCCTTTGTAAGCGACGCGGCCTTCAATGCCTTCAGGAACAAGCTTTGATGCTTCGTTACTGGTTTGGAAGTAACGATCTGATGAACCATCACGTTGATCCATTGCGCCAATAGAACCCATACCACGGTATGATTTGTAGTAACGACCTTGATACAGTTCAACTTCACCAGGTGCTTCTTCAGTACCCGCGAACATAGAACCCATCATTACACAGCTAGCGCCAGCAACTAACGCTTTAGCGATGTCACCAGAGAAACGGATACCGCCATCGGCAATCACCGGAATGCCACGACCTGCTAGTGCGTCAACCGCGTCTGAAACAGCAGTAATTTGTGGTACACCTACACCAGTAACAATACGTGTGGTACAGATAGAACCAGGGCCGATGCCGACTTTAACCGCATTGGCACCAGCATCAGCAATCGCTAATGCACCAGCACCAGTAGCAACGTTGCCACCAATAATCTGTAAATCTGGGTATTCACTGCGGGTTTTCTTAATCCGATCTAACACACCTTGCGAATGACCATGAGAAGTATCAATCAATAACACATCAACGCCAGCGGCAACAAGTGCTGCAATTCGCTCATCGGTGCCTTCGCCACAACCTACTGCAGCGCCAACACGTAAACGACCTTCGTCATCTTTACAAGCGTTTGGTTTGTCTTCAGCTTTTTGGAAGTCTTTTACGGTGATCATGCCTTGTAATTTAAAGGCATCATCAACCACTAAGATTTTTTCAATCCGGTTTTCATGCATCAAATGTAATACTTCATCCGAACTTTCGCCGGCTTTAACCGTGACTAACTTATCTTTTGGCGTCATTAATACTGACGCAGGCTTATCGAGGTTCGTCGCAAAACGAATATCACGCGACGTGATAATACCAACCAATAGGTTATTCTCATCAACAACTGGGAATCCAGAGAAACCTAGTTTTTGACGCATTTGATTAATTTCACGGATCGTAACGTTAGGGCTAACGGTTACGGGTGAAGTAACAACACCAGATTCAAACTTTTTAACTAACGATACTTGATGCGCTTGCGCTTTGATCGTCATGTTTTTATGAACAAAACCAATACCACCCTCTTGAGCCAAAGCAATGGCTAATCGAGCTTCAGTAACAGTATCCATTGACGCTGATAGCATCGGGATATTCAAACTGATTGTTTGGGTTAATTGAGTTCGTAAATCTGCTGTGTGGGGAAGGACAGTAGAATGCCCTGGAACGAGTAGAACGTCGTCAAACGTTAGTGCTTCTTGTGCGATTCTTAGCATTGCAACATCTCACCAAAATAAGAGGAAAAAGGTATAAAATATTGCGGTCATATTATAGGAGATATGCAGGCGTTCGTAAAACACTATTTGCAATTATTTTAAACTTTGTGCCGTTTGTTAACTATTAAAAATAACCATTTGAGGGAAAAAATTGGTGGAAAGGACAATTTATCAATGTAATGATAAAAACAATTCGTTATAATCTCGCCCAATATTTACATAGTCTATAATCATTAGACTCCAGCGGTAGAGTTCACACCATGACAAAAAAATACATTGATGCGCAACAATTACTCGACGATTCTTATAACTTGGGTTTAAAAGTCCTCGATAGCGGTTGTCGCCCAGATTACATCATCGGCGTGTGGCGCGGGGGCACCCCTGTAGGTATTGCAGTGCAAGAACTGTTAGACTTTTTTGGAATTAAAACCGATCACATCTCAATTCGTACTTCATCGTACACCGGAATTGAACAACGTGTATCTAATGTTCGTGTGCATGGTCTTGATTACATTATAAGAAATGTTAATGCTGAAGACACCTTGTTAATCGTTGACGATGTTTATGATTCAGGCCTAAGTGTGGCGCAAATTATTGACGATTTAACCAAGAAATGTCGCCGTAATACGCCAATTATAAAGATAGCGACTCCTTATTTTAAACCTCAAAACAATAAAACTGACCGAGTACCTGATTTTTATCTATATGAAACAGATGAATGGCTAGTTTTTCCGCATGAGTTAACTGGATTAACCAAAGAAGAACTGCTTAATGACAAGCCAGGTCTTGAAGTGTTAAAAGAACGCATTCGTCAAATGGACTAAACAGCTATTATTTTAGTTTAAAACGAAAGGTCCTCAGGGGCCTTTTTTATTGTTTCAACGACAGTGACGCTATACACTAGCTACCATATACCGCCGACCACTGATGAATCCCTAACGATGTCACTAAGCCCATCACAAAATATCTATAATGTTTCCAAGCTAAACAATGAAATTAAACGTTTGCTCGAAGGTAGCTTTGGCCGGGTTTGGTTAAATGCCGAGATTTCAAATTTTGTCGCGGCGTCATCGGGACATTGGTATTTCACCCTTAAAGATGCGCGTTCGCAAGTTAAGTGTGCCATGTTTAAAGGTCGTAACCGTGCGGTTAAGTTTCGGCCTCAAAACGGTCAGCAAATTTTGGTCAAAGCGAACCTCAGTGTTTATGAACCCCGTGGTGATTATCAGTTATTAGTTGATGTGATGGATGTCGCTGGCGATGGTTTATTGCAACAGCAGTTTGAACAACTAAAATCCCAACTCACCAGCGAAGGTCTATTTGCCAGTGAACATAAAAAACCGCTACCGAATGCACCTAAAAAAATCGGGGTTATTACCTCACCGACTGGCGCAGCAATCCATGATATTTTAACCGTATTAAAGCGTCGTAACCCGACCGTTGATGTCATTATTTATCCCGTTTTAGTGCAAGGTATGCAAGCGGCCAACGACATCATCAACGCAATTAACCTTGCCAATCATCGCAATGAAGTTGAACTGTTGATTGTCGGCCGTGGCGGTGGTTCGCTGGAAGATTTATGGTGTTTTAATGACGAAAATTTAGCCCGAACAATTTTCGATTCTCATTTACCTATTATTAGCGCAGTAGGCCATGAGGTTGACGTCACTATTAGTGATTTTGTCGCCGATTACCGCGCGCCAACGCCGTCGGCAGCGGCTGAAATAGCGGTCGATACAACCGAAGAGCTGCGCCAGCGGATCAGTCATTGTCAGCAGTCATTAAACGCCGTAATCAATGCCAGCATTACTGCTCGACAACTAACATTGCAGGGGCTGACGCAACGTTTAGTGCAGCAAGATCCTAAATACCGGTTGCAACAACAAGCCCAATATTTAGATGAATTATCAAATAAATTAACTCATAACATTAGTCAACGACTTAAGCTAGACAACCACAGATTAAACCAGCTGAACCAACGCTTGCTTGTCCATACACCCCAGCCAGCACTAAATCAATTCATTGAGCGCCACCAGCAGCTTGTGATCAGGCTTAAACAAGCAGCAACTCGATTGTTAGCGACCAAGCAAGCAGCGCTGCACGCAAAATTGCGAGAGCTCAATAGTGTCAGCCCACTAGCGGTGCTTGAACGTGGCTATAGCATTACTTATGACGAACAGATGAATGTCATTAAAGACAAGAGTCAATTGCAGCCTGAACAAGTCATTATTACCCAATTAAGCCAGGGAAAAGTAACGTCGGTAATCACCAAAATCAGTGATACATAATTATTCAAAGGTACTGGTCAAATCTTTAAGGTTCTGAGCACTTTCTCTTAACTTATCGCAGTTTATTTGGATTTGTTCAGCTTGTTCATTGTTAGCTTGCCCAATTTTATCAACGGTCGATACACCACTGCTAATCTGGTTAGCTACCACACTTTGCTGTTCGGTAATGCTCGAAATTTCTATCGCTGCACCAGTTGCTTGATCCATTAATCTTGAGATCTGGATCATCGCCTGACGAATGTCTTGACTTTGCTGGCAGCTCTGTTGCGCTTGGGCCTTATTTCCAAGCATCATTTCGCTCCAGGTTGATAAAGTTCTCTGTAATGTAACCACCGAATTTTGAATTTGCTCCGTCGCATTTTGGGTTCGGTTTGCCAATGTTCTGACTTCATCAGCAACGACAGCAAAACCTCGCCCTTGCTCACCGGCTCTGGCCGCCTCGATAGCAGCATTTAACGCTAACAGATTGGTTTGATCAGCAATCCCCTTTATTTCGCTCATGATATTGGATATTTCATCGGCTTCTGAAATAAGCGATTGAGCCGTCTGCGCTGCTGATGCGACATTATCAGCCACTGTAGAGATAGTTGATTCGGTTGTGTCGATTAATACAATGGCCTCCTGACATTGCTCACCAACGCTAGTTACACGTTGAGTTGAATCACTGGTATTTAGGCTTATTTTCTCAATTGATTGGCTCATTTCGGTTACTGCAGTTACTAACTGTTCTAGGTGCTTGCTTTGCTCTATTAATCCTACCAATGTCGACTTTGAAGACGTATCTAGTGTTTTCGTCACATCAACAATATTAATACTGTAATCAGTACACCGTCCCAACACTGTTCTTAATTTAGCTTGCGACAGCTTCAGTGCATAATCTGCAATTGCCACCAAACCTTTACCACTAAAGACGATACTTGAAGGACTGGCTATTTTTTCCTGGAGCCGCATTAAGTATTGCGGTAGCTTGATAAGCTCCTCGCTAAAAATCACAAGCAGCAATGCAAAAGACAATAATGACAAGCCGACTACCGACAGATCTTTAGTTATCCAATATTGTCCAATCAACATACAAAGTAAGACTAAGCTGCCTAATATTTTCTTTAAGGGAATATTAGCGTGAAAATCGGTAACTTTCTTGCCGGCATTCAATTGCGCATAAAGCTTGACTGCTGCGCTTATTTGTTCGGCATTAGGGCAGACTCTAACAGATTGATAACCAACAGTAACACCATGTTCAGTTACCGGCGTAACGTATGCATCAACCCAGTAATAGCGACCATCTTTACAACGATTTTTCACCATGCCACGCCATGCTTGATCATATTTAAGCTTGCTCCACAAATCAGCAAACGCCGCTTTGGGCATATCAGCATGACGCACAATATTGTGTGGTTTACCGATCAATTCTTCTTGGCTATAACCTGAAATTAGCGTAAAGGCATCATTAACATAGGTGATAACACCACGCTTATCTGTTATTGAAACTAATTGCTGGGACGGAGGGAATTTTACTTCTTGAGAGTTATTTTGAGCCATAACATATCAAACCTTAACAGGGGCTAGATATGAATTATAGCAGTCATTTTATAAATAACATGGGATGACAAACGTGCGGAAAATAATCAGAAATAACTAGCCGATCAATAAACAGATATATCTTTTATTGATCGGCTTATGTGCTTATTTAGAAAAAAGCAATTTTAGCGACAAACAATACTGACAGAGCTACAACACTAACCGTTAAGTCAGCGAAACGACCTGAGAATGCTTTAACGCCAACGTAGGCAATAAAACCAAAGATAATACCATTAGCAATTGAAAACGTTAGTGGCATCATGATTGCTGCAACAACAACAGGAACCGCTTCGGTTAGATCTTCCCATTCAATATTAATCAAGCTCGACATCATTAATACTGCAACATAAAGCAATGCACCAGCGGTTGCATATGCTGGAACCATACCGGCAAGAGGGGCAAAGAACAGCGCTAGCAAGAACAAAATACCAACCACTACTGCGGTTAAACCAGTACGGCCACCAGCAGCAACACCAGCAGTTGATTCAACATAACTAGTTGTAGTTGATGTACCTAGTACAGCGCCAGCCATAGTCGCTGTAGAATCAGCTAATAAAGCCTTGCCTAAACGTGGTAATTTTCCTTGCTCATCAAGTAGACCGCCGCGTTGTGCAACGGCAATCAGAGTACCCGAGGTATCAAACAAATCAACAAACAAGAAAGCAAAAATAACACTGATCATGCCAACTTCTAAGGCACCAGTCAGATCCATATGCATAAATGTTGGAGCCAACGACGGTGGCATAGAGATAATGCCGTTATATGAGATATCACCAAATGCTACGCCCAGAACGGTAATAAGCAAGATTGAGATCATCACAGCACCGTTAATACCACGGTGGGTAAGACCAACAATGATAAATAAACCCAAGGCAGTCATTATCGCAGGGAATGCCGTAACATCGCCTAAAGTCACTAACGTAGCTGGGCTATCAACAACAATACCTGCATTTTTTAGTGCAATAATTGCTAAGAATAAACCAATACCAGCCGCAATGCCGTAGCGTAATGATTGTGGAATGCTATCGACAATCCATTCTCTGACTTTAAATAAGCTCATGATTACAAAAAGCACGCCAGAGATGAAAACGCCACCTAGTGCTACTTCCCAGCTATAACCCATTTCCATAACAACGGTATAGGTGAAAAATGCATTTAGACCCATACCAGGTGCTAAAGCAATCGGGTAGTTGGCGACAAAGCCCATAATAAAACAGCCAATCGCGGCCGCTAGACAGGTCGCTACAAATACAGCGCCATTATCCATTCCGGCAGCTTCAAGCATTGAGGGGTTAACAAAAATGATATAAGCCATAGTTAAGAACGTGGTGATCCCACCAATAACTTCTCGTTTAACATTGGTGTTGTGTTCATTTAACTGAAACAGTTGCTGTAACATGACGCGCATTACTCCAAATCGTAAAGATAGATTGCAATATATTCTTAAAGTCCAAGATAGACATTGCGGTGTTTTAAAGCGCGCGATTATGCGCCTTAGGTCACACTTTAGCAAGCATATTTGACTATTTAGGTAAGATATCTCGCAAGATTGTACTAAAAGCAGTTTGAATTTATTTGACAATCAACTCGATAGCGTAAAGTTTGACTTACAGTATTCTCAGAGTTTATTTACTATAAATGACGATATTAATCGTGAGGCGTGTATGCTGTTAATATTTTTGTTTTAAGGACTTTCTTGTGACCATTTCAACCCTTGCTCCAAAACCAGTTTGGGACTGGTTCGCCCAACTTTGCAGTATTCCTCACCCGTCAAAGCACGAGGAAGCATTAGCACAACATATTATGCAATGGGCGCAATCAAAATCGCTCGATGTTTTTCGTGATAGCGTTGGCAATATCATTATCAAGAAACCAGCAAGTCCGGGCTTTGAAAATCGCAAAGGCGTAATCTTGCAAGCGCACCTAGACATGGTGCCACAAAAAAATAATAACCAAGCACATGACTTCACCAAAGATCCAATTAAGCCTTATATTGATGGCGATTGGGTTACAGCTCAAGGCACCACACTTGGCGCTGATAATGGCATCGGCTTAAGTGCAATTTTAGCCGTATTAGATGATCCGGCTATTGAACATGGCCCACTAGAGGCACTGCTCACCATCGATGAAGAAATGGGGATGACTGGCGCATTCGGTCTTAAACCCGGCTTATTAGAAGGTGAAATATTACTTAATACCGATTCAGAAGATGAAGGTGAAATCTATATGGGTTGTGCGGGCGGCGTTGACGCCAATATCCGTTTTAACCTAAATTTTGAACCAACACCACAACAACATAGTGGCTTTAGTCTGGTTATTGAAGGACTACGTGGTGGTCACTCTGGGGTCGACATTCACCTCGGTCGTGGTAATGCCAATAAAATACTCGCTCGAGTATTGTTTGAGTTAAGCAAAACCTACCCGATCCGTTTAGCCAGTTTTAACGGCGGTAGCCTACGTAACGCTCTGCCCCGTGAGGCGACGGCTGAACTTGTCATTCCGACCGATTTAGTAACAGCATTGCAACAAGATTTACAGCATATAACCGCCACCCTACAAGCTGAGCTTGCTAAAACAGAGCCCGAGTTAGCTGTTTTTCTCGACCCTGAAGACTTACCCGAACAAGTATTAGAACAAACGCTGCAAACGAATATTTTAGCCGCCCTATATGCCTGCCCGCATGGCGTATTTCGAATGAGTGATGAAGTGGATGGCGTGGTCGAGACATCAAACAACTTAGGCGTTATTCAAACACGTCACAACGAAATTTATATTCAGTGTTTAATCCGCTCTTTGCTTGACTCACGCCGAGTCGATGTTCAAAACATGCTTGAGTCCGTTTTCACTTTAGCGGGTGCAACAATCGACTTTTCTGGTGCCTACCCCGGCTGGCAACCCGTCGCAGACTCAAACATAATGCACGTGGTACGTAATACTTATGAGGAGTTATTTGGTCAGGTGCCTAAAATCATGGTCATTCATGCTGGCCTTGAATGTGGCTTATTTAAAGATGCCTACCCGCATTGGGATATGCTGTCTTATGGCCCAACCATTTGTTTTCCACATTCACCGGATGAAAAGGTAGAAATTTCCACCGTTGACCGTTTCTGGCAACTGACGTTAGCTATTTTGAAAAACATTCCTGAGCGTGCTTAAGTACCGTTACTATATATAGTATGTATTAAAACAAATCGAGCTGGTGAGTCGATGCTGACTCACTGCTTAAACCGACATTGAGCCCGATTAGTCGAATACTGCGACCATTGCGCCGCTTAAGTGCCTGCTCTAGTAATAGTAGATATAAGTCATAATTTGCCGTTGCGCTGATTTTTTCCACCGTGGTCGATTGAAAATCATTAAATTTAAGTTTAATGCCTTGTTTGGCGATCACTAACGTCGAATCTGACTTTGCTATGCGGCGGGTTAACTCTATATAGAGTTGCTCAATCAATGCAATGCACTGCTGTGACGTTGAAATATCACTCATTAGTGTCGTTTCAACCCCAACCGACTTTCTGGGCCTGCTTGGTTCAACAGATCGTAAGTCAATGCCTAAGCACCGTTGCGCAATCGCCAAACCTAATTTACCGAAGTTATCGAGCATAAATTGTTGGTCAACAGCGCGAACGTCACGCCCGGTTAATAGACCGAATCGGCTTAGTTTTTCTTGCGTCACCGTACCGACCCCAGGGATTTTGCTCAGAGGCAGGTTTAACGCAAATTGATCGACCTGATCGGGCGTTATCACATATTGGCCATTGGGTTTGTTTAAGTCTGACGCTATTTTTGCCATAAACTTATTGGGCGCAATGCCCGCCGATGCAGTTAAACCTGTCTGTTCAAATATTTTCTGGCGAATTTGTTCAGCAATTAAAGTCGCGCTACCCTGACATGCTTGACAGTCAGTGACATCAATATAGGCTTCGTCCAGTGATAGAGGTTCGATTAATTCACTATACTGATGGAAAATAGCCCGAATTTGCTCCGACACTTGTTGATAAACTTCCATCCGCCCTGGCACCAATATTAATTGAGGACACAGCTGTTTGGCTTTAGCCGTTGCCATCGCACTGCGTACGCCCCACTCACGAGCCCGGTAATTACAGGTCGAAATAACACCCCGGCGCTCACTATCACCACCAACGGCCACAGGTTGGCCAGCTAGCAATGGATTATCGCGTATTTCGACCGCCGCGAAAAAACAATCCATATCAATGTGAATAATCTTAACCATTAGAGAATAACCCGATATACTTATTTATTGCCGCACCAAGTATCACTGTATATTAACACAGTATCCATTGCTAGTGTTTTAATCTGTGATTCAGCTTCACGCGGTTAACATGCTATTTCTATCATGTAATTTCACTCAAGCTTAAGGATATTTTACGGTTAATGAAGACCATTTCGATACTTGCATTATGCTCGGTGTTATTTTTCATCACCTTTGCTGCACGTGCTGCTCAAGCTTCCGCTTCAACCGAGTTTGAGATTAGTGCCCTCAATGACCAACTTAGCAGTGAAGCGCAAGATAATGTTCAACTCTATGTTGAGAATATTTTTGCTAGCTCGCCTAAAAATTTAAGAGCATGGCAGTTAGAACTCAAAAAAAATACGATTAAAGCGCTGCAAGCGATTGGGTATTATCAACCGATTATCGCCATTACCACCAGCTACGATGACCAAGAGTATTTAGCCAAAATAATCATCGATCAGGGCCCAGCAACCACAATATCCACACTTAACATTTCACTTGTTGGCATGGCCGAAACCGATCCTCAATTTAGCGACTTAATCCACAGTGAAGCGCTCAAACTAGGGGACCGATTTAACCACGGTAATTATCAGAGTTTTAAAAATGCTTTTAATGATATCGCAGTAACCAAAGGATATTTTAAGGCGCGCTGGCATACCAGCACCGTAAAAATTAATCCCCAATTGAATCAGGCACAGATTACGCTGATATTTCACAGTGGTGATCGCTTCTCTTTTGGTCAATTGATATTTCAGCAGCAAAGCCCTGCTCAAGAACTTATTTTATCGATGCTGCCCTTTGCCGTTAATGACCCTTATCACAGTGAGCTGCTCGCTAAATATAATACCGCGCTGTCACGCAGCAAATATTTCTCAGCGATTGAGGTTTTTCCTGACTTAAATAAAGCGGTCGACTCAACCGTGCCTATTTATGTCAATTTAATTGAAAAACCAGCCAATTCAGTCGAAGTAGGCGCTGGGGCATCTTCTAACTCTGGCCCGCGTGGTCGTATTAAGTGGACTAAACCTTGGATCAATAAATATGGCCACAGCATTACCAGTGAACTTAAACTTGCTAAGCTGGAGCAGTCTTTTGCGGCGAGCTACAAAGTACCGATTGAAGATCCCAACGACAATTATGCGACGGCGACTTTAGGCTGGCAAAATATTGATCAAAATGATACCCGAAGCACCCTCTATTCATTTCAACTTCATCACAATCAATTACTAGATAGTGCCTGGAAACGCGATACATTCCTAAAATTCGAGCGCGAAGATGCCATTCAAGGTGAACAACAATTGTTAACCACCAATATTATTCCAGGCATTAGTTACGCACGCACTCGCTTAAAGGGTGGCTTCACGCCTTATTGGGGTGATAAACAAATTATGAGCCTAGAACTTGGTCATCAAGGATGGGGCTCTGACGCTAATTTAATCAAGTTTAAATTACGCTCTAAATGGCTGCGAAGTTATCAGACTAAGCATCAATTTATTGCCGCGGCTGATCTAGCAGCCATTTTGGCCAAATCTATTGAGGATGTTCCTGTTTCCATGCGCTTATTTGGTGGGGGTGATGAGAACTTACGTGCCTATAAATTTGAGAGTATTTCGCCCAGTAAGCAAGATGAATTAACCGGTGGGCTGTATCAAGCTAACCTCTCGTTCGAATATAGTTATTTAATTGCACCCAAATGGCGACTGGCCACTTTTATTGATGCTGGCACCACCACCAATAATTTTTCCGAGGCGCTAAAAACTGATGTCGGCTTTGGGGTGCGCTGGATAACGCCAGTAGGTCCAATTAAGGTCGATTTTGCCTTTGGCCTCACCAGTGATGACAGTAACCCTGATTACGATAAACCTTTTAGACTAAGCTTTTCAATTGGGCCACCGTTATGAGTAATAAACAAACCGCTTATAAAGTCGCCCGTTATTTGGGTTGGTCCCTATTAACCTTACTATTATTAATCACTGTATTAGTCGGCAGTCACTGGGGCAATCGCCTGCTTATTGAAGCCGTGCAGCAAATTGAACCCGCGATCGATATTAAGCTTAGCCAAGGTTCGTTATTTAATGATCCGGTTTTAAGCGACATGTCAATTAAATTAGCAGCAATAGAGCTTAAAGCGACTACGTTGAAGATTAATTGGGATTGGCGCTGTCTACGTAATGGCGGCATATGCATCGACGATATTACCCTCGATAATCTGACGATTAATGTCGCGCCAGCAACTTCGCAACCTCAATCTAAGCCGCAACAGCCCGTCACTAAAATCGACTTACCACTGTGGTTTAAGCTCAATAACCTAGCTATTAATCAACTCAAACTAACCGTTAGTGGTCATCAAATTAGTTGGCAACAGTTGCAACTAGCCTTAGCGTTTAGCGACTCAAGCTTAACCGTGAACGATTTTAATTTAGTTGGCTTAACCGCAAAATTAGCGCCGGCGAAAAACGCCGTCAAAGTCAGCACTGCTAAAACATCAAATCCCTCAACAAAAGCAGTAACCAGTGATAGCAACAAAGCGCTTGAACTGCCCGAAATAACCCTGCCTTTGGCCATAGTGATTAATCGCTTAGCCATTATCGATACCACAATTATTAACGGTAATAAGGTTGAAAAAATTGCCCGACTGGCGCTTAATGCCAATGCCGAGCAACAGCGACTAACCATTGAAAAGTTAACGCTTGAGCATGCTTTAGCAAAGATAAACCTTGAAGGCGCTGTCAGCTTAACCAATAGCTATCCACTAAAATTCACCTCAATCATTAAAACCGAACCAGCACTTGAGCTTGGTGAAAATACCATCAACATTAATCTCAATGGCTCATTGAACAAGCTAAACACTAAGCTTGCCAGTCAGGGCCAGTTCACTACAGACATCAACGCTACCCTCGATCTATTACAGCCACATTTACCCTTTGATCTCGCCGCCAACTGGTTAGCTTTTACGGTGCCTAACCAACCGATTAAAGTAGAACCCGGCCAACTCAATGCTAGCGGCAGTTTGCAGCAGCTGACTTTCAGTGTCGCGACAGGTATGGTTGGCGATCAAATTCCAGCCGCGACAATTTCAGCCCAAGGCATTGCCAGCCAAGTTGGCTTAACCTTAAATTCGTTAAAGATTAACACCCTCAATGGTCAAATTAACAGTAACGCCAACCTTAAGTGGCATAACGGTTTAAGCTGGCAAGCCAAGCTTAATTTAACCAATATTGAACCGGATAAAAAATGGCCAGCGATAAAAGCTAAGCTTAATGGTGATTTTCACAGCATTGGTCAGTTCAACGGTGAAAAGTGGCAGGTCGCACTTGATAAAATCAATCTGAATGGCCACTGGCAAAATAACCCGCTTGAGCTGTCAGGTAAAATCAACGGTCATTCGGTCAATTCAGCTGACAACACGGCTAAAAAGTCGCCCTATGGCAAGTGGCAACTGCAGCAGCTACGACTTAAAAATGGTAGCAATAGCCTGCTAGTTAATGGCAGCATTGATCAAACTATCGCCATCAAAGCAAAAATAAATGCCGATGATTTAAGCCAATCCGTGCCGCAAATAACCGGCAGTTTATTGGCCAATCTCGCGCTTAGTGGCAGCACCATTAGCCCAACGATAAAAGTGGCACTGCAAGCCAACAATATCAACGCCAAAGCAGAACAATTATCGCTTAAAAAGCTGTCTGTTAATGGCACGCTGTCAACCAATGCCACATCTAGAAATAGTCTTGCGATAAAACTCAATCAACTAGACCTAGCCCAGCAACAAGTCGCACAAGCGACGATAAATTTTAACGGTAGCTGGCTTAAACACCGAGCTAAGGTGCAATTAACCAGTAATCAAGGTTCGGTACAATTGGCGCTTAATGGCGGTTATCGCCAGCAACAGTGGTTAGGCCAATTAACTCAAGCGAATATCGATGCGATACTCGGCCGCTGGGCAATAACCAAACCCTTGGCTATTGGGGTTAATGTAAAAAATCAACAATTAAAACTCGATAAACATTGCTGGCTACAGCTCGCTAGCCCCACCACCGAACAAGTAGGCATTGCGCCTAGTCTGTGTTTAAACCAGCCCAGCACTATTGGCACAACAGGTCGGCTTAATCTTGGGTTAAATAATTTTAACATTAGCCAGTTAGCGCCTTTGTTAGAGCAATCAAACTTGCAAGGTTTAGTGCAGCTGAGCGCCACAGCGAGCTGGCAGCCGAACACTGCCCCGCGAATAGATGCTACCTTGTCAAGCCCACAAGGCCAAATTAAAGTTGAAACGCCACAAGGTGAGTTTATTAGTCATTATCAGCAATTGCTGGTCAAGCTAACGGCAAATTCGCAGCAAAATACCTTACATGTTGCCGTTAATTCACCAGAGATTGGTTCAATTTTATTAGATGCCAGTGCTACGCGGTTAAAACCTAATGCGCCATTGCAAGGTAAGCTTAAGTTAGCGCAGATTAATCTTGCGCCATTTAAACCATTTTTACCTAATGTTGAGACCTTAACCGGTATTATTAATAGCCAAACAACCATTGGCGGCACGCTCGACGCACCGCTATTATTTGGTGACATTAAGCTTAAGCAAGGTCATATCACCGGTGCATCACTGCCAACAAATATCGATAAACTAACCGCAAACATTGCACTTTCTGGCAACAAGGCCGACATTGACAGTAATTTCATGCTCGGCCAAGGCGCTGGTAAAGTAACGGGGCAACTGCAATGGCAGCCAGAGCTAAGCGGCGATTTTACTATTTCAGGCTCGCAGATGGTCGTTGAACCAACCAGCGATTTATCGATTACTTTTAGTCCTAATATCAATATAAATTACACCAACGCATTATTGGCGATTGGTGGCAATGTCAGCATTGATCAAGGCAAGGTTAAAATAAACAACCTACCACAATCTGCGGTCAGCCTGTCCGATGATGTCATTGTTATCAGTGACGCTCCACCCGTTGAGCCACCCGCTAATAAACTGGCGTTAGCGCTTGATATTGATGTGCTGATTAAAGAAAATTTCAACATTGATGCCTTTGGTCTGACATCATCATTAGCCGGTCAGCTAAAATTAGCACAATCGATCAAGGCCCCTTTAACGGGTCATGGCGAGCTTAATTTAATTAACGCAAAGTACAAAGCAATGGGGCAACATCTTGATATTCGCCAGGGAAAAATGCTGTTCACCGGTGCGCTTAATCAACCCTATCTAGATATCGAAGCCATTAGAGAACCAGACTTAACTCAAGATGATGTTATCGCAGGTATTAATATTACTGGGCCAGCCAAACGACCCAGCCTAACAATATTTTCTGAACCAGCGATGTCACAACAAGAAGCTATTTCATACTTACTGCGGGGGCGCCAAATCAACAGTGAAGACTCAACCACCGGTGAAAGTATGTTAATTGGCATGTTGCTTAGCAGTGGCATTGAAGGGTCTGGTGATTTAGTGAACGATATTGGTAATAGTGTCGGTATTTCAGATATGAGCTTTAATACCAAAGGCAGTGGTGATGATACCGCCGTGGAAGTCAGTGGTTATATTGCGCCCAACGTTGAACTGCGTTACGCGGTCGGCGTGTTTGACTCGCAACCTGAGTTAACTATTCGCTATCAACTGCTGCCAAAATTATTTGTCGATATCATCAAAGGTACCGACGAAGCACTTGATTTACTGTATCTGTTCGATTTCGACTAATAACAAGTACGCCAACTTATCCATTTATCTTAAAAAAAGGGCTAACTGTAAAAACAGTTAGCCCTTTTAATCTGCTAAGTCACTAAGAGAAAATACGCTACAACAAGTACTGAATTCTTAATGAAATCGCTTTACCCGACTGTGATATCGGTGCCAGCATTGTCGAATAAGTAAAGCCAGACATTATTTTTAGATCTTTAGATAAATAATAATTTATGCCCACTAACCAATTTTCAACCTGAGTGCCCTTGGTGCTTTCTAAGGTATCAAGCTGGCTGTAGCGACTGACCAGTTCCCAATAATTGTGCTTGGTCGACAAACGAGCTCGCGCTAGTTTACCTTGTCGTAACTGATATTGGCCGTCATTTAGTAGATATGACGTTTGAACATACCAACCTTTGTGGTTGATATCATTGGTGCTATCGCTTAATGAGAACTGCTGCCAAAACCATTCTCCTGCGACTTTAACCTTGCCATTAGACCATTGGGCTTCAGTGCCAAAGAGCGAGATATCATCCACTGATTGCTTTTTAGTATCTACGACATCAAGCGCACTATGGATCTCAAGCGCCGACTTAATATCTAACTTAGTGCCATCGAGTCTGCGACGAGAAAAGGAAGCGCCAAACTGGAGGTTATTATCTTCCAGTTTCAGCATCTGATAACTCGCGCGTCCTGTAATAGCAACTTTGCCGCTGTCGTAACTGTCATTATTAAAAATGCCGAGCCACCATTTTAGCTGGTCAGTTTCGCTAGCTAGACTAATGCCATCGTTGCGTCCAGGCGCAAAAGCTTGAGTCGACATCGCGCGCTCAATAGTCGCCAGTTGGCTAGCACTGGTTGAGTTTTCAAGACCAAAAACTTCCTTTTGTTTGCCTACTTTGACTTGGCCCCAGTCCCAGCCATGGTATTGATAATAGAGGTCATCGACGGATTGCGTTTTGTTATCGATATCAAAATCAATCTTGGCTTTTACTGACCAATTTTGTTGCTTTAAAATTAAACTCGTTTTTAGCCGCCGGGTTTCACCGCTAAAACCGTCTTGTTGATCGTGCCAGTCGGTTAAGTAGTCACCATCGAGCATCAATTGATGCTCGATGGTGAATGTTAGCGGGTCATCTTTTGTTTGCGCCGCAGCTTGGCTACTAAGCAACGTAACAGCAATAAACAGAATGTGTTTGTTCATCATGATTAACTTCTGACCGATGAACTGTTAACCAAGGTTAAATCAGCGCTTTCGGTCGGCTGTTCACTTGGCTGTACGTTGTAAAACACGGTCAATTTCGCCGCATCTTTAAGAAAATCTATCTCACCAATCTCAACGCTAATAATCTCTAAACCCGTACGTTCAACTAAATCAGCAAGTAATAGGTGACGATTTTCTGGCTTAATATTGTTGATGTTTTCGTAATAAATTTCTTTTTCGAAAACTCGTGCCGCTAGCCATTTGGTTTCACCTAATGCCGCAAGACCACAAATAATCAGATCAAGTCCAATCAAGTCAAGTGGTGGCAATTTACTTACCGCAGTCATCAATGACATTACAATAACAAGGAACAGGTAGGTCATATCTCTTAAGTTCAGTGCCTCGGTGCGATAGCGCAACATTGAAAACACGGCAAATAAGCCAAATGCAAAACCCATCGACATATCAATGTTGTGTAAAAAGAAGGTGACTAAAAAGACCCCCATCGCAAACATCATTAAGCCAAATAATGTTTCTCGGTTACCTGAATGACGGTAATAGATCCCCCGCAATAAAAGCAACGTGAAGCATAGGTTAATTAAAAACAGTTGTATAAAGGATAAATCGATAATTGTGGTCATAAAGATACTCGCTGTTGTTCTATTTTATTAAGATTAAGAAGGTTTTTCTTGAAACGGTTAACGCGTAGACTCGAGTCACGAGTCAGCGCCATGCCGATACAATATTTACTAAAAGATTGTGGGCGCACCGCCAGTGTCCGCATAAACTGATATAACGGCGAACCGCGATTATGCCGATGCTGTTTTAACTCTAAGATCACCACATTACTGAGTATCTTCGCTTGCCAATTGGTTAAATTAAAAAAACTTAAATCACTGTCTATCGTCAAGCGTTCACCAATACTTTCATTGGCCAAACTGATCCGACTATATTGGCCGGTTTGCACCGCTTTTAAGCCGTCGAAGTTGCTCACCCCTTGGTCAATAAGGAAAGGCTGCGCGCGTTCCAGTGCCACTATCGGATTGTCCCCAGCCGCTACCCTAGATTTAATCGTGCGACCTTTATTGTTTTTGAATTTAAGCTCAACAAAAGAAGTGCCGGTATCAACATAACTGCGATGGCGCAGCTTAATTCGATTAAGTTTGCCTTGATGATGTTGATGAAAAAAACTCAAATCATCGTTATCGTAATAACAACTTTGATATTTAAACCGCTGGCGTTGATCAATCGCTAAAACTGAGTAGTGATCACAACAATGTTGTAAAATCAGAGGCAATTGCTCGCGGCTCACTAAGAATTTACTATCAACACGATTCATCAACGAAGAGTTATTTAAATCGCTAAGGCCGTGGCTGGTAAATGTCGATAGCACGCTATCGACATCATCGGCTAACGGCAAGTCAATTAAAGACTGCATCCGCCAACCACCTCACTGTTAGTACTTGGCTTCTCGCCGCTCAATTGCTTGCCAACATTTTCAATTCGACCGATTAAAAATTCTCTCAGCCCGATGATAGTGGTCTCTTGATTACCTGGCATTGCGCCACCTGGTGGTAGCTCCCCATCGGTTGGCGGTAACAAACCGTCCATCGGCGGCAGTTCGCCATCAACTGGCAGCACTTCACCGCCTATTGGCTGTACTTCCCCGTCAACTGGCTGTGCCTCACCGTCAACTGGTCCTGCTTCACCATCTGCCGGCGGCTCACCACCTGCATTAGGTGCACCACCCATCGACTGACTTTCGACCGTGTCAGTTAATGATGTTTGCCAAGTTTCATAGTCAAAGAATTTGGTCGGATCGCCAGCAACATAAGGATCGATTAGTGCAGCGACCACATCTATTTTAGCCGACATTTTGCTATATTCTGCGGCCTCGGTAATCACTTGAGTTAAGTACTGATGATAGGTCGCTTTATACGCCTCAATTTCAAGAATTTTCGCCACGAGCGGTCGTTCAGCTAAGGCAACGGTGGTTGGCTGGTCAATTAAAAAGTTGGTCGCAATGTCGCTGCTACAGCCAGCAGGAAAACCATTAATCGACATATTGTAATCCCAAGGTAACATGGTGATTTGCTCGCCTTGGTCGTTAATATCTTGATACAGATAGAAGTTATGCGCGAAGGGTCCCTGATAGCTGTCTAAATTGACCAAGAATGTATTTACCGCTAAATATCTCAAGAATAAATCAAGGTTAAGCAAGCTGGCGGGTTCACTGCTTTGCAGCGCAGCAATAAAATCGACCAATATTTGTTTTTGACTGGTTTCTTCGTTGGTTTTTAACTCAAGCCCGCTATAGCTCTCACTGGCATAATCAATAAAGACTAACGTTGATGTGCCTGCGGCTTTATATAAATCGCCTTCTTCATAGTCAAAATGACGCTCAACAAATTCAGAATCAATCGCTTCCACAACATTATAAAGCCCCATGTGCTGGCCTTTAATGTAAAGGTCGACATAAGAAATTCGGGGCGCAGGCACGCCCATATCGTCCATCATTTGATACGATAAATACTCTCGCATCATGCTTGGATCAGCATAAATATTATTGAAGTTTAGCTTCTTAAGGCCCAAAAACTTTTGATCTTGCTGGTAATAGTTAATATCGGCTTTAAAACTGTAGCGAATACTGTCTGGATCATTGGCCACCCCGCTTAACGATGAATTACCCTTGGTTCTAAAACCGATATCGGCAACCTCAATGCCGTTATAGGTCATGACGGCTGTTTTATATTCTTCCGCTGTTGGATCAGCGAGAATCGCCTGCCAGTCTTCATCGCTTAACTCAAGCTCGACTTTTACGACCTCGTCGGTCAAAAAGGCATTGAAGGCAATATTGTCTGCGCCTGGCGTTGGGTAAAGTCGCTGGACAAGGCCGTTATATTCACCGTAAGTTCGCCCCGTTTTAACATCGCTATCTTGCCATGCCAAGCTGTCGATCACGGTGCCATCATAGGTAAGAGTTACCGAGTCATCACTGCTTAATTTAAAGGGTACATAGTAACTGCCGTCGGTCGGTGCATCGTCGGTCGCTTGAATTACGACATATTGACCCGCTTGCAAGGTGATTTCAGGTAAAGAAGCAGGGTCATTGGTGCTGTCGCTCAGCGAATAGCCCGCTAAGTTAACACTCTCGTCACCAACAACCTCAATTTCAATCCAATCAGGGCCACCCGCTTGGTCTTTGGTCAGTACTTCCGATATCCTTAAAACTTGGCTTGCGTCATCAGCCTCCGTTGCTGGCGAATCCTCGGTACTGCCATCACTGCCGCAGCCCCCCAAAATCAACGCGCTGAGTATTGCTGGATATATTCTATTAGATAACTTTATTGTCATTATGGTAGTCACTCTATTTAATTACAGTTGTGGAGCTAACACCGACTAACTTAACAATTAAATAAGGTTAGAATATGGAGGGACCGTGCTTAAATTGCTGAGTTTTAAATAAAATTTAATTAAAGTATGCAAAATCCTTGCTTAATCACACTTCCTCCACATTTGAGCCGTTAATAACACAATTTCTCCACCAGCTCTTGCACAATATTTGCGTAAATTATGGGGCCAGTCGGCACTATAATTTACAGGAGCTCTACAATGGACATTTCAGGCAGTTATACCGTATCACCCTATACGTCAGTTTCTCAATCGAGTAGCGAGATGAAGGTAGGCTCTCGACCACCGCCACCACCGCCCGAGCCTGTAGAAGGCGAGTTATCGGGCTATTTATCTGAGGTTGAAGATACCGAAGAGGTAAAGAGCTTTATGCAAGAAGTGATGAGCATGAGTCTATCTGGCGATTTTGACGCTGAGGAATTAGCAGAAAGCGCCCCTGAATCGTTAAAAGCTTACGCTGAAGAGCAAGGGGTTGATTTAGAAGAAATGATGCAAAATGCTCATGACCATTTACAGCAGATGGGCAATAAAATGCCGGGCGGCGGCGGGCCGATGCCGCCACCGACGGAAGAAGAAGAACAAACGAGTATTGATAACGCCGCATCATCATACGCGAGCATTGCCCAACTTGGTGATAATGAGAATGATCTGATGGAATCGTTATTGTCGTCTTTATCGATAAAAACGACTGCGTAACGAAACACGGCATTAACCAAGCTGATTTCTTAAGTTTGGTTAATGCGCTTTTAACGAATACCCAATCCCGTAAACTGATTCGATGTAGTTTTGGGCCTCGGGCGCTTCCGATAACTTCTTCCGCAAATTTTTAATATGTGAGTCAATGGTCCGCTCATAAATTTCAAGTTCATGCTGTTTTACCGCGAGTAATAACTCTTTGCGTGAAAAAACTTTTTCAGGATACTCCATTAAGGTTCTTAAAATATTAAATTCGTTGCCCGTTAACTTGATTGGAAACAGCTTGATATAAACAGTGAATTTATCAATATCCAAAATTAAGGATTTAAACGACAGCTGATTTGTCACACTGCTTTTGGGCGCAGCTCGCTTTAGTAATGCGGCTATCCTTGCCATCAATTCTTTGGGACTAAAGGGTTTGCATACATAATCATCTGCGCCTTGTTTAAAGCCCAGTAACTTGTCAACTTCGTCAACTCGTGCCGTTAAGATGACAATGGGAATATCGCTAAACTCTCTCAGCTGCTGGCAAATTTCTAAACCACTAACGTGTGGCAACATTAGATCAAGAATGCAAATATCAGGATTAAGCGCTTTAACCCGCTCGACAACGCCTGCGCCCGTATTCATACAGGTATATTGATATCCCTCAAGATCAAGGTACTTACTGATTAAGGTCAAGATCCGCTCTTCATCTTCGACGACCAGCACATGCTGTTGACTCATTGTTCTACTCACTTAAATCTTTAGGAATGTGGATGGTAATTTTTAAGCCACCATGTTCACTGGCACTGGCCACAATGTCACCATGGTGAGCAATAATTATGTTTTTACAAATAGCCAAGCCTAAACCGGCGCCACCATTTTGACGACCACGGTGTGAATCGACCCGATACAAACGGTCAAATAGTTTATCTAATTTAGTACTTTCAACCCCGGGACCTGAGTCTTCAATAATCATCACCAGCTGCTTATTGACCTGCGCGCAAGAAACCCATACCGAGCCGCCCTCTTCGGTATATTTATGGCAATTGTGTAAAATATTATCAATAACTTGCAATAAACGGCTGTGATCTCCTGGCGCAGCACATGAGGTAACATCGGTCACCAATGAAATATTTCGGCTGTTAAGTTTAGTATGAAATCGGCTCGCACTGTCCAGACAAACGTGGTCAAAGCGGATCATGGTGCTGTCGCTATTAAGCGCCAAGTTATCGGTTACCGACAATTGGTGTAAATCATTGAGCAAATGGTTCAAGCGTAAAACGTCTTGTTGTAACAGGCGTAAATTTAGCTCGGTTGGCAGGGTTACGCCATCAACCATCGCTTCTATCTCACCTCTTATCACCGTGAGTGGCGTCCGTAATTCATGTGCAATGTCTTGCAACCATTGTTTTTGTTGAACTTCAAATTTGGATAAACCAACGCCAATATCATTGAAATAATGTGCCAATTCGGCAAGTTCATCGTTTGAATTTATCTCGATTTTGGTATCAAATTTACGTTCTGATAAACCAATCGCCCCTTGAATTAGATTGCGGATTGGTGCGATGAAGTGTCGTGCTAAATAAAAACTCACAATACAAGATAATACCAACCCGATGAACGCCATAAAAAACACGCGCTCTAATTGATGCGTTAGCAATGCATCACCATGGCGCTGCGCTGGATTAGTTTTGACCAAACCCAACCAGCCAACAATGGTGCCGTGACTTTTTATTGCAAAATAATCTTCGATGTTATCGCTATGCTTGACCTTTATGACGATATTTTTGTGCCGATCAAGTAACTCAATCCGGGAGATAAGATGTGGCCGCCTAAAATGCGGCAGGGGCACATCGTCATCAAAAATCAGCGGCGGTGGGTTGATCAGCGGTTGTGATCGCCCACGAAAACGATCATCTGGTGGCGGTGGAAAATCATTAAACACCATGACATCGTCAATAAACAATCGCCAATAATCACGGTCGAGTTTAAGTGCATGCCAGCTATTACTTCGCTCGAAATAGTTTCCAAGATCAACGGCTAAATCATTAACCATGTATTGATCCTCTAAATAAGCAGAGTCGTCGATATAGCTGCTCATCTTCTTGAAACTATAGTAACTGACCGACAGTAACACGATCGAAAGCAAGCCAATGACTGAGAAGTTGGCTAAAAAGACCTTATGCACTAACTTTAATTTCATAACCCTTTAAACACGCGCCGATAAATTCATTTAGTTTGCCAACATTGTTCAATAAGCTCCACCATGATAGTCAATCTCCACAAAGATAACATATTGCTAATAAGCACAATAACGAGCGCTAGCTCGTTATTTTTTCCGCACGGAACGAGTATTAGCCTTCTTACGATAGGTCTTTTTTACTGCTTGCGTTGGCAAACCGGTAAAGCTAATATTTTTCACTTGGTCAATTAGCAAAGTAAGATTGTTTTCGACACCGGTGATAAAGGATTGATAACTTAATGATTTTGTAGATATTGATTCTAGCTGAGATTCCCACATCGCCGTCATATCAGGTTGCGATATTTGCAATGGCAACGCGGTGATTAATTTAAGCCCAACCTCGGTCGCATGAATTTCTTTACCTTTTTTAATTAAATACCCACGTTTAAACAGCAATTCAATAATGCCAGCTCTGGTCGCTTCAGTGCCCAAACCATCGGTTTCTCGTAATGCTTTTTTAATTTTAGCATCGGTGACATACCGAGCGATACCGGTTAAGGCCCCTAATAACGTGGCATCGGTGAAATGTTTGGGTGCGCTGGTGTTTTTTTCGAGCAAATCGCCGTGCAAACACTGCACTACATCGCCGCTGTTTACTACGGGTAAGTTAACCGCTGAAAATTCATCCGCCTCTTTGCGTTGTTTTGAGACAGGAAATAAATCTTTCCAACCATTATTAATAATGTCTTTTTGTTTGCTGACAAACAAACCCGCCGCCACTTCGGTCTTAATTTGTTTATCAAGATATTCAAACGCAGGATAAAATTGCGCAATATATTGCCGAGCGACTAGCTCATAAACCTTTGCTTCGTCACCGGACAATATACCGGTCGGCTTATTTTTTGCTGTAGGGATAATTGCATGGTGAGCCCCCACCTTACCGTCGTTCCACACTCGGCTTTTTTTAGTTAAATCGGCTGACTTAAGTGCGTCTGCCATTTTGCTTGAAACACCACTAATCGCCTTGGTCACCGCCGGCACATCATTTAAATGCTCTTTTGGCAGATATTGACAGTCTGATCTGGGATAAGTAATAAGTTTGTGCTTTTCATACAACTGCTGACAAATGTCTAACACCTGTTTTGCGCTCATGCCAAAGGCTTTAGCGGCGGATATTTGCAGGCCTGACAAGCTAAAGAGCAGCGGCGGTGGTTGCTGCTTTTTATCTTGTGTAACCTTAATTATTTTCCCTGGTTGACCTTTAATCCGCTCAACCACCTTAAGCGCCAGTTTCTTCGATATCACCCTCTTTTCGTCATCCATGTAAGGTTCGCAGGCCGCACTAGGTTGCCACTTTCCTTGGTAATGGATACCATCGCTGGTTGCAAGGTTGGCAATCACTTCATAAAAAGGTTTGGAGACAAAACGTTGTATTTCAAGATCGCGATTAACCACTAAGCCCAGGATCGGCGTTTGCACTCGGCCTATCGAGAGTACACCTTGATAACCTGATTTTTGACCTTGCAACGTGCAAAGCCGAGTCATGTTCAGACCATACAACCAGTCGGCTCGCGCTCTCGCTAGCGCTGATACTGCTAAAGGAATGTAGTCTCGATTAGGTTTTAAGTTGTTCACCGCTTTAGTAACCGCGGCGCTATTCATATCACTAATTAAACAACGCTTGGCATTGGTAATTTTAGTTTTTGATGCTTTGCAATAACTGATCACTTCATCAACTAAAATTTGCCCTTCACGGTCAATATCACCGGCGTTCACCAATGTCTTTGCTTGTTTGATTAATTTTTTGATCACCGCCAATTGCTTTTTGGTTTTTGGTTTAGGCTGCAGCTGCCACTGACTTGGGATGATGGGCAGGTGTTCAATCGCCCATTTTTTATATTTTTCGTCATAAGCATCGGGTTCTGCTTGCTCTAACAGATGCCCGATACACCAGGTTACAACGTCACCATTGCCAGCTTCGATATAACCATCATTCTTTTTGAGAGGCTTGGGCAGTGCGTCGGCTAAAGCGCGGGCTAAACTTGGTTTTTCAGCAATGTATAAAATCATAACTTATGATACTGTACGAAAAAACAGTATCATAGCAGTATTTGTCTGCGCGGTGCAAAACAATCATCAGACTCCAGCATGGTTACTTTGCCGGGCTTGATAGTGAGTCTGGGTGCTGAGCATTAGTCCAACGTTGATTTAACCATAATGAGCCAATAATAATCAGTCCGCCGACCGTCAATCGCATTAAATCAGCCTCGCGATTCCAAATCACGATATTGACAATTAAACCTGCCGGCACTAGTGCATTATTCATCACAGCCAAGGTTCCAGCATTGACTAAAGTAGCGCCTTTGTTCCAGAAGAAATACCCTAAACCTGACGCAAAGATACCAAGGTAAGTTAATATCATCCATTGCATGCCTGTGGTCGGCAACTTATTGCTATCGCCAAAAATTAAATACATCGGCAATGCGACAGCAAACGCTCCAACATAAAACAAGCCAAAAATGCTCGCTTGGTTAATCGGCTCAGGTTGTTGCTCCATAATGCGCTTGTAAGCAACTTGGCCAATAGCAAAGCTTAAGTTCGCGCCTTGCACAATCAAAAATCCGGTAATAAAACCACTGTTAATGCCTTGATACTTTATGGTCATTGCGCCGATAACGGCAATCACAGCGCTTAACAAAAATACCGGACTAAAGCGGCGCTGGCCAAGATCATAAAGCAAGGTGACGTAAATTGGGGTTAGCACGGTAAAGAGCAGCACTTCTGGCACACTCAAATAAATAAAAGATTGATAATAGAAGCAATACATTAAACCGAGCTGAAATGCACCCACCCCAGCAATTTGTAACGCCAGTTTAACACTAAGATTTTTTAGTCGAATAAAGGGCAAAAAGACCAGCCCGGCCAGTGCGATACGACTAGCGGCTGAAAACCAAGCGTCAACTTGTCCCGCCAAATAAACACCAATTAAACTAAATGAAAAAGCCCATAATAGGGTTACTGCACTTAAATATTTCATATTTCTCATTACTGTACGGATTAATCAATAAAACCAAGGGATTGGTTATGCTCTTTGGCGCAATGATAACAAGTATTATTTTCATTTCAACACCGCTGTTGCATCATCACCAAATTATTGATCGCAGCCCATACGATCAAATATTGTATACTGGCCCAATTACAGCCACCAAGTCACGCTATTGATTAATGAACCAGTCCATGAATAAAAAATCGCTCACGATTGCCAGTTTTAATGTCAGCATGGAGGCGACCAATTATGTTGGCCGCGCCGCCCGTAATTTATCCGCAAAGGTGCTGAGCCAACAATTAGCCAATGATAGTCAGCAAATTAAAAATATTGCCCAGATAATTCAAACTGTGGCTCCCGACATTATTTTACTTAACGAGTTTGATTATATTGACGATGCCAACCAAGGCATTGAATGTTTTATTAAGCAGTATCTTGCCACCAGTCAAGGTAATTGCTTAGCCATAAAATATCCTTATTATTATTACGCGCCAGTCAATAGCGGCCAGCCGAGTCCGTATGACTTAACGGGTAATGGCAGCGCAACAGGCATCATGGGTGACGCTTGGGGGTTTGGCTTTTTCCCCGGCCATTATGCAATGGTTTTGTTGTCGCGTTATCCAATCGATGTCAAAAACATTCGCACCTTTAAAAATTTCAAATGGGCTGATATGCCCAATGCCCTGCGGCCGGTCAAACCTGATACGGGTCAGTTTTTTTATCGTGATGAAATTTGGCCGCAATTTCCGCTGTCGTCAAAAAGCCATTGGGATGTGCCAGTATTGATTGATAATGAGATAGTTCATGTGCTGGCTTCTCACCCAACGCCTCCAGTTTTTGATGGCCCAGAATTGCGTAATCGCTGCCGTAATCATGATGAAGTCAGGTTTTGGTCTGATTATATTGCAGCCGGTGCGGCTGATTATATTTATGATGATAAAGGTAGCTATGGCGGGTTAGCCGAAAATTGTCGCTTTGTGATTGTCGGCGATTTAAATGCGTCGGTCAGTAATGGTAACTCTCACCCCGCTGCTATCACGGCTCTACTGACTCACGATAAAATCAACGATGATTGCATTCCTCACAGCAGTGGGGCTCATGAAAATTCCAGTGAAAAATCGAATGCTTCTTCTAAGTCAACTGAGTCAACTGCCAAATACCATACTGCGCAATGGCGTATGCGGGCAGACTATGTGCTGCCATCTCGCTGTGGATTTAAGGTGATAGATAATGGCGTTTTTTGGCCAAGCAAACACAGCGCTAACTATCACCTAATTAAAAATCGTCACAGCTCTTCAGATCATCGACTGGTCTGGAGTCAGCTGCAATTAACCCCGGTGTATTAACCAAGTGTATTAGGCAGTCTCATTGGGCTAAATGTAACTGCTGCTTAACCCAACTCAAACTGTCTAGCGGTACTTCAGACCAACCAAGCCGCTGACAAACATCACGAAACTCGTCATCTATCGGTGCTTCTATTTCAATTTGCTGTCCGGTCACCGGATGAACAAATTGCAATTGTGCGGCATGTAACATTAGGCGTCGATAACCAAAATGATCTCGTAAATAACGATTTTGCGCGCCATCACCATGGGTAGTATCACCTAAGATTGGGTGGCGTAAATGCGCTAAATGTCGCCTTAGTTGATGTTTTCGGCCCGTTTGCGGCGCTAGCGCAATTAAGCTAAAGCGTCCTGCCGGATATTTACCAATTGGCTGCGCAAATTCCCCCACCGCGATATTGGCCCAGTGGGTTAATGCCTCTTGCGGGGCTTTATCTTGCTGAGCCTTTTTATCGGCAATTTTGTCCAGTTGCTCTTTCAACGCATAATCAAGCCGGTCTGCGCCTTCGAGATAACCTCTAACAATCGCAATGTAACCTTTGTAAACAAGCCGCTCATTAAACAGATCGTTGAGCTGGCGTGCTATTTCACTCGATAAAGCAAATAGCAAAACCCCAGACGTTGGGCGGTCGAGTCGATGGATCGGATAAACATATTGGCCAAGTTGATCGCGTAACATGATCATTGCAAAATGTGTTTCTTTGCGGGCCAAATAGGTTTTATGGACCAACAAACCCGACGGTTTATTTATCGCCACCATGTATTGGTCTTGATAAAGAATTTCTAACGGTTGCTCAAACATCAATCGTTAACTGCAAACAAGTCATCTAGCTGAGCGATTAAAGCCAATAAGTTCGCTGGGTCAAAAGAAACCTGCTTAAACGACTCTTGCGCCATCGGTAAAATTAGCAATTTATCAGGTAACGGTAAATCAGAAGCGACCAACATGCCCATCTTTGGCAACAAGATAAATTCTAACCACTGGGCAAACGTTAAAGTATCGCAACAAAAAGGTTCAGCGCTACTTAATGCCTCTTTCGAAGGCATGGTACTTTGCCATAGATCTAATCGGATCATTTCTTGATTTATTTGTTCTAAAACTTGTTCAACCTGCGCTGCTTGTGACATCTTAATTTCCAATTATTAATATATGCGAATAGTGGGTAGCCATTCACGGCATGAGCGTTTTAAATAAAACGCCTATATCTAAATTCTAATGCGCTTGCCCTGGTGGCCCATTCTACGAGAAAACATCCTTATTACCAATAGTCGCTAATGATTGCTACAATAGGTCAACTTTTTTTCGTGGTACTTTTTTCGTGGATAATATCAACTCTATTAGTGAATTTCTGTTGCAAGCAGGCAGCCAATATCGAATTTTTGATATGGGACGTCGAGTTCAAAAAATATCAACTGAGTTATTTTTAGATTTTGAGCATGGCAATAGCCCTTACCCCTTTCCAATTCAGCAACATGCCTTAATTGCGGTACTCTTTTGGAATAAAAACCAGAATGATAATCACTATGTGTGGTTTTTAAAATTACCACTTGATGAGCAGGGATTATTAATGCAGTCGGCCCGTAACCAATTTTTAGAATTGGTCGTCACTGCGTTAGGCAATAGCATGCAGCAGCAACCGGACAAAGAGCAACAATCGGCGTTGGATCATAACCCGTTAATCTTTAAGCCGTCTGAGCAAAAACTTGCCGCGTTTACCAGTCAATCTCGCTTGGCGATGGAATTACCGGCCAGCCAGTATATGGCTCCGGCGTTAAGTTATTTGGCTGATAAAGCCAATTATCAACAATGGCAAGAATTAGGTTTTCAAGGCTTAGCGGATATTGCGAGCCGCTTAAATGAAAATGACAATCTTGATATTGTGGTCAATGCTATATCGTCGCTGCCCGCTGAACCTTTTTGCGCCTTATGTTGCAGCTTAGAAAACAGTGCTATTGCCAAACCTTTGGCGACTGAGCTATTAGCGATCCTTAGCGATGCATTAGCCACCAACAACATCAGCATTGCGATTCATGCTTTACGTGCACTGTCTCATGCGACAGATAAATCTCAGCAACAAGCGGCATTTGAATTAGCGTTAAACAGCGAGCTTATTAAACAGCAGCTTGATGTTGTGGTTATCTTAGCTGCGCGTTATTGGGCGGTATTAGACAGCACTCAAGCCGCTGTTAGTTATTTAGAAGCTGTGGTTGAAGTTAGTGATGAAGCTGATATTTTTCATCAATTATTTAGTGATTTGGTCGCTATTCCGCACACGAGAATGCATTTTTTAAATGCTTTACGTCATCCGCAACGCAGTAATAAATTAGCGTCAGCGATTGCTCAGTTAATTGGTGGGTAAACAACGATGTCGTTAATTGAAATTATTGCTTTACTGGCGTTGGGCTTAATTGGCTGGCTGTTTTGGCAAACCCGCTCGATGGCCGAATTAGCTAAAAATGCAGTCAATGAACATTGCGACAAATTCAGTTTACAACTATTAGCTATTGCTAGGCTCTCGCTTAAACCTTCGCGTAATAAGCGGGGACACTTTTGTTGGCGAGCGACTTATCAATTTGAATTTAGCAGTGACGGCGACAGTTTATATGTCGGTTATCTGGTTATTAATGGTGATATTATCGTTAAGATCGATACGCCGGTTTATCGCCAAGCTTAATCATTAAAAAAGAACAATAAAAAAGAACAATAAAAAAGGGTACGGCGCTTAGCGTCATACCCTTAATAGTTCTGCATAGTATCGAGCAAATGAATTGCTGTAACTTCCTTTGCACGGTCACTCCTTAGAACCCTCCCCTTACTACATCCTGTAGCCAATCCTTCTTTGCTATCTAGCAAGTCCTCTTCATCCCGAATGTTAATCTTCCTTGATTAACGACAACGATTCCTCCGTTGGTCCTTACCAAATCCATGGCTGATAATCTTACTGATTAACGGCAACACATCCTGTGTTGGTCCTTGTCCTGTCCTTGGTGTTAATCTTACCGATTAACTGCAACACATCCTGTGTTGGTCCTTGTCCTGTCCTTGGTGTTAATCTTACCGATTAACTGCAACACATCCTGTGTTGATCCTTGTCCTGTCCTTGGTGTTAATCTTACCGATTAACTGCAACACATCCTGTGTTGATCCTTGTCCTGTCCGTAGGTGTTAATCTTACCGATTAACCGCAACACATCCTGTGTTGGTCCTTGTCCTGTCCTTGGTGTTAATCTTACCGATTAACCGCAACACATCCTGTGTTGATCCTTGTCCTGTCCGTAGGTGTTAATCTTACTGATTAACGACAACACATCCGTGTTGATCCTTAGCTGTTAATCTTACTGACTAACAGTAATTCATCCTTGATGTTGCTTTGGTGATTATTTAAGGGGTCAATCCTAAATCTTTACATCAGCAATTTTTATTATCTGCTTATGTCCTTATAAGCGGTGATTTCACATCTTGAAATCATCATTGTGATAACTACAATATGCTCTTCCACGAGATAAATATTAACTTTTCAGTGAATTTAAACAAGGTCATCACGAGCAATTACTTACAGCTGTAGCTGCGTTGAACTAAAAGTAATAGCTTTACTAACTTAAATTCAGCGAGTTATGATGTCCAGTGGTTTACACAGTAGCTTTTTCTGACAATTGTCTTACGTGCTTGTGAGAGATCTCGCACAAAGAGATGGAACAAAAGCTGACTAAGATATTTTCACCAACAACGGCATTTACAGATTTAGGCCAATATTTTCATCAGCAACAGTACGTTTATCACAGGTTTTTAATCTTGGTCACTGATTTAGTATCTTAAATATAAATGTATTCGCTTATTTTAAAGCCAATAACATGAAGCCTAATAATAGTGTGCAATGACTATTTACGATTGAAATTAAGCCAAGCACAGCCACTGATTAGTTTTACTCGTGACAAACAATACTCTAGGCGAGATGTAACAGCCAAAGATACGAGGATCGATGAGTTTTTAAGCCGTGATTCTAATGGTCACAAAATTAGCCAATTTAAAATAAGCAAAGCTTGGTAATTTTGATATTTTTTTCAAGCAATAGTAGTATTCAACTTAAATTTTATCGCTATTTATTGCAGTAACTACCGCAACATAATACGATAGAGCTCGCTTTTATCTATAGGAATTACGATGGCATTATTTATCTCTCGGTCACTGGCTTTTAGTGTACTATTTTCTTCTTTTTCATTGCTGGCTGCCCCTGGTTTTGTCAGCGATGATGTTTATGTTTATATGCATAGTGGTCCCAGTACCAAATTTCGGATCATCGGCAGTATCACCGCGGGTACCCCCATTGAGTTATTAAAGCTGTCTGGCGATAGAAAATTTCGTTTAATTAAAGACAGCAAGGGCCGCACTGGTTGGCTCAAAGTGGAGTTCACTTCAAAAAAAGCCAGCATTCGTCAGCGTCAAGAATCGCTCAAACAACAAGTTAAGCAGCTTAACTTGCAAGATGTATCATCGTCAGATGCATTAACCACAGCAAAAAGTCGCATCAAGAAATTAGAGCACTCGCTTAACTCAAGCAACAAGAAATTACAGCAAGCACAAGAATCAGAACAACACGCTCTTTCTCAACTAAAAGGCGAAGATGAACAACTGAAAATGCAGTGGGCTATTAATGGCGGCATGTTAGTTGGGATCAGTATTTTATTTGGTGTTGCGTTAACCTTTATTCCTAAGAAAAAGAAAAAAAATGCCAACTGGTCTTAATACCTATTAGTCTAAATATAGTGTTTTTAGTTAATCAATCATATCGCTGAAATTATTTACTGTTAATAATTTCAGCGATAGAACACCCTTCAGTGAATTTCTACTTTTCATCACAAAAAAAACAAGGTATCTTGGTTTTACTATCAAAGGAATTGATACCAGAGCACTTAATCTCTCAATGAGTCAGTTTATGGGCTTTTACTGCGAGTTAAATAATTAAGCTGCCAATACCCATTATATTTAAGCTGTTTAATGATCTTAAACCGCTATGGACTAGCATGACTATACCTATTTTAATTTGTGACGATTCTAGTTTTGCCCGCAAGCAAATGGTACGGGCCCTGCCCGAGAATTGGGACGTTAGCATTTCATTTGCTGAAAACGGCCAAGAAGCTATTGCTGCTATTCGAGAAGGCAAAGGCGATATCTTATTTCTTGATCTCAACATGCCAGTCCTTGATGGTTATGGCACTTTAGAGATCATCTGCGAAGAAGATTTACCGACCCTAACAATTGTCGTATCCGGCGATATTCAACCCGAGGCTCACAAGCGAGTTAAGGCATTAGGCGCGCTGGATTTCATTCAAAAACCTACCGATAAAAATAAGCTGCTGGATTTATTAACGCAATATGGCATCTTGCGTGAAGAAGACCTTATCGCTGGTGAATTGCTTAATGAAATATCTTGCGATATTGAATCAGACAAACTCAGAGTTTCAGATGACAACCAATTACAACTAGATGCTTACCAAGAGGTAGCAAATGTTGCGATGGGCCGTGCTGGCGATTTATTAGCGCGGGTATTAAATGTCACCGTTCAATTGCCTATTCCCAATGTCAATATTTTGGCCAGCAGTGAACTGCACATGATCCTAAAAGCAGCCGATGCTAATGAGGGCATATCTGCGGTATGCCAAGGTTATATTGGCTCGGGTATTTCAGGGGAAGCCCTGGTGTTATTTTATGATTCGTCTCTTAACGATTTAGCCCAATTAATGCAATATGAAGGTGAAGTTAATGACAGTGCTGAACGTGAGATGTTGGTTGATTTGTCTAATATTTTAATCGGCGCCTTCTTAAAAGGAATGTCCGATCAACTCGATTTATCCTTTAGTCAATCGCACCCTGAATTATTAGGCTTGCATCGCAGTGTCAGTGAAATTATTAATTCTGATACTCGCAATTGGCAAGAAATATTAGCCATAGAAATTAACTATATTATTGAAGATCATGATACTCAATGTGATCTCATCATATTAGTCACCCAAGATTCACTTAAAATACTCAATAATAAAATTATTTATCTGCTAGAAGAGCGTATCGCATGAGTGGAATAGACTTTAAAGAATTTCATTGGATGGCCAGCATGATCAACACTATCGATGCTGGCATGGTGGTGCTTGATAATGACTACAACATAAAAATCTGGAATGGTTTTATGGAGCATCACAGTAATATAGATGCCGCTGATGCTAAAGGGGCAAACCTCTTTAGTCTATTTCCTGACTTACCTGAGCAGTGGTTTAAGCGCAAAGTTGAATCGGTAAAAACCATAGAAAATCAGTCATTTATCACATGGGAGCAGCGTAAGTATATTTTCCCATTCAAAAACTACCGCCCAATTACCGGTACCGTCGAATTTATGTATCAAAACATAACCATTATCCCTTTAATGTCTTTGACCGGACAGGTTGAGCAAATTAGCTTAATTGTTTACGACGTTACCGATGCCGCAACCAACCGACTAGCCCTTAAAAAAGCCCAAGAGCAACTGCAACAACTTGCTGCAACTAAAGCGTAATTTAAGATCAGATTGGCGCATACTATCCAATGGTAATGCGCTAAAATGCTTAACACTTTTAATGATATAACACCGATTTTGACCATTAATTTCCTCACTGACTTTCATGATGCATTTATAGCCGCCGCGAAGCTTTTCGTTTAGGGTCTATAATGCTTCACGTAGATAAATCAGTTAATGAATAAAATTCCATTATCGCTCCCTGTTCCCAACTGGATATAAAATATGAAATTTTTAAATCGCATCGCCCTAGTAATCACGCCTAAGCAGCCGATGGCTGATTGGATCGCTACGGTTGATGATACCCCGCCGACCCTGATTGAATTGCAACAAGAAGCAAGTAGCTATTTACTTGATGAGCCGACACAAGAGCAACCGCTTGATCTGTTATTAAATCAACTAATCGCTGAACATTACCAAGCCATCGCACAAAATGAATTCACCGTGTGGGATGAGTACTTAGATCACGCACCCGCTCAATTTGATCACGCACAGTTCATGTTATGGTTTGATGTCAAGCTGTCTGGCTTAACTTTTGATCTGGCAAAGCAACAACTAATGAGTGCTGATGTCGATGAGACTTAATTAGAGCCATTGCATATCAACTTCGTGTTGATATTTGACCTGTCCATGGACGGACCACCGCATTTTAACTTCAAACGACTTATATAAACGCCAAACTACTATAAGCTGCGCCTATAACTTATAAGTAAAACATCTTGCCCTTAAATTGGCACCATGGCACAGTGAGACCACTATCCCCATCTAACGTCCGGTTTTATGAATATTGAATCTCTTTGGCAAAAAATAATAGAACAAGCCACCCTTGCAATTGAAAAAGAACCTTTGCTGGCTAACCTTTATCGTTGTCACCTCATTGAGCAGCCTTCATTAGGCGCGGCATTAAGTAATATATTAGCCAGTAGATTATTTGATACCTACATGCCAGCCAAGCAACTTGAACAACTCTTTAATCAAGAATTTTCAAAAAAAACCGCTATTTTATATAATAGTAGCCGGGACATGCAGGCCGTCTGTGAACGAGATCCAGCCATTTCTGGTTACCCTGATGTTCTGCTCTATTTAAAAGGTTTTATGGCATTGCAAGGCTATCGTGTGGCTCATCAGCTATGGCAAGATGATCGCCGCCACCTTGCGTTATATATTCAAAGCAGGATCTCCGAAACCTTTGATGTTGATATACACCCTGCCGCTGTTATCGGCAAAGGAGTGATGTTAGATCACGCCAATGGCATCGTTATCGGTGAAACCACAGTGATCGAAGACAATGTCTCGTTGCTGCAAGGGGTGACATTAGGTGGTACAGGCAAAGAAACTGGCGATCGCCATCCGAAGGTGCGAGCTGGCGTTTTAATTGGCGCAGGCGCAAAAATTCTTGGCAACATTGAAATTGGTCAAGGGGCTAAAGTTGGCGCTGGTAGTGTGGTATTAAAGGCGGTTAAAGCACACACCACGGTAGCAGGCGTGCCTGCCAAACAAATTGGTTCACCAGAAAGTATCATGCCGGCACTTGATATGTGCCAAAGCTTAGAAAAAGAGTTGGCGACAAAAAATGATTAATCGGCCATCTGCTGTGTAGCATGGCAAATGGATGGATGGATGCCGACTCGCCAAATTTGACAACTGCCAGCTAAAAATAAGCGTACTGATATAGTACGCTTATTTTGTTTCTATCAGGTGTTTGTTGCCGTAATCTCTTGTGGTGGTGCAATATACCCTTGATAACCATCGACCCTTAAGGTTTTAAAGTTTTCAAGTTGATTTTCGTCTTCAATCGCAGTCACTATCACTTCGATATTTAGCCCTTTTAATACATTAATTAATGCGCGGCATAACTCATTGTTTTGCTCAGATTTATTATAGAAAGCAAAAGATTGATCCAACTTAACATAATCAGGTTTAAGCTGCTGTAAATAGGTCAGAGAGTCCATTTGACGGCCGCAATGATCAATACCTAACTTCGCACCATTGTCTCGAATAATGCCACTTAATATCAGGCTCTGTTCCAAATTGCTATTGGCACCAGATTCCGGGATCTCAAAGTGAATCGTGCTAGCATCGTCAAGTTCGCTTAAGAATTTTTCTAACCACTGATGAAATTCAGGATCTTTAAGGCTGTCATGCGTTAAGTTAACGGCGACGGGTTCATAACTCATGCTTAAAATTCGGTTCTGAGCAATCGTTTCTAATAAACAGCGATCTAATCGGCTACCTAGCGATAATAATTCAATATATGGCATAAATTTACCCGCGTTAACAATATCGCCTTCGATATTTAAGCGACAATAAACTTCGCGCTGGATAATATCGCTACTATTGATATCGGTAATAGGTTGCCATTGGAATAAAAATTGATTATTAGTGATGGCATTAATCAATTTTTCTCGCCATTGCTCACGGTTAAACTGTTGCTGCTGCTGAGTATCAAACCACTGGCTCACTCGATTATTTTTTAACGCTTGTTGCAATGCATTATCTGAATTAGATAATAAATCAGACAGCTTCATTTCATCGGTTCGTTCGCTAATGCCCAGCGCATATTTAGTATTGGGCTCACAACCTGCCTTTGACATTTCCTGATTAATTAACCGGATAAGTGATTGCTGGTAGGTTTCTATTTGCTGGTGATCGCCTTTGGTAATTAAAAAAGCAAATTCGGTATTAGCGATGCGCGCAATGACACTTTCAGCAACAGGGGCGAGTTCTGATTGCATTCTTTGTGCTAACACTTTGATTGTTTCGTCGCGCACTTGATAGCCATATTTACTATGAATATCATCTAACCAATCAAATTGCGCCAGAATAAGACCGCCGTATCCGGGATCGGTTAACCAGCTAGTAATTTGTCCTGACAAATGTGCCCGGTTTGGCAAGCCAGAAACGCGGTCAGTTAAGTTAGCCTGTTTTAATTGATTAACTTCTTCATCTAAGGTGCTAAATACTTTCTTGAGCTGTCCAGACATTGAATTAATAGCAACCACCACCTCTTTTAATTCGGTGGTACTAGGCGGGATCATTTCAGTGCTAAAATTTTGCTCAGAGATTTCTTTGGCATAAATAGCAATATTATGCAGCGGCCTGAGAATAAACTTTAACCGGATCCGCAAAGCGACAATCGCAATTAGAAACAGCAATGACAGGACCATCAGCGTGTTATTCATTACCCGCCACAATTCTTGATAACCTAACGCCGGGTGCGCTTCAATTTTAAGGGTCGCCAACTGCATCCAGCCCGAGGTTATCAGGCTCTCTTTGCTTTGATGACCAAACAAGTCAAGTTCAATAAACCATTGTGGCACCCCTTCGATGACGACTTTATTTTCCCACGTTTGCTCTTTTTGATCCGCCAGCCAAATTAAGCTAACTTTACGATAAAAGCCACCTTCGAAAATAACATTGATCAAGGTTTCTGCCCCAGCCAAATCACCTGTTTCCAAGTGCGGTTGCAGCATAAGACTCAGCGAGGTGCTGGTATTATTAAGATCGGATGCCATTTGGTCATTCATAAAGTCACGGGTTTGGGTGAATTGAAAATACACCAAACTGGTCATCACTAATAAAAACAATCCAAATAGTAACGAATTGATTTGTTGAAACAGGGTCATTACGGTATTACTCCATTTTTAACTTCGGCCGCTTTAATTTAGAACTGTTAAGCCGATGACGCAGGCTATTCCAGCGTTTAAGTCGCGAAGACTTGCCTGCAAGTACTCCTCGGCCTTTTTCTTTGTTGAGCCATAACTGGGTACCGTTAAAGCTATAAACAGGCACTAAATCTTTACGTTTTGTTGCAGGTTTAATTTTGCCATCGATATTATCGAGGATCAGTGGGATTGAGCCCGGCGTTTCATAATAGGCCAACACCATATGATATTGATTCAAGGTGGTTGCTTTTACCATGGTGATCCGCATTTTAGCTTCCGGGATCCCAAGCTCTAGCAAGGTGAAATACTTAGCTATCGAGAAATCTTCACAGTCACCGCCACTAACGCCGATGAATTCCACTGGCGTTGCCCAGTAATTTTTGAGTCCCCACAGCTTAATATCGTCAATAAATCGCATCATATTAAAAAAGCGATTTACTTTGAGCAGTTTATTTTTATCCGAGGTCTTTTGATTTGACTTCATCAATTTAAACCAGGCATTACCGCGTTTTACCGCGCGTTCACCGTAGGTTTTACCCAAAGCTTTTATGATTTTATTACTGTTAAGCGACACCTTTGGCGCCGCCGAAAGTGCCGACACCAATGCCAAGGTAACGGCAAAAACAACTATGGTAGTTAGCTGTTTGATTGAGGATTTAGTGTGAATAGTCATCAGACTAATCTTATTTATTCAGTCTGATCCACGGTATAAATAGTCCAAATCATATCACTGACCTGCCTGTCGCCACTTAATTCGGCCACAATTCGGCGGTTAATGGCGTGTGCTTCGTCGCTTTCACTGTTATCTTTAGGGCGAGAGAAACCATAACCTACGGTCGAGACTCTAACTTGTTCGATATTAAATTCATTGACTAGCGCTGCGGCTAGCGCTGCGGCTCGTTGCTCTGACAGTTTTTGATTAAGCTCTGCAGACCCCACTTTACTAGTGTGTCCCTCGATAATAACTTCAGTATTTGGATACTGGCCTAAAAAGTTAGCGACATTTTGGATCTGAGAATAACCACCGGCGGGGATTACTGCTGAATTATTTTCAAACTTAATATCAAGCTGCATACTTTGATTAACGGGCATATTTTTACCACAGCCAACGTTATCGATAGTTGAGCCTAACAGGGTATCATCACAGTTTTCTCGTGCCTCGATCACGCCATCGCGATCCAAGTCACGTAAGTCTTTTAACTGCGCAGTAGAGTCCATAGAAACCAGATTAAGATCGGCGCAGCTCGCCGTTAACATAACCATTGCTGTCACTAAAAGCCCTTGTGTCGCTTTAATTAAGTTATTCATTTGTTGTTACCTCCCTGGTAATCATGTTCTCCCTGCCATGCACTGGCACGAGTAATTCGATAAGAATCGAGCAAGACTCCCGAAGCGTTTAATAAACGATAGCGGGCGTCTAGCTCACTAAATTGTGCTTCAAGATAGTCTTGACGTGCCTGAAACAGCTCGTTTTCGGTATCGAGTAAATCGAGTAAACTGCGCTGGCCCAAATTAAATTGTTGTTCATAATATTCTTGGGTTTCTTTAGAGGCAATGACATGCTGCTGAATAAACTCCATTTGCACGCCCAGTAATTCATACGCATTCCATGCCAGTTCAAAGCCTTCTGTTACTTGACGGTGAGCCCGAAGATTAATTTCATTGGCTTGATTAATATTATAAGCAGCGCTACGTTCTTGCGCTCGGTTTTTACCGCCGGCATATAAGTTGTAATTCATACGAACCATTGCGGTTACGTCATTGTTGTGACCACCGACATTACCCGTTGCACTTTTACCATCTGCACCACTAATATCATTGTTGGCATTGGCGTCAAGCTCAAGAGTTATGGTGGGATAATAGTTAGCTCTGGTGACCTTTTTATACGCTCTGGCGGCATTGATATCTTGAGCCGCAGATTTTATCACCGGATGATTTGCGATAGCGTCCGTTAATCCTTGCTCCATACTCACGGGCAGCATATCGGCATCGGGTACGGGTATTTCCAAATCCTTAGCGGGGGTCTGAGTTAAGCGTTTAAATTGAGTGCTCGCATCACGGAAATTATTGCGAGCCGCGGTATTATTAGACTGCGCCCGCGCCAAACGACCGGTCACTTGTGACAGATCGGCCACACTACCAAAACCTGAATCGGTCCGCTCTTTAATTTGTTCAAATATGGTCTGGTGCGACACAATATTTTTGTCAGACAACGCCAGCAATTGCTCAGTCTTCAAATAGTTTAGATAAGCCTTGGTGACCGACAACGCCAAGTCTTCTGCAGTACTAAGTAATGTCAATTGCTCAGCATGTGCTTCAAAGGTGGTGCGGTCTACTTCATGGCTGGTTTGCCAACCGTCAAATAACACTTGCTTAAGACTAATCCCAAATTCGCCACGCATTAAATCGGTGGTGGTTTCTCCCGCCGACCGACGGCTGCTTGGAGAATTGGTATATTCATAACCGTAACCAGCGGTTACGTCGACTGTCGGTAAATATCCGGCCGAGGCTTGATCTATCTCTTGCTCTAATGCTTTAAATTTGGCGAACGACTGCCTAACGTCAGGATGAGTCGCTAATGCCTGAGCAACGGCTTGCTCTAAACTCTGCGCTTGTGCTGTAGATGCAACCACTGTACTTAGGCACAAAAATGTCACGGCTATCTTTTTATATTTATGACAAACTACGTCTTCCATGATAACTCCATATTTATCTATCACTGTACACACCATTACTCTTTACCGCTCCCGCAAAGCTGCTTGCTTAGCCCGTAAAATTGGATTTAATATATACTCTAAAATTGTGCGTTTACCGGTAATAACATCGACAGTTGTCATCATGCCCGGAATAATACTCATTGCTTCATTTTTTTTGTTTTTTATGCTGGATACTTCGGTTCTAACCCGAATTAAATAATAGCTATTGCCATCTTCATCTTGCCTAGTATCGGCACTAATATATTCTACCTTACCAGTTAAACCGCCATAGCGGGCAAAATCATAAGCCGTTATTTTAACAACCGCTGGCAATCCCGGATAAATGAAGCCGATATCTCTTGGTTTTATTTTTGCCTCAACTAATAACTTGTCTTCGGTCGGTACAATCTCGATAACCGTTTGTCCCGGCTGAACGACCCCACCGATGGTTGTCACATGCACGGTTTTAATCGTGCCGACCACGGGCGAGGTAATAAGTGCTTTGGTGACTTTGTCTTTAACACCAACCTGCGCTTCGGTTATTTTTGAAAGCTGACTTTGCAATTCGTTAAGTTCAGCACGCGCCTTAGTGCGATAAACCAATACGGCATCACGACGTTGCAGCGTTGCTTCTGCTACCGACGCTTTTAATTTTGGTTTTAATAAACGGACCGAACTCAGTTCACCTTTGATCTCATTGACACTGCGCTCTAATTTCAATAATTCAATTTTTGGCACGATATTTTTTGCAGCTAAAGGCCGCGTGAGTTTAAGCTCTTTGCGCGCGAGGTTATAACTGGTACTTAAGGTGTTTATTTTAGAATTAAGCTCCGTGACCTCTTGCTTTCGTTGTTGAATCTGCCTTGCCTGAATAGCAACCTGATTAATTAAACTATCGAGTCGACCATTATATTCGTCTTGTTGACGCGCGATCAATAACGGCGTGCCCAGAGTAAGATCTTCAGGAAAATTCAAGGTCTTTTTGGTGATCGAAATTTGCAGTTCCCAATCAATCGCATCGCCAATTAAAATACTACTAAGTTCTGAGCGTAAACGAATAATATTCGCTCTAAAACTATCAACTTCTTGCTTTTGTTGCTCAAAATCCGATCTAAAACGGGTATCGTCTATTCTGGCCAGCGGTTGGTTTTTAGTAACCTGCATGCCTTCTTGTACAAACAGTTTTTGCAATACCCCGCCATCTAGGCTCTGGATTATTTGCACCTGAGACGATGGAATTATTTTTCCTTCGCCCGATGTTACTTGTTCCAGCGACGAAAAAGAGGCCCACACGATAAAACTAACAACTAAACCCGCTAAGCACCAAATAGTTAAGCGGTGTAAGCTTGGTACTTCACTTAACATTGCCCCATAAACGTCATCGGCCATTTCAAGATCTTGTTGGGTTACCTTCATTGGGATCCCCCTTGTTTTAATTGGCCTGTTTTTAGCTGCGCTAGCACCGATGTTTTCGGACCATCAGCAATAATTTTGCCACGATCGAGCACGATAATTCGGTCGACTAAATTAAGTAAATGGGTTTTATGGGTTATTAACAGCAAAGTCCGATCTTTGGTGGTAACACTGATTGATTCCATAAATAATTTTTCAGCCCGAGCATCTAAACTTGCCGTGGGTTCGTCTAACAATAATATCGAAGGATTATTCAAAATGGCTCGTGCTAACGCAATCGATTGACGCTGACCGCGCGACAAGGCCTTACCGCCCTCGCCTACTTGTTGATCAAGGCCTTGGGTATCGTGATCGGTAAATAAACTAACCCCTGATAACTGCACGGCACGAATTAATTGGTATTCAGAAATTTGCCGAGTGCCAAACAAGATATTATCGCGAATAGTACCGTGAAATAACGTAATGTCTTGAGGTAAATAACCAAAATTGTGACGTAAGTCACTCGGGTGGATTTGTTGATGATTAAGACCATCAAAGCGTAAGTTACCAGCGGTTGGTAAATAAAGCCCTAATAACACCTTAGCCAAGGTGGTTTTTCCAGAACCGTTACGACCAATAATTGCAATGCGCTCGCCTGGTTGAATCGACAATGACAGCGGATAAAGCGCCGGTTTTTCTTGTTCAGGATAGGTAAAACCAAGGTGCTCTGCCTCAATTTTACCTGCAAGTTTGTTGCGACTAACCAAGTGTGCTTTGTTTTCAAACTCACCTTCTTGTTCCATCAAGCTGTTAAGTTGCCTTAACGCACTAACCGTTTGATTAGAGCGAGTCATTAAGGAAGCTAGCTTGGCCATGGGTGAAATTGCACGACTCGACAACATTACCGCTGCAATAATGCCGCCCATCGAAATTAAATTATCCGAGACCCGATAAACACCCATTACCACCACCCCAATAACGGTTACTTGCACCACAAAACTGGCAAAGTTGGTCACAGTATTAGTGATAATTTTTGATTTAAGCTGCCAATTCGAGGTGTGGCCTATCATTTGCTGCCAGGCATTTTGAATAACGCCTTCGGCGCCATTGGCTTTAATTGATTCTAACGAGCTTAAACATTCAACCAAATGGCCGTGACGTAATCCTGAAAATTTATTAGTCTCTTCAATGGCTGCCCGCAGTTTAGGTTGCGAATACAGGGTATAACCAAGAATTAAAATTGTCGCGACAATCGGAAATAACACCAAATCGCCAGCGACCAACCAAATTATAAACATAAATAAAGCGGCAAAAGGTAAATCGACTAATGCCGTGATCGTGGCCGATGATAAAAAATCACGAACACTGTCAAACTCACTTAACTGCCGCGCCATGCCCCCAATGCTTGGGGCGCGTTTTTCAAGCGGAATGCCTATTACTTTAGAAAATAGCCGAGATGACACTTGAATATCGACCTTTTTCCCTGCGACATCAATTAAATAACCACGTAGCTGTTTTAAAATAAAATCGAACAAGTAGGCAATGCTGGCACCGATAGCTAATACCCAAAGTGACTCAAACGCCAAATTTGGCACCACTTTATCGTAAATATTCATCACAAACAGCGGCGAAACTAACGCAAAAATATTCACTAAAATTGACGCAATAATAACATCGCGGTAAATCGGGGCCGATGTTTTTATATGCTGCCACAACCAATGTTCGTCAGAATCATTGAGGTGAACGTCAAAATCTCGATCGCCACGATATTGTTGTTTAATTAAAAACGCATAACCGACATAAACCGACTCGAGTTGCTCGATTGATAATTGCTCTTGACCACCAGTTTCAGGTAAAGAAATGATCGCTTTATTATCATTAATATTGAGTTGGTGAAGAATGCAGGCCTTTTGATCTTTAAGTAATAAAATACAAGGCAGCAGCATTGCTGGTAATTCATTGAGCCCTTTACGGGCTAATTTTGCCGTTAAACCGGCCCTAGCAGCGGCTTGGGGTAATAATTCTGGTGAGAGTTTTTGGCCACTATAAGGCAGCCCCGCAGCCAACGCTTGCGCCGAACACGGGTTGCCAAAATGCTCGCTTAG
>Ga0209396_1000541_pt1 | contig 44383 bp, 22 predicted proteins | sample GOMGulsemesocosm_6_FD_184638 | JGI IMG/M metagenome (GOLD analysis project Ga0209396, IMG submission 184638) | Methane-oxidizing microbial communities from mesocosms in the Gulf of Mexico - GOM8C Gulf of Mexico (SPAdes) (version 2) | ecosystem: Environmental > Aquatic > Marine > Cold seeps...
ATCGAATTTAAAACACTGTCACGAGATAAAAATACGCTATTAATACCCAACAGTTTTAAATTATTCTTCACTAGCTTGGCTTGTTTACGGTTATGCACTAATACAGCAATATCACCCGCACCGACTGAGCTTTCTTTCTCTGAGACCAAACAGCCTTTTAGCAATAAGTTCTGAATACTTTTGGCGCACATTTCAGCGGCATTATAGCGACCATGATCGCGATTGGTGCCTTCTGAGTTTAATAATAAATGCAGCGGTGCACATTTTTCTTGGCCACGGTAATGAAAGAAGTTTTTATCCGATTTCCCCGCCGACAGCACCGACTGAAACTCAATTTTACCGGGTAATACAAAAGGTTCACTATGACGAGAAAACAACTCATTAGTCGCGGAGACCAGATCACTATGACTGCGCCAGTTCTTATTCAGGGTAAAACGCCTGCCTTCCTCTAATGATTTACCCGCTTGCAGGTAAGTAAAAATATCGGCCCCGCGGAAGCTGTAAATTGCTTGTTTAGGATCGCCGATCATATACAGTCCAGAGCTTTCTTCGTTGCTATAGACTTGATTAAAAATTTCATACTGCAAGCTGTCGGTATCTTGAAATTCATCAATCATGGCAAAAGGGTATTGTTGGCGAATATGCTCTGCCAGCGCTTCCCCATGAGAGCCGCGCAAAGCATTGGCCAACAAACGTAATAAATCATCGGGATTCATTAAATTCGCTTGTTCCATCGATGCCCAGAACTTAACCTTCACTTGCGCCAACATGTGATGCGGCAACACCGCTGCCATCTGCTCACAATCATTGACGAGTTCATCGATTAAACAAAATGCCTGATGCTGCGGTGCTTCACCTTTTTTAGTTTTGATGAATAAATTTTCTTGCCCCAGTTCTAAAACATCTTTAGGGACTTTTCCGGTAAAACGCGCACTAGCAGAAAAGAAGGCTTTCGCGGCCGCAACTCGTTTAGGACGCGTACTTTTCGAGAAACTGCGCTTATCAACGCCAGAATTTTCAATTAAGTCATTAAGGTCTTGTTCTGATAATTCTTGCCAAATCGCTACCGCGGTTTCATAACGTGATTTAGCCTTTGCCCATGCACTTGAGAAGTCTAGATTCGACTTTGCTGCGGGTAATAACTCGATATCGTCTTGCTGTAACCAACCCCGTACTTTCCAGAATACATCTTCTGGGCTAGAAACTTGCCCGAGTAACGCGGTTAATTGGTCCTGATCCATCGGGTAAGCAAGCTCACGCCAATAATCTTGCGCTGCTCGCCTTAAGTATTCTTGCGCGTCTAAAATCATTTCTGATTCAAAACCGACACCACTATCAAAGGCGAACTGCTTTAATATACGCTGGCAAAAACCATGAATGGTAAAAACCGACGACTCATCCATTTGCGATAAGTTAGCTTGTAGCCAGTCGGTAAGCGCCATTTTCTGGGGCTGCTCTTCGCTGTAGAAATTATCCTGAGTGCGTAGGATTAACTCTTTCACCTCACTATCTACGGAATTTTCTGGATCCTGCTCAAGTCGCAATACATCTTCATAAAGTTCACGGATACGATCACGGATACGGCCGCGTAACTCTTCGGTCGCAGCTCGAGTAAAGGTAACCACTAAAATACGGTCAACGGCTTTCAAACCCAGTGAATGATCTCCGAGTAAAACGCGCAGATATAAGTTGGCAATGGTATAGGTTTTACCCGTGCCGGCACTGGCTTCGATAAGGCTTTTTCCTAGCAGAGGAAAGCTTTCAGCTTGTAAAATTTTCATGATGCGTCCTCCTTTTCATCAGCATCATCGCTGACGCTATGATCCAGTAGCGGCGCTAATAGCCCTTGCCACAAGCTTTTATGGTCAGATAGAAATTTCACATGATCGTCTTCAATCGTTTGAGCAAAGCAGCGCTGAACAAATTCATCATTAAGTTCGCTGAATTCACTGTCTAATGCTTTGTCTAAAACTCCCTCTTGTTTTTCCGCAGCAGCGGTTAAATAATTAAAAGCTAATTGTAAAAAGAACACTTGTGGCTGGCGATAGCATTGATTCATAAATTCAATCAGTGTTAATAAATAGTGCTGGGCCATTTCAGGATTGACCGCCGTAAACTCACACTTATCGATTTCGCCTTCTTTATTAATGCCTAGCCCAATACTATTACCCATATTCCTGCCGGTAGCGCAGGCAAATAAATGTTCTAACCAGAGATTGATGATCTGCTTAGCTTTGAAACCGCCACTGCGAAAATGGAAAACCTGCTGTATGCTATTTGGACTAGTCTCATCTTGGTTTATTAAATGCTCCAGCTGCCCACTCAACTGATACTCCTCAAGTATTAAGCTATCGCTTTGAGGCGGCATCTTTCCGATACGGCCTCCAGTTTCAGAGAAGGTGCTGTTAATTTCTGCAATCAAAGGCGCTATTTTGTTTTCACTTTGAGTGAGCAGGTAATCTGCAAACCCTGCAGCGGGTAAATTGCCTAACGATTTCTGCTGTTGCTTAAAGACGTCTTCTCGCCCTTCTAAACGGGTGGCCAATAAGGCTTCATTCAACAAGTATGTTTGTAAGTTATCCAGAGCGAACGGTTCGTCTACTTCGGTTTCATCCCAATACTGGGTTAGATTCACCTTCAATCGGCGCTGCATAAAGAACTTACATGGGTTAATCAAACACTGCTTGATATCATCGAGTTCAGGATAAAGTCGAATATTGTCGTCTCTATCATCGGTTAAAGGGGCGATAACAAAAGCACTGTCATTAGCAGGTTGATCGTTCGTTAATGAAGAATCATTGGCCAGTTCATTACTCGCAATAGCAACTTGCTGCCATAGTTTTTGATAGCTTTGTGCTTGATAGTTCTTTGAATCATTTTCAATAGAAGTAAAATATTCCGCATTAAAAGGCTGCAATAACTGCTCTCGAATTAAATGCTTTCTTAAGTGTTTCTCACTGTCTTTATGGGGCAAGTCTTCATCCCCTGCCAGCACATAACCGTTAGCCAGATAATCAATCAGTTCACTAACCAAGACACAAGGCTGCAGCTCATTATTCTCACGGCTATCACGACCACGATAACTGATATAAAGTTTATTTTGTGCGGCAACCACGGCTTCTAAAAACAAATAGCGGTCGTCTTCTCGGCGTGAGCGATCGCCTCGGCGATAAGCCCCTTGCGCCATTAGATCAAAACCTTGTGGTGGCACACGCCTCGGATAATCTACGTCGTTCATGCCGAGCATACAGACAATTTTAAAAGGAATACTGCGCATCGGCATCAAGGTGCAAAAATTCACTGGGCCTGCAAGAAAACGCTGCCAACCCACTTGCTTAGTCAAACAGCCGGTTAGATATTGCAGAATTACACCATGACTCAAGCCTTGATCAAGCTCACGATCAAAGCCGGCTAATGCCAGTTCTTCCTGCCAGCGTTGAACTTGGTCACGTATTTTTTGTAATACCAACTGATCACTTAAACCATTTTCGTCTTGCGCTTGCTGCGGATAAAAATCACTGATCAAACGTAATAACAAATCCTGCCATTCTTCGTGGCTCAAATAATGATCGACTGATTTTTGTTGATGCAGAATCTGATACCAGTGGCTAAGCTGATCAACGAACGCCATCAACTTTCCTAACAACTCCCCTTGGCTGCCGGTAACACCAGGCACTGGCCAATATTGATCCAGTGCATGCGCGTTATCAGGCATCACTAAGCCGAGCAATAACTGTTGCAAGCCTTTAAACCAACTGTTGTCATCCCAACTAGGAAGGCCTAAGTCACTGCGGTGAGACTCATCAAGACCCCAACGAATATTTGCTGAACTTAGCCAATGCTTTATTTGATCTAAATCTTTTAATTCAATCTCGAATTTTTGCGCAATGGCAGGGACTTCTAAAAATTCAATAATGTCAGTAATCGTTAAACGACTACTCGGCAACTGCAATAGACGTAAAAACGAATCAATAATTAAGTTTTCTTTATTTAAAGCTTGGTCGGCAATGGCCCAAGGAATACGCAAGTCATCGGAGGCACTACCAAAAACAGCTTCGATATAAGGCGCATAAATATCAATATCGGGCACCATGACTAGAATGTCACGGGGCTTTAGAGCCTGATCTTTTGATTTTTTGCCACTCTTTATATCGACAGCATCTTCGTCAAACCAACTCAGCATTTGATCAAACAGGGTTTGTACTTCACGCAGTGGTGAGTGAGCACTGACAAACTGAATACTCTGATCATTTTTTTCAATAGCCAATTTAGCTTGACTATTTTCCAGCGCCGTAGAACCAAACGCTGCTTCACTGCGATTTCGCAGTTCTAAAAAATCACATTGAATATTTTCTAATAATTTTTTAGGTTTTCCTATCTCACCAATTTCTGAGAAGGCTTCAATATCCTGAAAATAACGCTCTCTTCCGGCTTCATTCGCGGCTTCGTGAGTCAGCGTGACAAAATCTCGACCTAGCTTACCCCACGAGGCTAATAACGGATTACCGACATTGAAATAACTCGCCAAACTGGCGTCTTTTTGCAGCAGCTTTGCACGAGTCTTTTCATTAACGATATCACCCCAAAAATTACGGCAAGGGTTTAATAAAAAGAAATGTACATCCACATGCTCACTGATGGCGTTCAATACTTGCCAATAGGTTCCCGGCAACGCCGCGATACCAAAAACAAAGATACGTGCAGGGTGCTCAGCCGAACTAGTAGGCAGTAGGTTTTTAAGCCCGTCTTTACCTTCACGCACAATGTCGACCAGCTGATCGGTTAAACGCGCACGATGAAATAAGCTGTGGCCTAACTCTTCACTGTCTTTAACCAAGCGCCGCCATAATTCAGGCTGCCAAGGTTGGTTGCTAATGTCCCCTCCTTCAATTTCATCTTTACCGGCTTCCCAATCTAATAACCAATCTGGGCGATAGACTAAATATTGGTCAAAGGTATCAGCAATTTTTTCGGCGAGCGCAAAGACTTTTTGCTGGTTGATTTTCGAGCGATCTGTAGCAGCTTTATCATTCGAAGTAGCCTCTTTACTGATTTCATCGTCGGTCTTTTTAACTTCACTCTTATTATCATCTAGATAGTGAGCAATGGGAGCAAACAGTTCTTCATCCAACAAGGTCGGCAATAAACGCATCAACTTCCACGTCATCGACTCTTTTTCAAAATGAGAACGTTCAGGTAGGTCAGGCTTAACCGAGTTGTATACTTTCCAAACAAAACTCGACGGTAAGGGGAATTCGATATTCGCAGCAATGCCCAACGATTCGGCAACTTGTAGCTTTAACCAATGGGCCATGCCTTGGCTTTGCACCAAGATTTGTTCCGGGATAAAAGGGTCACTATCCCCCTGTTTCATCTGGTGAACAAGAAGCTCTTTTAATACATCAAGATCGTTGGAATGATAAAGTCTAAACATCCGTGCGCCACGCTGAATAAAATACAAATAACAAAAGAGCTAATTTATCATTTATTGCGTCGCACCGCATATTTAACTGGCACAAAAAAGCCCCATACAAAAAATGTATGAGGCTCATTTTTTACTGCCAATCGATATTAGCTACTAGGTACTAATGTATTAGCATCTAAGCGACCAGAACTGTTTGGATAGATTTTAAACTTAGCGACTTTGGCCACTGGTGTAGCACCATCAGCGGCAAGTTCAACGTAGTCACTATTCGTTGCTACAACATCAGTGATAATTTCATTTATGGTGATATCACCGACAAAATTCCACTCAGCGGTTGCTACTTCAGGTGTAAACGTTACGGCTAAGAAACCACGACGATTAGCATCCATGTACTGCAAATCATCAACCAATGCCATAATTGAACTTTCAAAGCCAACTTTTTCAGCGGCTCCTAAAGATAGGTATTGATCAAAGCCTGGAGACGTTACTGAAGATGTTGCTAGCTCAACTCCGACTGAACGTTCGCTGAGCTCACCCGTTGTTTGATCAGTAACAAAGCGTAGGTTACTTGCCCAAGCATTGTGTGTATCACCCGCTAAAGTAACAACATTTTTACCTAACAAATGTGCACGATTTAGGATTTGCTCACGTTCAACAAAGTAACCATCCCATGAGTCTAGGTTATAAGGCGCTGTCGATGACAATCTTAGTTTTTCAGCATCAGTTACTGATGGATCACCCGCATTCAAACGTAGCTTCAAAGCATAAAGCTCGCCAATAGCTGTATTAACAGCAATCTGCTCAGCAGAAGCATCTAGCCCTGCTTCTAGCTTAGCGATTAAACCACCCAAGTGAATTAGTAACTCAACAGGTACAAAGATACGTCCCATAAGTACTTGCTGGCCTAATACTTCCCAAGTAGTGGTTGAATTAGACCACTCTTGAATCAACCAAGATAACTGCTCATCACCGATTAAGCGACGAGAAGGATCTGCGATCAAGGCGGGTGCGCCTGCGCCTGCCGCTAACAAGTCATTCGTTGTAAGTGGCTTATCACGAGCAATGTGACGAGTATCCATCATATTCAATGAAAGCAGCTCACCAAACTTAAAGTTACGATAGATTTTTTCACGATCTGAACCAGTACGGATAGGCAACCACTCGTGGTACGCCTGAAAAGCAGCTGCTCTACGATCTGCGAAGTCTCCTTCGCTTCCATCGTCGTCTTCATTGTGATTTTGAGCACCCTCTTTATAAGAGTCGTTTGCTAGTTCATGATCATCCCATACACAGATGAATGGCTTAGTCTTATGAACTAACTGTGCTTTCTCATCGATACGATATTGTGCATAGCGTCCACGATAATCATCAAGCGTTATCACTTCTGATAATTCATCCGGTGCACGGCCTGCAACTGAAATTACAGGATACTCGCCCGTTTGATATTCATAGATGTAATCACCAAGATGGATAACAACATCTGCATCAGACTGGGCAATAGCCTGGTAAACATTGAAGAAGCCAGCCGGATAGTTAGCACAGGAGCAAACCGCTAACTTAACGCTATCAACATAACCAACAGGCAAGGTCTTAGTTTGACCAATAACGGTCTTAACGTCTAATGGGCCAGTAAACTGGTAGTAATAAACTGTATTCGCTGAAAGACCGTCAACATCGATCTTAACCGTGTAATCGACAGCGGCTGTAGTTTGAAGGCTTCCAGAAGCTACAACAGTCGTCATAGCCGCATCGGTAGCAACTTTCCAATCTACAGGTACAGTTTGAGCTGTTGCTTCAGTATGCGTTACACGAGTCCAAAGAATCACTCGATCAGACAATGGGTCACCAGAAGCGACACCATGCCCGAACGCTACAACTAGGTTAGAATCACTGGCAGTTGTACTGTCATTATCGTCATCAGCACCACAGCCTGTTAAAGCCATAGGAACGGCTACCGCTCCAGCGCCAGCCGCAGCACTTTTCATAAAGGAGCGGCGTGTTAAATCTGTTTTAATTGTCATGTTTTAAGCCCAACGGTATTAATTGTTATTATGTCAAAATACTTCTAATTCATACTCGTTCAAGGGAACAAAGTATAAGTTCTATCGGTACCTATGTTTTTACCGACTTAGAAGGCATCTGACAAGCCCTCAATGTAATGATTTGTTACTAGTTACACCTAAAAGCCTACTAATGCCTTTAATGACCAGACTGCAAACAAAAAAAACCTATTTATTTTCATAAATAGGCTCAAAAGCAATTAATTGTTTTTATATAAACTAAATGAATTCAGCAGCCTTATTTTTATTTGAAGCTCTTTATTCAGTGCCTGCTATTCAGTGCCCGCTAAGAATGCAATTCGCTTCTCTTCACCCGCAATATACTTTAGCCACTGACCTGCCATTTTTTCAGCTTCTGCCGTTTCAGCAGCCATCTGAAATTCAGCTTTCGCTAATAATAGATCCTTCATATTAAATAAGACCAAGCCTTTAAGGATTCGCGCTTCATGTACTTTAATTGCGTGCTTGGAATTCACATCATTTTTATCAATTGCCTTATCAATATTTGATAATGCGTTGTTCCATTCTTGGCGCTCTGTATGTATTTGAGCCAACTTATAATAATCTTTGGCCGAATCAGATAACTTTGCAGCTTTGGCCATTACAATAATTGCTTGTTCATATTCTTTTGCAAGCATTAAAGCATCACCTAATAGAGAAAGATTTTTTGCATTTTCTTCAATGTATTTATCTTTCATGCCCATCAACATTATTTGTGCTGACTTATAAGGAATGTCTTTTCCTAACATGGCTTGCGCTAAGCTCACTAGCTGAGTCTCTTTCTTTAATAAACCCTGCTCATAAGCGGTTTCAAGCGTTGATAGCTCCGCTTCCGGCTTACCTAGCTCATTATAGATTGCGGATAGCTGCACCCAATATTGAGCGATCGAACCCGACTTAGGATAATAAGCAATTAGGTCCTTTAAACAACGCTCCATTGAAACATAATCTTTATTCTGAAAATAAACCGCACGTTCCATCAACAACCAGTTCTCACGAGGTTTTTTACTCTGCGCTAACGTCATCGCAATGGCTTGCTTAACATCAGGTAACGCATTTTTATAATTTTCTAATTGATAATAAACCTGGGCGCGTAAAATATAAGATTCAGCATTGGGTTTTTCTACAACATCAAACCAGTTATTGAGTGCCGTTAGCGCTTGCTTATATTGCTCCTGAATAAGATACAACTTAGCGATACTATAGAGCGTTGTTTGCATCAAGCTTTCTGGAACACGCTTACCCGCGATTATGTTCTCGTAGGCTTGTGCTGCAGCGGCATAGTTTTCTTGGTTAAAATGCATATAGGCATGCATATTCCAAGTCATCGCCACCTCATATGAATTACGTTTCACTTTAGACAGAGATTCTAAAACCGAAGCGGCACCGTCATAATCTTTTGCATCAGATAATTCACGAACCTTATCTAATTTTTTAAAGATTTTTGGACGCATCGTTTGCGCTCTACGAACTCGCCTTTTTTTGACTGTTTTCTTATCACTCACAGCTGCATTTTTTTCTAAAACCGATTTATCAATCGTATTAACTGCGGCATGCACACTGGGTGATGCGACAACCGACAGTCCAATACAAGCGGTTAGTACAAAAGACGACAAACCATTCTTTGTACGTTTAATATTTAGAATTCTGTTTTTAAATTTCACTGCTTTCATCATAAGTTCCTGAGGCTGTGACTATCGTTTACTGCTTTTATCTAATTCAAAGCGAATAATATTGCGCACACCTGTGACGGACTGTGCTTTACCATTCACGACTTTAGGTTTGTATTTAAATTTCTTCGCCGCATTCATAGCCGCGCGATTAAATATATTAGGAGGGTTGGCATCAATCACCTTAGTATCAACCACGGTTCCTAATGCTGTAACCGTGAATTCAACCGTTACGTGCCCTTCTATGCCTTTTTGCAAAGCCCGTCTTGGGTACTGAGGGGCTACTTTTACGATCGGTAAAAAATCACCATCGCCACCCGCACCCGCTAATCCTGCATCGATGTTTAAATTGGCAGAAAGATCAAGCGCACCCATATCAAACGTATTGGCTGATTGCGCCTCAATATTCGGTTTAGGGATATCAGGCTTGGGAGGCTCGGCCGGAGGTGCTGGTGGTTTATTCACCTTGCGCTGCTTAGTTTGCACATCGTCATCTTGCGAGACATCCACAAACTCAATTAAGCGACCAAAACTTTCTTCATTAACAACGGAGTTACCTGAAGAAATTAATCCCTGCATCATCCAGAACACAGTAAAAGTAGCAAATGCTGCCACTAGTAAAGCGACAGACCATCGCCCTAGTGCAGATTCGATCATTGAAGGCTCTATGATTGAAGGCTCTATAATTGAAGACTGCGCGCCCGGGTTTACCGCTGTTGATACCATGCTATTTCTTCTCTGTAGCCAGGGAAACATCCGTAACACCAGCCTCACGTGCAGCATCCATCACGGCCACTAAGGTTTTGGTTCTTGCTTCTTCATCTGCCTGAACAACCACGGTACCTTGTGGATTTTCGGCGTGTAAACGCTCGATATTGGCACGGACCTGACCTTCCGATATTTTTCGTTTATTGATCCAGATTTCACCTAGGTCATTGATCGCAATTAAAATACTGGCCTTTGGTTTAGCCGTGGAGGTGCTCGCATCAGGACGATTCACTTCAATGCCCGACTCTTTTACAAACGATGCCGTAACAATAAAGAAAATCAACATGATGAATACAACATCCAGCATTGGCGTAATATCAATGCCTTCTTCTTCTGTCTGTGCTGCTAAGTTCGAGAATCCGCGTCTCATAACTTTACCCTCTCTTTAAATAATTTTAATGATCAAACGTCATTTTGTCTTCAAGTTGAGCTTTTTGGCGCTGGATGTAACGTTGTAATAATGACAATGCAAAAACACCCGTGATCGCGCCCACCATACCGGCCATGGTTGGTATGGTTGCTTTTGAAATTCCAGAAGCCATCGCCTTTGGGCTACCACTGCCAAGAAATGCCATGATGTCGAATACTTCGATCATGCCGGTCACCGTCCCTAACAAGCCGAACAGTGGGCATAAACCCACCAACATTTTTATCATCGACATATTCGTTTCTAATGACATTCTTACTTGGCTCGTTAGATCTTCTCTAACTTGATGTGCGTGCCATGAGGTCCGTTCCATTCGGCCTTCCCACTCGCTCACGGCGTGTGCAAGCTGTGGGCGATAAGTGAAAGAGAAAAACGCGATGCGCTCTAAAATAAAAAGCCATAATAAGAAGATCACCAACAGCAAGGCGTACAGTACATCGCCGCCGCGCTCCATAAATAAAGTAACCTGATCTATAGCAGTAAACATATCGATTAAGCCTTCGTTAGTGATAGCTGTTCAGATTTACGCGCTAGAATACCCGTTGCACGTTCTTCTAAAATCGTGATCAAAGCCCGGCTGCGGTTGTTGGTCATGGTGTGTAAGAAAACACACGGGATCGCTGCAACAAGACCTAATACCGTTGTCACCAAGGCTTGAGAAATACCACCGGCCATTAACTTAGGATCACCGGTACCGAATAACGACATTGTTTCAAACACATCGATCATGCCTGTTACGGTTCCTAACAGACCCAGTAATGGGGCAACAACGGATATGATTTTGATCCAGTTAATTCCACGCGTAAGGCTCGGTACTTCAGAAGAAATGGCCTCACTTAAATGCAGCTCTAAGGTTTCAACATCGGTATCGCCATTTTTCTGATAGACCTTCATGATACGGCCTAAAGAATTATCATCACTTGCAGCATCCGTCTTCATCTGCTTCTTCATACGCGCAGTTTCCGCGGTTAGCTTAATCATTCTCCAGAGTGCTAATAACACACCAATAACCGCCAATGAAAGAATGATGTAACCGACAATCCCACCTTGATCGATACGTTCACCTAGACCCGCAGACTGACCCATGATTTTTAATAACTGACCGCGAGAAGGATCGATCCAGAAACCGGTAAAGTTGGTTGTGCCTTTCGTCAACTCCGCAGATTCTAAATCAGCAGCCGGACCGTTATAACGACTACCAGGTTGTGCGGCTAATTCAATTAACTTCTGTGACTCCAAATCAAAAGTAAGATAGTTGCCATCGGCTATAGCGTTAAAGCTACCTAAGCGTACGACTTGTTTTTTAACCGTATCACCGGTGGGTAAAACGACATCAGCCTGATAACTAGAAACCTTGCCAGACATCGTCATTTCACGCTGCATTTCAAACCACAACTGTTCTAGCTCTTCAATAGAAGGCAACTTAGAACTAGAACCTGCCGTTTTAATCAGCTCACCTAAAAATACTTCGCGGCCAGCAGTCGCCGTATTTTCATTTAATTCTGATGTGATTAATGAGCCTTCAAAAATCCCTTTACTGTCTCCCGCCACTTGCTGAAGGACACCGAATAGCTCTTTTAAACTACCCAAACGATTGGTTAAACGTTCTTGGGCGGCAGAAATATCGGTTTCATTGGTTGCGAAGCTGGCTTCTTTTGTTTCACTCTCACTTTCAAGAGAAAAGCGCTGGTCTTTTGCTTGCTGCAACATGGCTTGCTGTTGCTGCTTATCGGTATTGAAACGCTGTATGCGTGAATTAAATTCACTGTCATCACGAGCCTGGCCTTGCTTAACCAAGTTTAATAACGAATCAAGATCGATATCTTGGTTTGCGTGAGCAGGAACCGTTAAGGCAACCGATGCGGCTAAGCCAATGCATAAACTTAAGGCTATTTTTTTTGCTTTATTAACGGCATTAAATGTAGATAGAATTTTCATTATTTAGCTTCCCCATAAGAAACAGTTCCATGAGCAATATTGGAGTTAGAAATTGAAGAGAGCGTAGAAGGCAAAGGTGCGGCAACCGGTATTTTAATAAGGCTAGGCGCTGCTTGTTCACGCGCAATACGCAAAGCCCCGATCAACTTACCCTTGTATCCACTTTCAAGTGGCTGCCACTCTTTACTTTGCTGATCCCAAATACCCAAGCTTTCACCATCTAACGATAAAAACATAAGGCTGATACGACCCACGCGTAAGAAGTCGACTTCTCGTTCACCCTCTATGCCAAAACCGCTAGCATCAAGGCTTAAAGTATCGCGGTACGTCTTAATCGTACGGCCGTAACTCATCTCTTTTTGGTAAGCATCCATAACATTACGATACTTCTCAGCCACAGTGACATCTGAGCGACCCATTAGGTCTTTCAGATTTGAGATGCGAGCTAAACGCTCTTCCTGCTGAAAAGGCACATCAGCCGCTACAAAGCGATCGATTGCATCAATCATACGTAACATTAAAGGCGTGATCTGACGCTCGATTAACGTGACCTGGCGAATACTGTTTTCAATATCTGTTTTTTCAGACTCTTGCGCGGCTAGCTGCTTATTCAATTGTTTCAAATAAACTTCTAGACCTTCAATCTCTTTGCTCACACCTCGATACTCTCGCTCAGCACCTCGGATATCAGCATCAATTGAATCAATTTTAAGCTGTGACTTAATCGCTTTATCAGCGCGTTGCTCACCTTTTTCTAATACGGATGTAAGCGCCGTTTCCGCGGACAAAGCCGAAGGAGCAGCAAACATGGCGCCTGAGGTAAGAAGAAAAGCGGCGATGCTTTTCTTTAAGAATTTTGTTTTTAGCATTTTATCTTTTGCAGACTGCTGTTGAGTACGCATTGCATAATCACCGTTTTGAATCGAAAAATACAAGTCACTCGTCTCAAGTGACCCACTGTTAATTTGATAAAAACAAGATATAACAGCAATATGACAAACAGGTTACATGACAGATTGATGGCTAAATAATTTCAGAATAGTTTCAGAAAGATGACAACCATTACGGCTTAAATTTTCTCTAGAGAGACTGTTCTAAATTAAAAACAAAAAAAGGCCGCTAAAGTAGCGGCCTTAATCAAAACGAGATAACAATCATATCTCATAGACTATCAATATAAGCTATTCAAATGCAGCTGGAATCGCAACAGAAGCCCAGTTCCACCAAGCATTCTCGGCAGCTGTTACCGCTGGATCAACCGCACCTGCGTAATTGGTTTCAGTAAAGAAGTTAGCACTTGCGTTAGCGCTTACTGGAGTGATTGCAGTAACAGCTGCTACACCACCCGTTACTTCGAACGCATTACCTAGAGTGATTTCTGTTGACGTTGTTGGTACACCCGTAATGCCTGTCGCTAGCGCATCATCTTTAAGAACTAGATAGGTATTTTCAGTATCGCTATAAGAACCACACTCAGCAATCAAATTAGTCAATGTGATTGGTTGTGTTTGACCAGTATCAGCACCACCAACACGAACACACTCAGTATATCCATCAGCAGCAACGTTCACTAATGTTGCACCTGTCCCTTCTTTGAAGCGGAAAAGGTCATCTGCGCCGCTTTTAGCCGTTTCGCCTTCGCCAATCGTTGCATTTACTTGCTGGAATGTAACGTTAGCAATCGTTGGATTCGATGTTGGTGTAGCAATTGTAGAGCGACCTTTGTTATCAGCTTCGATACCATGATCACCTACGTAGTTAAGACCTTGACGAATCAAAGAGAACTGAACGTTACCACGGTAACCATCATCCCAATCCAAAGACTCATCACTATTATCAATCAGGATAAGATTTTTAACGTTAACAGCACCACCGAAAAATTCGATACCGTCATCAGCATTGTTTAATACCATCACGTTTTCGATTGTTGTACCGTAACCAACTGAGTGAAGCGTAATACCATTTACTTCTGAGTCAGTTTGAACTTCATAACCGCCTTCAGCAACAATCAGGTAGCTAACAGAACCACTACTATCAGCATCATCGTTTCCGCCATGGAAACCCGTACCGGCTTCATCAGCGGTATTACAAAGAATGTCGTTAGAACCTTCGCCACACTTGTTATTTTTAGCAAAGCCTTGCATGACTAAGCCACCCCATTCGCCCTGACCGTCATAGCCTTCATCTTTTGACGACATAATGATGGGTGCAACAGCAGTACCGTTGGCAGCGATTTCAGAACCACGTGCAATGATCAAGCTACCACGACCACTTGAACGGAAGTTAACACCCGCATCAACGGTTAGCGTAATACCAGCATCCTGAACAGCTGCTTTAGTTTCAGCATCTGTCGCGCCACCTTCTGCTTCTAGATCAACGCCACCAGAACCTACTGTTACATAACCGACAAGACGGTATGCATTGTCAGCTGTTAGCTGAGCACTTTCAGAAATGGTTCCTTCAAGCTCACACCATGGCTTCCAAGAACCGTCTGCCAATTGAATTTCCTGACCAGATTGTTTACCAACCGTTGCGCAAGTTTCGCCTACAACCACTGTCGTGCTATCACGAAGATAAGATGTGTCTACCGGTGCTGGATCACCGCCACCATCACTGCTGCTTCCGCCACATGCGGTCAATAAACTTGCTGAAGTGATAGCCATTGCTAGCGTTAATTTTTTAAGTTCCATAATATTTTTCATAACATTTCCTACTTCACTTTAGTTTTAGATTTGAAATATAACTTCATTAAAAATTACAGTTGAGTGCAATTTCATTGATATTCTTAAGTGGGTTCAGATTAGCGATAGTTTATGACAATTGTGTTAAAAAAATCGTAAATCAATAAATAATTTCAGTTTTATTTCAACAAAAAAAGGCCGCAAATGCGGCCTATAACAAGTTCAACAAACACCTTCATCGAAATTAGAAGTTCATACTATAGCCAAGGCTAACTTCCATTCCTTTATGATAACTGCGGTAGTTTTTTCCACCCTGGGTTAACTCAACCTTTTCATCGGTAATATTCTTCACTTTCACTCGCACAGAGCTGTCATCGAATATTTCTTTTTTAATATTAAAATTCACTTCCGTTCTAGGTTCACTCATGACATCCGGCAAGATACCTTGAGCGACGGTATCCAATGACTTTCCTTGATGGTTAATTACTAAGGTTGCTTCAATTCCTGTAGCCAAATGATCAAAGCCCAACTGTACGTTAGCAAGTTTATCGGCCTGCCCTTGCATAGACTGTTTCTTAACAACAGTATCAACTTCCAATTCAACCTGTGAATCGATGAGCGCTAAATTACCAGCAACAAAAGTCGAATAATTGTCAAATTCGATGTCTTTTCTAAAATCAAATTCAATACCTGAAATTTCGCCTTCAGTTCCATTCCTAAAGGTAAAAACGTCGCCACCAGTACTCAATGTTTTTTCAATAGGGTTAGTAAAATCTTTAATAAAGTACGCTAAAGAAATACTTTCGCTATCAGAAAAATACCATTCAACTCTTAAATCCATATTATCAATTTCAGCACTCACCAAGCGTGGGTTGCCGCTGAATATATCGCCACTGTCTGGATCAACATATTGTGCCGATGCTAACTCCCTAAAATCAGGTCGATTTTTAGTCTGATAATACGCGGCTCTTATTTGAACTTCTTCATGGACATGAAACGTTGCTGAGATACTTGGGAAAACATCATCATCTTCAACGACGGCTTTAATAGGTTCCGAACTATTACCCGTCGCTGTTGTATTAACGATCATGTCAGATTTTTCAGCACGAACACCCAGTAAAACATTAAAGTATTCGGCCATATTTAAGTCAGTCGATAAATAATAACTGCTTAGCTCCCACGTGGCGTCGTAATCATCTGCCTCAGCACTTTCATCTTGAGCTTCAATACGACCTTGGGCTGAACCATCATCAATAATATAATCGATATCAAAATTTCCAGCATAGGTACTGGTATTACCCGCCGATACATAGCCTATTCGGCTTCCATCCACATCACGCTTCCGAGAGAATGCGCTAACTCCGTATTTTAAACGAGCCTCTAACGCATCATTAGCAAACATTAAGCTAGACAGGTCCATACTAAAATCAGTATTAGTATCCGTCAGTTCACTATAAACTCGATCAACTTGACTCCAAGTCAACTCGTACAATTCACCTTCTTCTTCCGGGTCTCGTTCAAAGGTATAACTTCTTTCATCAGGTGCATTTAACGAAGCTTGAGAGAACGAAGCCTGCCATTTTATTTCGGTATCTAGAACTTCTGGTAGGTAATGATCCCCAGTAAATTGCTGGAATAAAAACTGGCGTTCGTACCAGCCTAACTTATAGCCAATAGATTGCTGATCTTGATCACCACCAATGCCTTTTTTGATATTATTTTCAGCTAACGTTTGACGTAAAACCATACTATTACTGCTGAATTCATGATCCCCAGTAATCAAACCGAATGAAATACCAGCACCTAAATTAATATTATTCGAGATGCGTTCCTCTTCGTACTCATCATCACTCACCAGCTTGCCACCTTCTAAGATGTAGCTGTTACTTTTCCTCTCTTGCTTTGACCACTCATTCGAATATTTAACTGAGCTGGTATAACCGACAGAGTAATCATTATTATCCGCTAAGGTATCGCCGACACTGAGTTCAATTGAAGTATTCGGTGCGATGGTTGTTTCTTCTGTGCCAAAATTCGAAGGAAGTTGATTAATCGAACTATTGCTTGGTAAAGCACGGTCACCGTCTGAGCCAAAACCTAGAAAATCCAAACCTTCGCTTTGCTGCACATCTCTCTCAGATAAGGTTAATCCATCGACATAACCTATTGAAGCAGATATTTTTCCTTCAAACTCTTGTGGGAATTTCTTCGTCGTAAGCTTTACCGCACCGCCAGAAGAATCAGCATAAACATCAGCGGTGAAATTCTTTTGAACATCAATGCCATCAAGAATCGTTGATGGGAAAATATCTAAAGGAACAACGCGACGTGAAGGATCTGGGCTTGGCAAAGAAGCGCCATTCAACATAACCGCTGTATGGCGTTCGTTTAAACCACGTACGACCACATATTTACCATCAGAAATCGTAACACCTGCAACACGCTTTAAAGCAGATGCCGCATTAGAATCACCAAAGCGAGCAAACTGTTCAGATCCAATGGAGTCAAGTACCGCGCTTGAATCTCGCTCTTGCGCAGTCACCGTATCAGCCACATAGGTACCGATAGCAACTACTTCTTCGATTACGCCATCTCCCGACATACTCATGTCGACATTCACTTCGGTGGCAACGTTGGCCAGTACTCTTAGATTACGAATTTTCTTTTGACCATATTCTTTATGGTCAATCATCACCTCATAAGCACCCCGTGGCACGTCGAATTCAAAATACCCTTGCTGATTCGTTGTCACCGATAATTCTGTTGTCAGACTAACGACTGCGCCAACAATACCCGCACCAGTTTCATCAGAGATTAAGTAACCTGATAATGTGCCTGTTGCGATTTCATCTTCCGCAAAAACATTCACTTCTGCTAAGGCCTCACCCGCAACCAACTCAACTTGCACTTCAGCATTTTGATCTGCAGATGTTTTGAATTCTATATCCCCTGCCCACTCACCTAGTTGACTAAATTCAACCTGGTGATTACCGGCATCAACATCAAAACTAATGAAGCCATTACTGCGGACTAGTTTTTGTTTGCCATCGACGGTGATTGCTAAATCACTAACCGGTTTCCCATCTTCAGTGACATAGAATACGGTTTCACCCGCTTGCACTTGCATAACACCTAAGCCAGCAGTAAGAGCGGAAACGAACGAGATAGCACCGAATAAGGATGGTGCGAATTTGGATTTCATAACTTACCCCAAAAATTCAATTTCAAAATGATTTGAGGGCAAGTTACTACAGTTTTATGACAGGTTTGTTACAGCTAGATTGATGTGGGCGATCACTTCTAATAAGAAATCAGGAAATATCCAGCACACGATAGACTTTCGCGTCCGAGAATAATTGCACGAGTTCAGGTTCAATATGCCCGCACTCAACTTCGCTTTGTAGAATGGATAACGCTCTCTCGAGGGGGACCGCTGCTTTATAAGGGCGATCTTTTGCGGTTAAGGCATCAAATATATCGCATACCGCCATCATCTTCGCACCTAAGGGAATCTCTGGGCTTTTCAGACCGAAGGGATAACCACAGCCATTGAGTTTTTCATGATGGGCGCCAGCAATTTTAGGAATATTACTCAGTTCAGGGGTCCAAGGAATGGTCTTTAAAAATTCGATGGTATGGCTCACGTGGCTTTCTATTTCAATACGTTCATCCGCGGTTAAGCTGCCTCGCTTAATCGACAATGCACCAAATTCCAGCTCATCTATTAATCCTCTGGAATTACCATTCACATCTTCAACCACGTATTCTCGTATTTGCTTTAAATGCTCAAATGTTCCTTCTGCCAATAAACTGGGCTCATTGGCATCTGCCACCGCTTGCATATAATCATTCAAGCGCTGTAATTTTATGGTTTCTTCTAGAGTTAGTTTTTCTTCTACTTCAGAAGACAGTTTCTGCTGTTTTAATAGTGCTAGTTTTTGCTTTAAATAATAATTACTAATTCGTTCCTTTTCCCAAGCGATTCGATATATGAATTGACCATACGCTTCGGGCGAGAGCTTTTTAGCTTTTGTTAGTATGTGCTCACGCACCCCAACCTTACCAAAATCGTGTAGCAACGCTGCAAAGCGAAGTTCCTTCATTTCATCGGCATTAAAGTGCATATTTTTGAACTGACCAACTTCACATCTGCCCGCGGTTTCTGCCAAGGTACAGGTCAATTCAGCGACACGAAAAGAGTGCCCGCTCGTGGTTGGGTCTCGTTGTTCAATGGCTCGCACTGATGCTTTTACAAATCCATCGAACAATGTATTCACGCGATCAATCAATAAATTATTTTCAATCGCCACCGCAGCCTGGCTGGCCAAAGCCTGTAACATGGGGATGACTTGGTCATCAAAATTTATAGCCTCTGCTAGAGCGATACTGGGGCTAGTTAACGCAACGTTAATATCACGTTTACGGTTTATAAATTGTATAACCCCTATCACTCGCCCTTGATGATTACGCATAGGAATCACCAGCATAGAGCAGGTTCGATAATTCATATTCTGGTCAAAAGAGGAATTGAATTTGTAAATGCTCGCGCTGGGTAAGTTGTAAACATCATTTAGGTTTACAATTTCACCGGTTAACGCCGAATAACCCGCCACAGAACGATTATCAAGACTGAATCTTTGTTCCTCAAAATCAAATTCAATGGAGTCGTTTTGGGTTAATTTGAAGACTAGATCAGGGGAATGATTGTCTTGTTGCCCAGAGTGTCTATCTATTAAGAAAATCGAAGCAGCATCACAGCAGGCCATTTGCCTAGCTTCGGTTAATATTCGAACTAATAAGGCATGATGATCGCGCTCTGCTGATAGCGCCTGGCCAACATCCAATAAGCGGGTAATTTGTTCATGCTCTTGCTGTAGGTTTTTATGACTGAGTGTTAGCTGATCTTGAACGCTTAGCCCCTCTATCGCCCTAATAATAGCATTGCGTAAGAATATGTCGGGTAAACCTACCGGGACTAATATACAGGCATCGTCATCAATCGGATGTTCAACGATATAAAGTGCATCAGGAAATGCGTTTCTCCAAACAGAGATCGGCGTAATTGATAGTGTGTTTTGATCTAAGATCAGAATGGAAGGTGGGCTCAGTACATCACTGGGTTGACTCAGTAATACCGTTTTAATGCCCATTGACTCGCCACGGCTCAATAAATCGTATGAGGACTTATGACAACAAGCAATAACATAGGGCAAATCTTCTTTACAAGGTAGATTCATCCTAATGCTCCTGCTATTAAATGGGGACTCACTTGTCTCTATCTAATAGCCTAGAATATTTTGACCATTTCGCGACATCAATTACTTAATTGTCATCCGTCAATTTCTTAAAAGCAGCAAGTTGCTCATCCGGAGTTGGCAGCGCTTCGATAGCGGCTTTCAACTCTTCAACCTCTACCACTAAAAAGTCAATAAAACGACGTACTTTTAAAGAGAGATATTGGCGACTGGGATATACCACAGAAATCGACTCAGGCTTTAATTGCCAATCCGGGAATAGAGGAATCATTCTACCTGACAATATATATTCCCCTGCCATAAACAAGGGCACTGCTCCCACACCCGCACCTTGAACAATGCAATTCAGCGCTGCTGCGGTATGGTTAGTCACAATACTAGGTTCGGATTTAACTTCAATTTCTTCCCCAGAAGAATGTATAAAGTGATAGCTTTCACTTTGCATCCCCTCACCAATTCTAACCATATCCATGTTCGCAAGTTCATGTGGGCTTTTAGGCTGACCCACTTTTGCAAGATACTCGGGCGATGCACAAATAATGGTTTCAGTCACCGCAATGGTGCGTGCGACTAAAGATGATTCTGGTAGCTCGCCAACAAATAAACCCAGATCAAATTTCTCTTCAATCAGGTTAACTTGTCGGTCAGTATGTGAAATTTCCACTCGGACTTCAGGGTAGAGTTTCTGGAAATGGGCAACGAAACGACCAAAAATACCACTGCCCACTACCATCGGCACTGCAATGCGTAAAATACCATGGGGATGATCTTGGCGATCAGAGATAACCGTATGCACCTCCATAATTTCCGCCACGAGGTGCTTACAGTTATTGTAATAATCAGCCCCCACCTGAGTTAAGCTAATTTGGCGAGTCGAACGCTGCAGCAAGCGCACGCCAAGGGTACTCTCCAAGTCTGCAACCATACGGCTTATACGGGACTTAGGAACGTTTAGTGCATTACCAGCAGCAGTGAAGCTGCCTTCGTCGACAACACGTATAAAAATGGCTAATTGATTAATATCTAACACAGTTAAGGCCTGTACCGAAGATTGTCCTAAATATAGAACATTAAAAGAATGCACGCAGATTAACTTAGATTCAGAACACAAAAAAGCCCCTTATCGGGGCTTATTTGAAATATGAGGTGTAAGGACTGATATTTACGTTTATTAAATCGCAACAATCACTGCTGTAAGCTTACTAACATCAAGGTTCAGTTCAGTATTACCTTGTACATACAGCTTTTTCAATTGCGGAAGTGAATAAAAAACATCGGCATCTGAAAGCTTATTAGAACGTAAAGAAATAGCACTTAATTCAGGTAAATCCGTTAATGCTGCAACCGACTCTATGTTGTTGTTCGTCGCATACAATACCTGTAAACCTTTAACATTCGCTAACGGGGTAATATCGGATACGTTATTATGACTGACATTAAGATTCGTCAGTGCCGGTAACTGCTCCATACCCTCTAGAGTTTGTACCCCCTTACCCGAACAGACTAACGTATGAAGTGACTGAACCGTCATTCCAGAATCATCAAGACACGCACGTAAGTTCGTATCCACAATAAAGTCGAAATCTGAACTCTGCGCTACCGCTAGGCTTTCATTTACCTTATCCGCTGCTGGAGCTGATGAGGATTTTTTTGAATTATCGCTACAAGCCGCCAAGGTAAATACCATAACCGCTAAAATAATTTTAAACATTGGCTTCTCCACATTATTATTTTTATGTCTGCCAAACTGTAACTCTAAATATACCTGATTATACCCTACTGGTAATAACCATTTTTCGTATTATTACTCGGTAAATAGACTGAATCTAATGGATGCCCAGGAAAGTAATTATCAGGGTGCCAAGACTCTGTATTACTTACTTGTAAACCGCTATTACCACCGCCCATATTAATCCAAACACCCGGTAGGGCAACTTCAGGTGTCCCTGTTGGCAAATCAGGCCACTGCACAGGTTTTTTCTGCACAGTCAAAAAGAACCCCTTCGCATTGACTAATCCAACACTTTGCAGAGGAAAAACCTGAGCTTCTTTAGAGGCAATCGCCAATCCAGCAGGGGTAGCAGGGTCACCACCTGCAAGCAACTCACCCAATCCACCACAAGCCAGGCCGACACAACTATTCACAATCGACTTATTAGGATCAATATAGCCACCTGTACGAACACCACCCACCCAAGGGTCAATATTCAAATCAGCTACAACCAAGCCAAGTGCTTTAATTTCCATTGTTGCGTGAGGTACCAGAAAACCAGAGAACACATCAATAGCATTACCCATCACACCATTCTGATTTTCAAATCCAAACCGAAACCCTTCAACGCTTCGAATACCATTTTCATTCCCATAAGCAAGCTCTAGGTATGGATTTTCTACAACGGCATCAACTAATTCACCAGTTTCATCATTAACATAACCCAAGGTCACATCCCGCAGAATCACATCCACATTTGAACGATCATTGGTTGGATCAAAACCGCTTTGAAAAGTAGAGAATTCTTTTTCTGACAGCAATCCTAGATCTGAAAAGATTGCGCTATATAATAAACCCGTTACATGATAGGTATCATCAAAACCTCCACATTTTTCGCTTGAACAATTCCACGGATTTAACTGATCATAATAACAAATTTTTGCACTGATACAGGATTGAGTTTGATCTAGTTTAAAAGCATCAACGCCTCCATTCGGTCGATAAAAGCGACCCGCAACTACCTTATCAATTGTAACATTTTGTTCAATTTTTAAACCCAGCGTTAATCGAGTAAAATCTAATGATGTCCCATCAGGCTGAGCCACACCATTCTGCTCATCTAGTCTGAATAAAGCTTGACCGTAATACCCATCAAGCTCAACATCACTAATAGAAGTCATTTCAGCATATGAAAAACTGGTAGTAGCTAACAATAATAGAGCTGTTGTGATTTTTATTATCATTATTTAATCACTCGTTACAAAAACATAGGCGGCAGTCGCCGAAGGTAGATAGATAGGCCCATCTAATCGAGCACCTAACAATTTATTATCATTGCGGTCAATGACTTCGTTAGTGCTTACATATACTCCACTGATCTCGAAATTATTGAATTTAATTTCGTCCGGCAATGTCCACTTCATTGCCGGTCTAGGCTTATTTTCTTCAGTTAGAGGTAAGTTTTCGTCATAACCAAAATCACTAACAAAATCAAGTTTCAATCCCGTAAAACTAATTCCACCACTAATCTCACCTAGCATGATGTGGGCAGGTTTTCGGATTAAATAATCTCCTTCCTGCTTGGCTTTGTAAGTAACATTATAGCCGTTTAGAATTCGCCTTTTATCGACGTTACCATCTGTAGAAGTGGGATTATTATTATCATAAAAATTTAGGTATCCATCATTGCCATTAACACTACCAGCATCTACCAGGCGATTACCTCTTTCATCAACGATTACTTGTCGATAACCTATATAAGTATCATCTGTTGCATTATTACCCCAATCTGAATCTGTATAACTTACTGTTGTATCGCGGGTAAAATCCACACTGGCATCAATCTCAATTCCTTTACCCGAGATTAGCTGCATATCTGCATCATCTAAAGAAGACAATTCTGCGAAAACTTGAATACTAGTCATTGATAAAAAAATCAAAGGGGCTAAAGAATATTTAATGTTCATGTTAGATATCCTGAGTTGTTATTCTTAAGTGCTGGATATTTATGCCTTCAATTTCTACAACATTTCCAAACTCTGGTTGAAAAGCATAATAATACGCTTCAGGATCAGTAGTCCCTGGAGTATGCCCAGGTTTTAAAGCAGTGCGTAAGCTCTCATCTCTAGGATCACCGAAGTCTATCGACTTAATACGCACATGCCCTTTCGCAATATTAGAGCCTCGCGCTAATGATATTTCTTTCGTTAAAGGCAGCATTTCAAATTGTAATTGTTCTTTCCCGGCAACATTTGCAGTACTCATTATCAAAGGCTGGTCAACACTGCCTGTGGGTAAATAAACATCGACACCATTCAACGTGAGATTTCCAGAGAGTGCGCCATTTGGGTCACCGCCAATGACAATTGAATCAGCTAATAAACCTATGGTGCTCTTCATAGCGACGCCATAATAAGGAATAGCCCAGGTATCAGCTTGCGTACCATAAAAACGAAAGCCCTCTATCGCGACACTAAAATCAAAACGTCGCTTCTCGCCTTCGGCTCGAGTTCCAATCACAGAATCGATTCGAAAGCTTAAATCAAACTTATCTGAAAGCGAGTCTAGAATATCAGGCGTTAAATCTTCAGGTTTTAATGCTCCACCAGGAAACTCCGTTCTTAAAGCGGTGTAAGTAGCCTTAGGATTACCCGAAGAGTCAGTTAGAATAGAATAAACTTGATTGAGATCTCCCATTTTGAAAGGGTATTGTTCAGAACCAAAGTCACCGCCCGCCAAGCTAAAATCAGCGGTATCTGAATAAACAAAATCGGATCTATGTACACGCACATCACTCAATATGAACGCATCATCATCGCTAGTATCGTCAGTTTGATGGTCATTAAAGATCAACGTTAACTCACCGGTTTCAGGACGATTGGGTAATTTTGTGAATAAAGAGAAATCTTCAATCACAGCCCCAAGACCTTCACCTGTCACGTCAGACAGTTGTGATTCATCAAGGGATTCGAGGCTCATGCCCCACTGTGGCAGTAGAGCTAGGCTGATTATTGCAGCGTAGGCGGCTTTCATGCCGATCTCCTTACTTATTTTTATTATGGTACTAAGGTATTCGAAACCTTAGTACCGATCAAGAGAATGTTTGTAAAGGGATGGTAATAGTGGGGTACAAATCATTTCCAATAAACATTATCCCAACTACAACCGCTACCAAACCCACCAGTACGTAACCGCAAGCTACCACCGACAAAGCCACATAAGAATCTTCTTTGACCATCATTATCATATCTTATTAAGGACTCGCCACCTGTTTCAAAATACCAAAATTCTTCTACTCCACCTTGACATTCCCTAAATCCAGCTTCTCCCGAACCAGAATTTTTGTACAAGCACAAGTTATTCCCCTTATTAATTAGCTGATAAGTATTTGTTGGAGTAGATCCCTGTGGAATAGCCGCCCAATAATAATCATCAGTATCTCCACAAGACCCACCATAATTCCACCGTAGAGATGTTCCACTACGGTAAACACATTCAACATCATCAATGCCTAATCGCTTCCAGTTTGGCTTAAATTGAACAGTAATCTTCTTTTCAACTACATGTTCTGTTTCAATTCCATTTTCAGCGGAGCGAACTACAATATCACGCTCAGGCACAGGTATTATTGTACCTATCACAGGCGTCTGCCAAATTGCTTCTGTTTTTAATGTCGTCGGTATGCCATTCACATCTTGCTGAATATTTGGGAATGCTTCCTCATCTTTCAGCCAGTAGGTTGGTGCATATGCATTGGTATTCTGCGTGTCCTCACTCGCTGCGTGGACAGCAGCTACATTATATTTAACATTAATCCAATCCCTATCTGGAGCTCTAGCTCCTATAAGAGGAACCGCAGTTGAACTTGCACTTGCCGAAGAATCAGGAATAGTCATACCAGGACCATATGAAACAGGCCATAAATATTCAGCAGTATCCCCGATAAACTCAGGCGGCAAATTCTCATCCGTAATCTGAATGTCAGCAAAATCCGCGGCGGCATTAGAGCCTTCCTCTCCTAAATCAATGACTTTAGCATCGCGGACACTAGCCGCTTCAATACTGAATTCTAGATTTCTATTTTGAGTATTCGTTCTGTCATTGTCATAAATATTAATACTGATTTTATGCACGGCAGGCTGATCAACGGGTAATTTTGAATTCACCTCGATTTCACGGAAGTTTTGACTATCACCAGAGAATATTAATTCCATTCGATCAAACTGGACGCCATCAGGAATAGTAATTGTTATTTCTCCAGTGGATGAATTAATGACAGATATATATATAACTTCTCCGCCTAAAGAAAATTCAAGTTGAGATCCGTCAATTCGATCACCACAACATCCCGCGCGATTATAAATTTTGACATTGCCACCTAGGTATATATCAGACCAAGCAAAGACAATCGATTTATTATCTGCTAATTGCGGGTGAACTTGATAATCACCTGGATCACCAACGCTAGTATTACCATCTGTAATAGCCGCCAACTGAGAAGCTGATATTCCAGGCGTACCTGATTCGGTAACATTTCCGCCATTAAAATACCAAGTATCTATATCTGTCGACAAGCTCGCTAAACTTGCAATATTAGTATTGGCGCCTGTCGATGAATTACCTTTAGGCAAGACCCATAAATAACGATATTCGCCAGGTACTCGACCGTCACGTATTAAGTCATTTTCTAACCAAGCATCATGATCATCTCTGCTTCTGTTATCTTTAGGGGACTCAGCGCTATTAACCCCAATAAAATCAGCTGGGATTGCAGCCCCATCTTGAACACCTCTAATATAAAGCCATACCGCATGTTCAGAGAACTGATTCGATCGCTGGATTGCAACCTCAACCGAGTTATCACTCACAATATCAGCATCATCAAAAATACCATTACCATTATCAACTGTATTCGCTGTCACAACTTCTGACATAGGTGGTAAAGTCATCGTTGCATCTGTAAATCTCACCACCGCTGGCGCGGTATTATCTTGAACGTAAACACGCGTTGTACTTTTTTCAGTACTTACTGATGCTGCTGAGCCTGAGACATTCGTCAACGTGAGTAATAGTGACTCTCCTGTAGAACAATCTCTATTTTGGTCATCGTCGGCATAGCAGTCAGCACCACTCGCGCGTGGAATAACTTCTTGGTATTTATCCGAATAAATTTTAATAAATATTGGAAGTGGAAGATCATCACCCTCACCCCAAGTCAATCGAGGTTGGCTTGAAAGTACTTCTCCACTTGAATCGACCAAGTCATAATCAGAACTTTGAATATTATCAGCGGTCAAAGTGACATCAACCATGGAAATACCATTCGTACCTGAAGCTCTTTTTACATTAACAGTCTTAATATGGCTAATCGCCTCGCTGGCTAACGGCTCTTCAAAAGTAACTTCAGTATTAACCATTTCGATGACACCAACGGCGTAGTCTTTAGAAACCACGGTTGCCTGAGTAGGGTCTCCAAGCCATGGCGCATCCACTCCTTCGGTATTAACGGGGTTAAATAATGTTAATGTGAAGTCTTCGTTACTTTCATAGAGGTTTTCAGCGCCTATTTCCGCTATTACGGTGAAACTAATGCTTTGTGTACGTACACCAGTGGCGAAGGTCAATTTATGATCCGTTGTTGGGAATAGTAGATCCGTTCCCGGTTTAACATTGGCTTCAGAAAATACATGAGACATTCGACGTGGTGAGATACCATATTCGACAGTAACAATATCTTGATCCCCAGTGAGTCGCTGCACTTCTACAGAACAATTTCGATAGTATCGACTGCCATCACCATAATCTTTACTGCCGCTATTATTAAGTGCTCCAGCATAAGGTTCAGAACACTCGTAGGTATCTTGTGAAAATTGCAAAATTCCATGAGGATTCTTGGTGTAATCCAAAAGTTTTACTTCTGTCTGTTTTAAATACCCAACAGTGCCTTCTGGATGTGTATTCCAAGTGCCACCACTCGTCGCTTGATGCTCAGCATTAATTAACTCTACATCAAAGCGTTCTGTAGGCTCTCTATCAAAGTCAGCCTCATTTAATAAGACAACCTTGGCTAATTTTGCATTTTCTACGATTCGCTCTAAAGGATTCGGCGCTAGCTGGTTATAGAAACGAGCCATCGTTATTGTGCCGTTATATAAGAAGCTCGGTGTTTCAGCACCTAGATCCATAGATCTACCAGCTGCAGTTTCAGCATAAGGTGACGCTGTAAAGTCAGCGAGTGTTAACCATGCAGACCCATCTTCAGAATATTCAGTAATGTTATTATCATACACACGAGAATCATCATAATAATGACGTACATTTACTGAGCTCAAGGAATATATTTCGCCAAGGTCTATTTGAACCCAGCGTGGTGTGTTATCGGCCCCTACTACAGCTACATATTGCCCTGAATCAACAACCCCATCAGTAATAGCCTCTTTCGGCTGCGCCCAACTCTCTGTGTGAAAACTATCACTGGCTGTAATCGCTGTTTTGCCTTGAGCTATATTCGTATTACCCGCAGCATCAAAAGCTTGTATCTCTACCCAGTGCGCCCCTCCATTACCGCTGCCAACACTTCCACTGATAGTATTTCGAATATACCTAGCATTAAAAGGCTTCACCGTTGAATATTCGCTCAATACCAAACTACTATTTCTATTGCCAAGCATACCAGGATCTCCACCCTGCCATTCATTAGAAGGGAAAGGGTTAGAAGACGCACTAGCACCTAAAGAAAGAACCTTCGACTCGCCAAACAGACCACCTTCTTTAAACCAAGCTTGAATTGAGTGCCTATTTGCTGCTGGATTAATTTCAACAAAGAGTGTTCCTGTTTTACCAACCAGATTATCTAGAACGTATTGTCTTGATTTAACCAATCGAGCAGTTTCATTATTAGGTAATAAAGCTCCACTTCCGGCTCGAACAACCAATTCATGATTCTCATTAAAGCCAACCATCACACCTCGACCACTACCACCTTGCTCCCATATGACACCTTTTGGCTCCGTAGGAATACTTAAATCGATAGCAACAAATACTGGCTGAGCTCTGGCTAATTCAACTGAGTCAATATTCTCCAAAGGTAGTGAGGAAATTAGGGGTAATAAATCATACTCTGGTGATAAATACAGGGGCTCATTATCACTTTGCCATACCAAAAGATTCTCTGCTTCATTTCCTAACAATCCAAGATAGTCATCGCCTTCATTGGCTGATTTCTCGCGGGTTTTATATCTTGCTCGTAATTGACCTCTTGACCCATCGGTTCTACGAACCACGATAGGACTCGCAAGTGATCCACTCTCAATCTGAGGTTCCTGACGAACGATTGAAGCACTTTCAAATCGAACAATACCGATTGGCGGCTCTGGTAAAACATCAATTACTTCTGCATCAGTCAATGGACGAGAAAAAACTTGAACATCATCGATTCGCCCAATGAAAGAACGTAAAGCTGAAGGAATATCACCAATTATTAAGTCATCTGTATTCTTGACCGAGTGAGCTCTCAACGTAACCGGAGATTCTTTCACACCATCAACAAATAAAGTGAGCTCTGTTCCTTCAACATTAACAACTAGATTCACCCACTGCTCTTCTTTTAATGCTTCCGCTGTCGTGCCCGAATCTTCACCCACTGTGTAAGTGAGATAAGACGTTTTATCACCTAATGTTAATAGCGGTTGATTTGCAACGGGTCCTTTTTGCAATATTCCACGGCCATAATTTTTATTCATTTCCCACTTAGTTGCTGCAGTTGATAAGACGACAGGTTCATCATTAGTAAAAGAGTCTGCATAGATAAACAGACTAGGATCCACTACTGATTGAATTTCTCCATCCGTTATTGTCCAAGCGTGATTCACATTAGAACAATATGACAATTTTATTCTAGCGCCACTAACAGCCCCATCTGGGTGAGAAAGACAAACATCTGTATTTTCAACACTGTGTATTAATTTAGTTTCTTCATCGTAATACCAACGCTGATCATCCTTATTGTCACACGTATAGATACTGACTGGTTTACCTACTTCCGCGGCAGAAGCCCCCTCTCCAGGTAAATCAAGGCACTTTTCTTGACCTCGGTATTTTATTTGGAAATCGTTGTAATCCGATTCATCATTAGCTTCTGCCCATATACGTAATGCAACGGCATAATTAGCTGGCATATCTAACTTTGAGCCAGCGACTGTCATTTTCTCATTTCCAGAAATGAAATCAATGGCTCCATTATTTACAGGCGGAAAATCATAAGGTAGTTCAGGTACGTCATTCGCATCATTACCGTTACCCGTTTTATCAAAGTTTGGACGATTAGCATCATTAAAGTCATACCACGCGATAATTGCGGGGATCACATCAGAATTAAAATACGTTGTTGTGGTTAACCCAGCATCATCAGTTGCCACGATTTTGAAGACTGTTTTCTTAATAGTATTTATTGCTGTGGAAGCCATGTAAGTGAAACTAAAATCACAATTTAAGTTACATATTTTAGGCAACGAATCAGTCGTTGTAATAGTTGCATTCCCAGACTCTTCAGTAACCACGACCGTTAGTGCCACTGAAGATTCTGGGTCAATAACTTCAATATTTATTTTATGACCTGCACTTTGTTCAGCAACGGTTATTTCATTAACTTTTGCCGCATGATTAACAGCAACAAACTTTATGATGGGTGGCAAGTTCGGCTTAGAAAGGTTGGCAGCCCAATCACCATCAGTACCAACATCTTGTAAGTTAATCCAAGCAGATCCCTTGCCAATTGCAGCTTTTAAACGCTCGTTATCAAAACTTGTAACTGGTGCAGAGAAAACCCAAGTTCCTGTAGGTTGAAGCTCAGCACAGGCGGCGAAACCATCAATCCAGTTATTACCAGTAGCAGGAGAAACAGCATCTGCAACAGCCCAATTCAAACCATTGCTACATGCGTATTGTCGGGGGGTGTCAGAAGCAAAGCATAATCCCGGCTGCCAAGAACCCTGAACAGCCTGACCACCCACCGTATCTGAAACGGTATCTACAAATGCACAATCTTGGTTATCGTCAAAATCAAACTTCGCTGCCCAATCATTAAACTGGCGACCTCGCTGCCAGTCTTTCTCACGATACTGATCAGTTAAATTCAACCAGGCTGTTGTATTAGTGAGTTCTGAAGTCAATACAGCATCTTGATTATCAAATTCGGCAATTGTGGTAGCTGTTGCTAGGTTGGCAAAATAATCTTCTGGGAAGTCAAAATGCCAAGGCCCGTTACCATCATCTGGAATTTTTCTACAAGAAGAAAAGCCTTGAGCCCAAATCCCACCCTCTGAAGATTCTTGCCCATCAAGTCCAACTACCTGCCACGCGGTACCACGCTTACAAGCATATTGATGGAATACTTGATCGCAGTAATCAGAGCGCCATTCACCAGGGGTCATGCCACTGCCGACACCTCCCATAACGACACAGTCACGATTCCCGCGGTTAGTCGGTTCAGAATCTGCCCACCATTGGCGAACAGGTATATTAGCTCGCCATTTATTTTCTACAGACAAATCACTGTAGTTAACCCATAGAGATTCATCTTCGCCGAGCAGATCATTACTATTATCGTTATCATCATCACCAAGAACTTGACTACGCTCTAAACTATCTCTTGGAATAGCGAATACATGCTGCTCACCTAGCTCCAGCCCACAACGAGCACTGGCTTTATTCCATTGCACAGGCGTTGCTGTTTTCGACCAATTAGTACCATCAAAACACAAGGCATTTTTAGCTAAAGAACAGACTTCATCCTCTAAAATTAACTTGTCAGATTTCCTAGTGATACTTCCGCAATCCTCAGTCGTGGCACCTTGATCAATTTGAACACCATCAACAACGCTTAAATTAATGCGATCAGCAAACCACTGCTGGCCATTCAACCCGCTCCATAAACGGTTAGAATAATAGTTAATCCATGTGTTCTTGTCAGAATTATCCAGAAGGTTAATCGCTTGCTTTAGCTTTGCGTCCTCCCTAGGAGTTATTGGCGCACTAAAGTTATAACTTTGACCAAAATATTCACGACAACGTAAGTCCCCATAGCTCTGATCCCAAGCATCCACAAATTCTTGAGGCTTAGCAGGATGCTCAATAGTGCCATTTGCAGGTGCGATTTTCCAATCACTACTATTAAAACATGCAAAATGCGCGGCAATTGAGTCACACTCAGCTGCAACCAACCAGCCATCAGTGATTCCATCAGAATAAGCGCAGCCGGTATCAGGTTGAGAAGGATTATTTGCTACATTTTGATACGGCATATTGCGAGAGAATTGAGTTCCTATAAACCAATCCGCCATATTTACCCAAGCTGAATTTTCACCACTCAGAGATAATGCTTGAGATAATTCCCATTTAGAACGGACATCTGAATTACTCGGAACAGCAAACGTATAATCACCAGAAAATTCTTGCTGACATATCCCAAATGCGTTCCGGATAAGAGCGCCGTTATCACCAGCTGTTCCAAGCATTACCTTGCTGTTACTAATCTTCCAATCGTAACCATTACTACACACAACAGCTCGAGTTTCGAGACAAGGAGAAGCTGTGACTACTCCGACATCATCAAATGATACGCATCCATCAATATCAGCTTCATTCGTTACATCATCCCCATTCGTATTTATAACAGTGCTGTAATCTGCAAGAGGCGCAATATTAAGAGCCCATCGTGCTTCAATATAGTCGTCACTGCCATTCACCCAAACTTCATCATTAGACGATAACATCTGACGTAGTTCTTCATTTCCATTAAAGGTAATCGGCGCATAAAACCTGCTTCCTGTACCAAATGTTTGTACGCACCTATCATGAGCCAAGTCAAAGTTTGAAGTTAGCATTAATGTATCAGTAGTAAGCCCTATACCTCCGCTTGCATTCAAACATGTAACTTTTCTAGATTCAGAATCTGTACCACTACACTCATCTGCATGCCAAAGCCCATGACTATCAACAAATGTACAATTTTTAATTGCTTTTCCGTTTGGCTCTGAGCTTGCCCAATTTGGTGTAGGTAAACCTGTACTGTTAAAAACCCAAGTACCTTCCTCGGCGATATCAATACCATTAATCCAAACGGTCTTATCACCCACTAATTCTCGTAAATTACGATTATCTGCTGCAGATATAGGGCTAAAGAAGCGATAGCCTATTCCAATTGCATTACAGGCCCGCTGCGCATCCGAGAAGTTAGAAACATTAATACTCTCTGGTGATAAATACCAACCATCACCACTAAAACATGCGACTTGATGAGGACCTCCGTCACACGCAGCATCAATCCAATGCCCACTGCCATTAATCACCAAGCAATCATTAGCTTCGTTATCTGGCGATTTAAGTGCATCACCACTCCAGTAGAGAAATTCATTAAATACCCATAAATCTGGATCAATGCGATCGTTACCATTAATCCAAACGCTACTAGCTCCAAGAGTATTTCTTGCGGCATCATTTTCCCAAGTATAATTTGGAGCTGCAAAAATAAACTCATGAGGTTTACCATCTATTATGCGATTCATGGCCTCACAGGCATTCTGACCATTGCCAAAGTGCTCCATATTGTCCACAGCAATCGACTCTACCCACTCTCCATTTGTCGTATCCATACATAAGAACTTACGATCTATGCCTTCACAATCATCACTCGCCCACAGTCCATCAACTTTAGGGCTAGGCTCTGATTTTTGCATAATCGCACAATCACCAGTAGAAGCAGGCTCATTCTGATCCCAGAACTGTAGTTCGTTTATTTTCCAAGTATCTTCAACTTGTACATCCGATGCGTTAATCCATACATCCTTCGTTCCAATAAAGGTCGCAGCAGTCTTTTGCTCAGCTAATGATTTAGGTGCTAAAAATAAGCCAATCGAATTACAAGCCTCTTGTCCTGATTGCGAGGCGGCACCGCTAATAGATTGCGCACTTGCTAAAACCCAATTGTCGCCATTCTTACATAGATATTCATGAGTTTCAGAACAGCTTTCAACGTACCACAAAGCAGAATTAGATCCTTTTGCAATTGCACAGTCCTTATTATCATCCTCTTCAGGCTGCTCAGGATTAGCAATTGGGTCTAAACCTTCTCCCGCCCAAAAGGTTAAGAATTCGCTGTATCTCCATTTCCCTTCGTCTGTTCGGTCTGTTGCATTAACCCAAACACCCACTCGATTCGCCAATTGAGCTAAATCGGTTTGTTGCTGCCTAGTCCCTGGGGCTATAAAATGATACTGATGGTCTTTAGTTAAAGCCTGACAAGCGTCTTCTCCCGAATAAATCGTTGAGTTCCTTTGACCTCCTGTTAATCTCCAACCTCCATCCTCCGAGTTTTCTGAACTATAACAGGCAAATTTCATTGCTCCCGAACATGGCAGGTCATACCAACTGCCATTTGCTTGCTGACTTGCACAGTCTTCATTACTTGCGGTATTCAAGGCTGGAACCTGGACAGCATGCGCAGGAAACACACCATTATTTGGCTCAGGAACAGTTCGTTCATTTGTAAGAAAACCATCTTCATCCTTATCAAATAAAGCCGTTGAACCCCAATGACTAGCCCCTCGATTTTCTAGCCAACTATTTAATGGTGTATCCCACTGCAAATTCAACCATGAACCAGATGAGATTTGTGCGTTTTGACTTGAGTTTTTTGGAGTCCAAAAAGTAAACTGATGGCTAGCGTCAGGGTACTCCTGACATGTCTTAAGTCCTTCTTCAAGATTAAACTCTGTACTTCCAGCAGCAGGTACAGACTGCCACTGATTCTTAGTTTGACTATAGCAAGCATAGTTCCTTACAGCACTGCAAGATGTATCGTTCCAAGAGCCGCCAGTACTAAGAGCCACCACGCATTTTTCTGAACCATTTTCATTACCATTCGGTTCATTGTTATTCCAAAAATACTGATTCTCATTAAGTTGGTAATCGCCTTCGACCAAAAGATCATTAAAATTAATCCAAACACGCTCTCCATTAGCCATACCACCACTGACTTGATTTATTACATATACATTATCAGTATCTGACCCGACCACACTAAAAGTTGAAGCTTTTGTATCCTCACGGCATGCAGTTTCTGCGGTATATAAACGCCCACTACCACCTTGTGCAGCCGTAATGAACCAAGCTCCACCATTCTTACATAAATATCGTTTTTCATTCTCAGACTCTACATCGCATGGCTCATCGTACCAGTAACCATTTTTATCCATGGAGCCACAATCTTCGTCATTGCCATCTGGTTCGTCTAGATTAGATGCATTATTTCCTGCCCAACGAGTAATGTAAGGAGGCTGTTCAGCATAACGAAAGTTTGTATTAGATTTGAAAACACCTTCTTGATCATTATCATGGATATTAATCCACGCTTCACCCGCTTCAGAATTTTGTACAAGCTCTCTCAATCGTTCGTTTTCATAGGTATTGAATGGCGCAGTAAAATAGAATTTTTTACCCAATAACTGGCACTGATTGTGAGACTTCCCTCCGGTCAGTTCACTTCCTAGGTTCTGGGTAGCTTTAGTAAGCCCCCACTGGACACCATCATAACAAGCAAAAGGTTTTGCCTTCCAAAAGCAACTATCATCATGCCACTTACCATTAGATCTTATGGACACACAATTCTCACCCCCATCACCTAAGTACCAAACATTATCGGGTTGCCCCCCATCAAAATTTTGATATAACGCGGCATGTAAATTGGCAACAAAAACACAACTTAGAACTAATATTTTTATAATTTTTATCATCACTAAAACCTTACAATGCATCGACGATTAAGTAACCACGTTTCAGATTCATACCATCAACCTGTATTCGCCCATAACTTCCTTTATATGTTTCACCATTACCAGCACTGAAGTTTCGCAGGTCAAATGCGCCTTCCATGCTTTTGAAAATAATCTGCACTCCTGTCCCTTGGTCCATTCCATTTCCATCAACGCCTAAAGCAACCACATCAATAGAACTTTCAGCAGAAAAATCATTAATTTCTAACGTGGCGCGTAACTCCCCACCCTTGATAGCATCATTGGGATTATTAACGCTATCACCAGACGCATCTTCAAAATCATTAATAGTAAAATCTAATGTTGTTCCATCAGGTAAACTAAAGCCAGTTTCAATACCTTGATTTCCCAACCCTGCACGTCCAATTACCCAAAGTTCAGCACTACCTCCATTGAAATTAATATTTTCAAGACCAATAGTTCCAAACACAGCTTCATCACTCACAAGCTCCGTAGCTTTATTGTAATGACTCAGATACAAGTCGCGTATTGTCAAATCCATTGAATTAACATTACTGATCGCCAATGACATTCCTTTTCGATACCCCTGATTAAGCAACCTTAACGTGACATCAAAAGGAACATTACTATCACCATTATTTCCTCGACCATCAGTATCAATGGATATATTTCCAAAATTGGCGCGACTACCATTAGTTTCAAAATAGAAGTTTTCGACATTCATCTTTGCCGCAACTTTGACATCTACAGCCTCAGACAGTCCATCAGTATTACCAGTCAATGCAACAAAGCTAGAATCATTAATATCAATACCACTAAAACCAGCACTACCAAGAATACTAACGCTTGATACAAGACCTTCTTCAACACGACTAAAAGATATATCTTCCAAGCGAGCAGCACCCTTAACACTTCCTAGATCCATTCTCACCCAATCTCGGCCATCCGCGCTGATAGAATTATCTGCATAGACTGTTGTCGCTTCAGCTCGAAAGTCACTGAATTGAGTTGTATAAGAAAGCGAGAAGCCATTTCTTAACTCTCGCTCTCCCACTAAAAAAAACTCAGCTTCATCTACAAATGTGAAATCAAATGAAGATGAAGCCATATTAAAATCAAAAATAATGGCAGCAATATCTATACCTGTTGCTTTTGAATCAATGGATGCAAACCTTAAGTTATAGGTTCCCGCGGCATCATAATTAAAATTGGTAATCCCTACGGCACCAATACTAGCGTCTTTCCCACCAATTGAAATATCACGAACCCATAAATCTCCTTGAAAAATCTCAGAGATTTCTATATTCAATGTTCCATCTTCAAAAATATCAATTTTACTCTTGGCCGAGCTAGCACCGAATGAAATATCGGATAAATAAATACCAGCATTTCCATGTTTATAGGCTGCCTCACCAATTGTTGTTGTACCATGCAACTGAGTTTCAATCGTGATACCAGAACGACCTTCAATATTACTCAGTTCAGCATCATCAATACTTTGCAAAGCAAATACTGATGAACTAATCAATGAAGAAAGAAGGACTAATTTCGAATTCATAATTTTCATACTCTAGTTCCCTCTCACATGTAAATAACTGGTATTGGCAACATTAAGGTTGACTGTCACTTCACCTAATGGTGCCTGAGCTAATCGCTGCGCATTCGAATAAAAGTTAGGGGACAACGAAATCTCATCAACGACAACCTGCCCTTTAATTGAACCTAGACCAAGCTCCAGCCCTCGCACATCACTAGTATTAATACTTGCACCAGTAATCGTTAAATGTTCTGGCAAGCGTATCTTTGCATTTATTTGGTCTTTATCATCACGATAAACATAAGTAAAACTCGTACCTAAATTTATGGTCATATCCATATTTATAGAAGATCCATTAGAGTTTTTATCGGGCTTAAGCAATAAAGAGCCTCCTGTTAAATGAATATCCTTAAATAAAATATCGTTAATAAACTCATAGCCGATTTCATCATTACCAATTTTAAAATCGGTAATTGCAATCAAACCATCCTCTAACGTAGGCAACCCGATAAGCACTCCATCCTCATGCCCATCTATAGTCATATTTTTAAGATCTAATCCACCAGAATAATCATCTATATTCACTATATTATCACCATTAACATCGCGACCAGGTAGAACATCTGTTAACGTACTGGATTCTGGGTCAGCATCAATAAACCGAACAGTAGAGGATAATTTAACCCCATCGATTTCTACATATTGTTTAAGTTGAGCCGTTTTAGGAACATATACTGAAAGATTTATACCTCGGCCATCAGCGCCTCCAGCAAAAGCAGTCACATTCAATGACTGCTGATCCTGTGATAAACTACTGATAAAATCGGTTTGATGTCGAAATGCATTTACCTCAAAATCTGTGATTCCAACACTACCCACTTTTTTCCCATTAATTTCTACCGATCCAATTTCCATATCGTAAGGCAACTCACGGTTAAAGAATGCCAACCCCAAGCGCTCTCCACATCCGGCCGCTCCAGCAGTACAAGAATTTTTGTCGGCATACTCCCCCACCCCATACATACCATCATAAAGCTCTAATTCACTGGCTATTTTAAAATCAATTATTTGTTGACGATTATGACGAGTGCCTTGAGTAATATCTGAAAGTGTTGTGCTTCCTCCATCGTCAGTATCAATCAATGAAATGTTCTGAATTTCTAATTCATATTCGGAGATCAAACGTACGCCTTCCTGCGCTACTACATCAGACATACTAGAATCATCTAGCGTTTCTAGGGCACTTACCATCAATGGCATCATTAACAATGTAGTCAGGGCTCGGGCCGCCATGAGAACTCCTTTTTATTTATTATTTTTATCTTATTGGTGCAACCATCTAAAGGGGGAATGGCACACTGGTACGGAAACATACCAGAATCAACACATTTGTGCCATTGGCCGTTCTTACAAATTGTTACGAAACAACGACTTAGCTGCCAAATAATCAATAAAACCTATATAAAACAATAACTTAGATAGATTTAAAGATATTGTAAATTAAAGAACATTGAGTGAACTATTGTTAACAGATAAAAAGAGACTATATAGACCAGTCGATTCCAGTCTTCTTCACTTCGCCAAGATACTGATTTATAAAGGAAAATGGTTTAGACCCAAAGAAACCACGATAAGCAGATAATGGAGACGGGTGAATGCCTTTCAGCACCAAGTGCTTGCTATCATCGATAAGGGCAGCCTTCTTTTGTGCATAAGACCCCCAAAGGACAAATACCACCCCTTCACAGCGCTGTGAAAGCAATTGAATTACCTGATCAGTAAAGACCTCCCAGCCATTCTTCTGGTGAGATCCAGCATTCTTAGCCTCAACAGTCAGCATTGCATTTAGCAATAACACACCCTGCTCAGCCCAATACGACAAATCACCTTTGGTGGCAATAGGTAAACCTAGATCAGTATTTAATTCTTTATAGATATTTTTTAATGAGGGAGGAAGCTTAGTAACACTATTAGGGACCGAAAAACTCAAGCCATGCGCTTGACCAGATCCGTGATAAGGATCTTGCCCCAATATAACTACCTTTACACCCGATAGCGGCGTTAGATTAAACGCAGTAAAAATTTGATCTGCTGGAGGATAAATTGTCTTACCCTGCTCTTGCTCAGCAGTAAGGAAGGCTTGCAAAGACTTCATATAAGGCTGATCAAATTCAGCCTCAAGCAATGCTTGCCAGTCCTTTGGCAATTTTGAAGCGGACAATTCAATAGCTGCTTGAGCAGGCTCTTCATCACCCTGCTCACCCGCAAACATATTGAATTGTTCTTTCATATTTTTCTTCGGACCAGTCGGCTATTTAGCAATAGGACGCATGTGCGGGAACAAAATTACGTCTTTAATCGTTGGGCTGTCGGTGAACAACATTACCAAACGGTCGATACCAATACCTTCACCTGCCGTAGGAGGCATGCCGTATTCTAGCGCCTGTATGTAGTCTGCATCGTAATGCATTGCTTCATCATCACCGGCATCTTTCTCAGCAACCTGCTTCAAGAAACGAGCCTTCTGATCTTCTGCATCGTTAAGCTCAGAGAAACCGTTCGCCAACTCGCGTCCGCCAACAAAGAACTCAAAACGGTCAGTAACAAACGAGTTTTCATCGTTACGTCGTGCCAATGGAGAAACTTCCCAAGGGTAAGCTGTAATGAACGTCGGTTGATCTAGTTTTTCTTCAGCGGTTTCTTCAAAGATTTCGCACAACCACTTACCTGCACCCCAAGCAGACTGCTTGTCGTCCTCACGAATACCAACTTTGCGACCATAAGCAATCATCTGTTCTAGGTTATTTTCAGGGTCGTTGATAACCGCCGCATCAAACTCAGGGTTATATTTAAGTACTGCATCCGCCATGGTTAATCGAGTGAACGGCTGATTGAAGTCATAAATAACCTCAGATACCACATTGCCTTCGCTATCTTTCGTTGTGCTCTTAATATCGGTAGTACCAAGCACTTCTAACGCCGCAGTGCGCAACATATCTTCAGTGATATTCATCAGATCGTTATAATCAGCGTATGCCTGATAGAATTCGATCATAGTGAATTCTGGGTTATGACGCGTAGATAAACCTTCGTTACGGAAGTTACGGTTAATTTCGAATACACGCTCAAAACCACCGACAACTAAACGCTTCAAATAAAGCTCTGGGGCGATACGTAAATACATATCGATGTCTAAAGCATTATGGTGGGTTTCAAAAGGCTTAGCCGTTGCGCCACCAGGAATTACCTGCAACATTGGCGTTTCAACTTCCATGAAATCTCTATCGGCTAAATAACGACGAATACTGTTTACAATACCCGAGCGCACTTTAAACGTATTACGAGTTTCTTCACTCATAATTAAATCGATATAACGCTGGCGATACTTAACTTCTTGATCTGCAAGACCGTGGAATTTATCAGGCAGTGGACGCAAAGACTTAGTTAAGATCTGAAAGTTTTCAACCGCCATCACTTCACAATATAATTCGCCCTTACCCGACTTACGCAACTGACCTTCAGCCGCTACGATATCGCCTATATCTAGGTTTTCCCAAGCTTTAGATTCTTTCTGAAGCTTTTTACCCACGTATATCTGGATAAAATCGCTGCCGTCTTTAATACCCACGAATGGACCACCACGACGCATAACACGACCGGCAACCGAGATCGGCTTATCCAGCTCAACCAAGGCTTCTTTATCTAACTCGCCAAATTCTTTTTGCAAATCGCCGGCAAGGTGCTCACGATTAAAATCATTTGGATGACCATTTGAAGATGAATCTTCACGCAGTTTGTCTAATTTACTACGGCGCTCTGCAATCAGTTTATTTTCTTCTAATGCCGCGTCAGCATTGTTGTTTTCAATTTCATTACTCATGATTACAGACCTTTCTTCAAACTAGCTTCAATAAATGGATCTAGGGCGCCGTCTAATACGGCCCCTGTATTTCGGTTTTCTACACCTGTACGCAAATCTTTAATACGTGAATCGTCCAATACATACGAACGAATCTGACTGCCCCAGCCGATATCAGCTTTCGAGTCTTCCAGTACTTGCGATTCGGCATTACGAATCTTCATTTCATGTTCATACAGTTTTGCTTTCAACTGCTTCATCGCTTGATCTTTGTTCTTATGCTGCGAACGCTGATTCTGACATTGAGTTACAACATTAGTCGGAATGTGGGTAATACGTACGGCAGATTCGGTGGTATTTACGTGCTGACCACCGGCGCCGGATGAACGGTATACATCGATACGCAAATCCGACGGATCAATATCAATCTCGACGTTATCATCAATTTCTGGCGAAACAAAAACAGAGGCAAACGAGGTATGTCGACGGCCGCTAGAATCAAACGGAGATTTTCGCACTAAGCGATGCACACCGGTTTCAGTACGTAACCAACCAAAAGCATATTCGCCTTGGAAGTGAATGGTCGCGCCTTTAATACCGGCAACATCACCAGCAGAGACTTCAAGCAATTCAACTTTAAAGCCTTTCGCCTCACCCCAGCGCAAATACATCCGCAAAATCATTTCCGCCCAATCTTGGGCTTCGGTGCCGCCTGAACCTGATTGAATATCTAGGTAGGCGTTATTCGGGTCCATCTCGTTCGAGAACATCCGACGGAATTCAAGCTTCGCTAACTGGGCTTCTAAAGCATCCAATTCAGCAACGATATCTTCAACCGCACCTTCGTCGTCTTCTTCAACCGCCATATCAAGAAGATCTTGCGCATCGCCACAGCCCATCTCAAGGTCTTCAATGGTCTTAACCACCAGCTCTAAGCTGGCGCGTTCACGGCCTAGATCTTGCGCTTTTTCAGGATCATCCCATATCGCGGACTCCCCTAATATCAGTTCAACTTCTTCTAAACGCTCTTTCTTATGAGCGTAGTCAAAGATACCCCCTAAGCATGTCGGTGCGTGCGCTTAGGTCTTTGATGGTTTCGACGATCGGATTGATTTCCAAGGTGCAGCCTGTATTCAGTTATGAATCACGTCGTTTTTCAGACATGATCGATAGACAATTTTAAATGGAGCCGCATTTTAAATTAAAGCCGCCCTTCATTCTATAGCTGCTGATAAAAAGGCGTCTAAATTTATAACTATTCAGCAGGTTTTAAAAACGATACATGATTAGGTATTTGTTCCACAAAACGGCGTAAATACTTCCCTGTAGCCTTAGTTCGGCTCCCTGCCTCGCATATTTGCTCCACAAACACCCAATAATGAATCTTAACCTGTCTAAATTTGAACTACCTGAATAGTTACATACTCACTCTAAAAACAAGCAGACAAAAAAAACGGCCCTTAAATAAGGACCGTCTTCTTTTTGCAACAAAACATCAAATTGAGCTGTTTACAACGTCATAACAAACTCAACCAGATCAGCTGCTTCCGCGCTAGAACCCGCGCACCAAGGGTGTGGCGCTGCTGGCATTCCAATCGGACCTGCAGTTCCCATTTCATCTGGGCCATAGCTAGAGCGCATCTTCTGGTAATCCCAGTAGTAGTGATTATCGTCCCACTCTACTTCGCTAAAGTAGTTATGGCGCTCAATAAACAAGTTACGCTTATAACCCTTATCCAACTTAGTTAAGTACTTAGATTTAGGGACGCGGAATACATCACCTTTACGGTTCAAATCTGGCGCCGTAATCGGCTGATCAGCACTGCCTGGATTAGGGCGAACTGGAGTATGCAGCGTATAGTACTGGTTATAAAGCGGCGAACCTTCTTCGCAACGAGCAGGATCTACCAAGTCAGTCATATTACGCACATGGCCATCGGATAATAAACCACGGCTCTGAGTCCAATACACATCACGCAAGAAGGTCGCTCGAATTGATTCCACTTCTTTTTGATAGATAGTCGGCGTAAAGAAACGACCTACTTCATCTAAGCGCACCATTTTCTCGCTGGTATTGGCGCCTAAACCGTCATTGTGGCAAGAACTGCAATCACGTTCAAAGACTTCTTTACCACGCTCAACCGCCGCCGCTACTTTAGGGTAATCCTGCCAGCCTTTCGCTAAGAACTGCCCTTCTTGTAAAGACGGCACTTCACGGGTTTTAGTCACGGCTAAATCAGGCTGCTTCTTATAACCCCCCCACCATTGACGTTTAGGTGGCTGTGGAATCATTTCCACATAGCTTTCAGTCACTAACGGCGTTTCTGTTTGAGTTGTTAACCGGTCATTGTCACGCAACCAACGATACATGCCCACTTGGCGTAGATCGTTATCATTTTCGTCAATGGTCGTCATATACGCCGTTAACGCTTCAAGTGGTGCTTTACGCATTGCACCTTGGGCGCCATCAGGTTCTTCCGAGTGAATATAAGATCCTTCAAAACCGACATACGATTCGGTATGAGAAAGTGAACGACGAATTGCCATGTAATTCGTGACGTTAGGGATCGCTATTGGCGAGAACTGATAGTCGTTATCGGTATGGCTGCCTTCACCATTAATACGCACCATATTATGCTCACCAGCACCGGCGGGCATATGGTAAATCAGCATATCTTTGGCAACATGACTTTTACCCGGCGCCCAAGCTGGACCTTCTTCTTTTTCGTAAATGCCTTTGAATTTCTTAGTTAAGGTCTGCAGTATCGTCCACTTCATTGACCAACCTGGATTCGGTAAACCGGGGAATACCTTGGTCACATCCTGCCCGTCTGCGGCTTGATAACTAATTTGATAGCCGTGACACGAGGCGCAGTTAAAACCTATAAACTCTCCCTTTCCTGAATACGGTGCATTACCTTCTGCAGAGCGATAACCCACCCAGCCCGAGTCTTTGGTATTACCCGAGAATTTCGCCGGTGCTAGCGTCAGGAAACCCGGAATCGGCGTTGGCATTGGATACGAATCGAAATACACATCATCCATTGCTTCATCAGGCACTTGCCCACGAACACTCTTCACCGCACCAAATAATTTGGCTGGGTCGGCGTAGCCACCCGCAATCGGATCTTTCGATTTGTAATTAAAAATCGCTTTCCAATCGAGATTACGTACCCAGTGAGCGACACCAATGTTGTAATCATAGGCCCAATAAATTTCGCGACCCTTGCGCACAAGCTCAGCAAAACCTGGATTATTAATA
>Ga0209396_1000545_pt1 | contig 44251 bp, 32 predicted proteins | sample GOMGulsemesocosm_6_FD_184638 | JGI IMG/M metagenome (GOLD analysis project Ga0209396, IMG submission 184638) | Methane-oxidizing microbial communities from mesocosms in the Gulf of Mexico - GOM8C Gulf of Mexico (SPAdes) (version 2) | ecosystem: Environmental > Aquatic > Marine > Cold seeps...
ATCGACATTGATAATTTAATTTCACCATAGGGATCGGTATAATTAATACTATTTTGCAGTAAGTTTCCATAAACCTGTAATAATCGCTGCCAATCGCCTTTAAAATTTTCATGATCATCGCAGTGATTATACAGGGTGAGTGACAGATTGTTATCTTGAGCGAGCGGGTTAAAGGAAGTATATAATTCTTCAAATAGCTCTTTGGCAATAATAAGCTCGGGCTCAATTTTAAGTTGGTTTATTTCAGACTTAGATAACAAGTAGATGTCTTGAATGAGACGATCTATTTGATTAAGCTTTCGCTGTAAAACAGGGTAGCTTTCTGCTTGGTTTGTTATGCCATCTTCCAGCGCTTCAATATGCACTTTCAGTACGGATAGCGGCGTGCGTAATTCATGAGATACGTCCACTAACAGTTGTTTTTTGTTCTCTAACATTTTCAACATGCTTTGGGTATATTCTTCAGAAGCTTCCTTCTCCCTCGTTCTTACACGTTGGAGTTCATTGTATGAACGATCTATTGACCATTCATTAAAATAGGAAATATAAACAATAACAAATGAAGCAAAAGTAAAACGGATAAAGCTAGTGATGTCCCAGTCACCGTTTTGCCATACATTAATACCTAGATAAGCTTGAGTTAATAAAACAATATAAAATGCAATAATGGTAAAAATACTGCGTTTTGGTCCAAGTAGCAGGATAACAAAAATAGGATAGAAAAAGTTCCAAATTAATCCATAGCTTTCATTCTGATTGGATGCTGCAAAGGCGTTCATAAAGAAAAACAAAAATGCTACAACAATATAAATAGCAATATCTAATTGCTTTTTAACATGCAATAAATAAGCGGCATATAAGGTGACGACAATACTTACCGCATCAAGGCTAGCAACAATATAATTATCAATGACAAAAAAGTTATAAATTGCAAAAAATATACTGACAAGTAAAATCATCGCTTGCAGTGTTGTAACAAGGATTAATTTGCGATAAAGCATTAAATCGTTGTCGACATTAAATCCGGCAATAAAAAAATTATGAATAGAAGACTTGAAGTTCATTGATGGCCTAGTTTTTTTATTATTAACTTATTGTATGAATGACCAGTAAGGTAATGCAATAGAAATATTAATAGTAGCGTTAACGATTAGATGATTAAATCTTCTTGGAACTCGATCATTTTAGACGGCTCAATTTCGCAAGGTGAGATAGAGCGGATGATGGATAATTCGTTTAAGTTAGTGGTGAGTAAAATGATCAAGAAAAATCAGCAGTCAATCTTGGCGCATTTAACTTAACTTCTAACCGCGCCAAATAGAAAGATTAATTAAATGCGGTTTGCTTACTGAGGTTGAGTGCTAATAAATCAATAAAACTTCTCACTTTTACAGAAGATAACCTATCTTCTCGGTGAATTATGTTTATTGGCAAAGGTGCTTGTTCAAATGGTTCAAGTACAAATTTAAGCTTATTGTCTTGCAGTTCATTAGCCACTTGATACGAAACAACACGCGTTATGCCAAATCCTGCAACAGCGGCATTTATTGCTGCTTGGTTTGTCGTAACCTTAAGCCTTGATTTAATATGATGATTAATCAGCTTTCCGTTTTCAATAAATTTCCAGTCTTGATTAAGGTTTCCTACTTGTACTTCAATTAATGAATGGGCAGGTAACTCGGAAAAATGTTGAGGGATGCCGTTTTCTTTTAAATACTCAGGTGAAGCGACTAGCGCTAGGCGAACAGAGCCAACTTTTTTCGCGCGCATTGATGAGTCTGGTAATTCACCAATACGAACCCCAACATCATATCCTTCTTCTAGCATGTTAACAAAACGATCTAAAAATACGGTATTCACGTTAGTTTTTGGGTGGGTATTTAAATATTGTAATACAGTGGGTAATACATATTGCTGACCAAATAATACCGGTGCAGTAACGCTGATACTCCCTTGCGGTGAAGCATTGACCCCCTGCGCTGCTTCATTGGCTAATGAGATGTCTTCTAAAATACGTTTTACATCATCTAAATAGCGGGTTCCAGCGTCGGTGACTCTTACATATCTTGTCGTTCGGTTAAATAACTTTACCGACAAACGATCCTCTAATGCGGCAATAGCACGAGTTACCGTTGGTGGCGACATATTCAGGCGACGACTCGCTGCAGCAAAACCTTGCTCTTCAGCAACCGCAACAAATACAGACATTAATTGTATTTGATCTAACATCTATTGTTCCAATTATTGAAATAATTAATTGTATATCTTGGTTATTCTTAAAGGAAGTGTTTTGTAGCAAACTAGCTTCATCCCCGAATAAGGGAGCGAAAAACAACTTAATATTTTTATAAGAGGCATTAATTATGAGTAGAATTAACTTAGTAACAACCGAGCAAGCTAACGAGCAGCAACAAGCATTATTTACAGCAATTGAACAGCAATTAGGTGTTGTTCCTAACTTTTTAAAAGTATTTGCCAATTCGCCTGCGGCTTTAACAGCGTTTTTAGGCTTGCATAGCATTGCCAATGAAGGCGAGTTAGACTCAAAAACGAAAGAACGTATTGCGCTAGGCTTAGCTGAGCAAAATGCTTGTCAATATTGTGTGTCAGCACACACGGCTATAGGTAAGAATGCGGGTTTATCAGGCGATGAAATGTTAGCAAATCGTGCCGGTGGTAGCCAAGATGCCAAAGCTGCAGTAGCCGTGAAGTTTGCACGTTCATTAGCAGAGCACAATGGTGATGTGACAACCGCTGAATTATTGGAAATTCGAAACGCAGGATATTCAGACGCTGAAATTGTAGAAGTAATCACCCATGTTGGTATGAACGTTTTAACGAATATTTTAGGGAAAGCGAGTCGTGTTGAAATTGACTTTCCAAAAATTGAGTTACAAAAAGCGTCTTAAGCTCGTACTTCATAAAACATAGCGAGGAGTTCGCTCCTCTTTACCTTATTTTTTATTCGAGGAATGATTTGATGGCTCATCAATACGCAAAAATTGCTTTCACCGAGTCGGTAAGACAAGTGCAAGAAGAGCAAAGTAGTCGAGCAGGTTATGCAAGTATGGATACGGGAGAAGACTATAATTATTTGCTCTCTCAACAAGAGAGTGACTTCATACAAGATCGTGACAGCTTTTATATGGCCAGTGTCAGTGAAACTGATTGGCCATATGTACAGCATCGTGGCGGCCCAAAAGGTTTTCTCAAGGTCATTGATGAGCAAACGTTAGGGTTTGCAGATTTTAAAGGGAATCGTCAGTACATTAGCACCGGTAACTTTAGATTAAACGACAAAGTGTCACTTATTTTAATGGACTACGCGAATCGACGCCGCTTAAAAATTATTGGCCATATCGCTTTAGTTGATGAAGGCGATTGGGAGAGATTAGCCTCGTTAGAAGATGATCATTATAGAGCGCGTGTTGAGCGAGGGTTTATGATTAAAATCGCGGCTTTTGATTGGAACTGTCCGCAACATATCACTCCAAGGTATAGTGAATCAGAAGTTTCCGCGTTGATTGAGCCATTAGAAAGTCAAATAAAACAGCTTAAAGAACACAACCCCGAAATAAAACAGTCGAGACAAACCGTATTAGGTAATGGTGAATTATCCGTTGTGATCTCAGGAGTTAGACAGTTAGCACCCGACATTCTCGCGTATGAACTACGAGGAATAGCAGATGAAGTATTGCCAAAAATTACTGCTGGCTCGCATATTCAAGTGCCTGTTGAACTCAGTAATGGTGAGCTTGCATGGCGTAGCTATTCAATAAGTAGCAACCCAAGTCGAACGGATTGCTATGAGGTTGCGGTCAAGCGTGAAGAACATGGACATGGCGGATCAGTCGCGATTCATCAGCAGTATCATCTAGGCTTAACGTTACATTGTAAAATGCCACAAAGCTTTTTTTCGTTAGAAAACAATGAACAGCATACCATATTGATTGCCGGTGGCATTGGTATTACGCCGATAAAATCAATGGCGTTGAAATTGATGAAGGAAAATAAATCGTTTGAGCTGCATTATGCAGGGCGATCTGAAAAGTCGATGGCTTATACCGATAGGTTAAAGCGACAACTGGAAGATAAACTACAGCTATATCCATCTCAAGCGGGTATAAAACTATCAATTAAAAAACTCATTAATAATTTGCCAGAGCAAAAAAAGAAATCAGCGCATTTTTATTTCTGCGGACCTGCTTCAATGTTAAACGACTTAAAAGAAACTGCGCGTGAATTGGGTATTGCAAAAGATAGGATCCATTACGAACAATTTACAGCCGAGCTAGACAAATCAGCTAAAAAGTGTGAGTTAACATTAACTAAGTCTGCGCTAACGGTTGAAGTTGAAAGCAACCAAACGCTTTTAGATGCTGTTTTAGCGGCAGACGTACAAGTGCCATTTAGCTGCAAAACAGGGCAATGTAAAAGTTGCGTAGTGCAAGTTAATCCATCGGCAAATATACATCATATGGACAATTGCTTAACGGACCAAGAAAGGGCTTCAGGAAAAATATGCTTATGTGTTTCCAGGCCAAATAACGACAACTTAATTATTGATTTATAAATGTCAGGTTATTTTACACAACTATCAGACGAACCGTTTCATTAATGGTATCTTCTTGTTTTTCATTAGTTTTAGTGGTTATGGTTGCTCAACGTCGATTAAAATAATCTATTTATTTATTCAATAACAACCTTATTTCTTGGGTTGTTATTGTTAATCTATAATTAAAGCATCGAACGAGATTTGTTTGTTATTTGAGCGCTTTATTAATACGTCCAAGAAGAATCGGTTACCACACTTTATATCTCTATAGTTTACTAATCTATGAACATAAAACCATGTCGTTTATTGTTTTAGATATTACTCCTAGTTGTGTAAATAAGTGGTCATCAGGAACGAGCCCAATATTTAAACGCAAACAATCTTGATACAATTCTGTTGTAGTGAAAGAACTTCCATGTTGTGTATAAACTCCTTTTTTGGCTAGGGATATGACAAGCTTTTTTGTATCTACATTTGGCAAACAAAGCCACAGTGTTAATCCGCCTTTAGGTAAGTAAATTTTACTATTCTTGGGCAAGTGCCGTTCTAAAAATTCTATATAAGTTCTGCAATGAAGCGAAAGTGCTTTGTTTATTTTTCTCAAGTGTCTTGAATAATGTCCTTTTTCAACATAATCAGCCATCGCAGCTTGTATGGGGTGATTAATACCGAGTGTTTTAATTTTTCGCAGTTTTACATACTTTTCTAAAAATTTTCCTGGGTTGCACCAACCTAAACGAAGTCCTGGAGCCAAGGTTTTAGATAAGCTACTACACCATAAAACCCAACCCGCATCATCATAATATTTTATCGGTAAAGGAATGTTTTTTTGATGGGCCAATTCTCTAAATACATCATCTTCAATGATAGGGAGTTCGTACTTCGCCGCTAATTGGGCAATTAGCCTTTTTTGTTCGTTATTGATGCTATGACCGGTTGGGTTTTGATGATTAGCAGTCAATATACAAGCGGTTACTTTTTCATGTTCAACAACATGACATAACTGGTCTAAATCGATACCATCTTCAGTGCTGGGGATCTCAATAATGGCACGTTCAAGTAAGGAAAGAATATCGAGCAAACCTGAATAACAAGGAGAGCTGACAATTATCACATCGCCTGGTTTACTCACTATTTCTAAAGCCGATACTACAGCGTCCAAGCAACCATTTGTGATCACTAATTCGTTTGGGTGATTGATGAAACCTTGCTGATTAAAGTGATGTGATAATTGCACTCTAAGTTGTGAGTTTCCCTGAGGATTTTCATAGTTCAGTGTAAAGTTTGATTTTTTTGTTATTGCATGAATACTTCGTGTGATAATTGCATTATCAATTAGTCGAGTATCTAACTTAGCTGTTGCTAAACTATCTATAGAAATATTAGTAAAACTCTCTAACTGTCGGTCAGGTATATTGGTTATTGAACTCTTAAATTGAGGAAATATGCTTGTATTTTTTACTGAATAGGGCCTTTGTACAAAGAAACCTCTTTTAGCTTCGGCAAACGCATAGCCTATTTCTTCCATATGCCGGTAGCAAGCTATAGCTGTGGTCATACTAACGTTATGCAAGGTCATGATAGAGCGCAAGGAAGGTAACTTTGCGTTAAGCGCCAAATGATCGTTTTCAATATCAGCAATAAGTTTTTGCGCTATCTGTAGATATTTACTGGTGACTGCCATATGTTACTTCTTATCTGTTATCTAAAAATACATAAAAACTGTATCTGTTATCTAATTGTGACTAGAATACACTATTGCTTAATTTAGGCAAAGAGAGCAAACAATGAAATATTCTCCTGAAACGAATCAAAGACTTATAGCAGCGTTAACGCAACAATTCGACACTTTTCATAGCGATTTAGCTAATCGTGATGTTGCAAGTAAAAGATTGACTATTCCTTATGAAAAGTTGCCGGTAAAAGGCATTGATTTTGATCGTTTAAATCGATATATATCAAAAAATATTCAACCCAATTTATCTGCAAGTAATGGCGGGCGATATTGGGGGTTTGTTACAGGAGGAGCAAACCCTGTTGCAACGCTTGCTGATTGGCTAGTCACCACGTTTAATCAGAATGTATCTAAAGGTGGCGATTCAATTGCATCGTCTATTGAGCAGCAAACGCTTACTTGGCTGTGTGAGTTATTTGAATTACCAACATCGTTTAAGGGAATATTTACTACCGGAGCGACAGCTGCAAATTTATTGGCTGCTTTTACCGCTCGTCAATATGCGGGTAATCAACAAGGTATTGATGTTGCTAAAAATGGTTTGAAAAATCTGGACGTGAGCATTTTCAGTGCAACACCTCATGCAAGCATGATCAAGAGTTTAGGCATGGCAGGTTTAGGGCAGGATAGTTGGCAAAAAATTGCCTGCAAAATTGATTCTGAAACTATGGATGTTAATGACCTAGCTCAGGCTCTGCTCAATAGTAAGTCTAAAAGTAACATTGTTATTGCAAGTGCGGCAACGGTTACAGGAACGGATTTTGATGATTTAGTCGCAGTCGCGCAATTATGCAAAAAGCATAATGCTTGGTTACACGTTGACGCCGCCTTTGGTATTTTTGAACGCTTGATAGTTGGTAAACAAGGGAAAACACGGGGAATTGAACTCGCAGACAGTATTACTTTAGATTGTCATAAATGGTTGAATGTTCCTTATGACTGCGGTGTATTTCTAACTCAGCATCAAAGTTTATTAAAAGACTCGTGTCATGTAGATGCACCTTATTTGGCAAGTGATAACCAAGATATCGCCTTTTTGTCCCTGGGTATTGAAAACTCTCGTCGATTCAGAGCTTTTCCTGTGTGGGCGACATTAATGTTCTATGGCAAAGAGGGTATAAAAGATCAAATAAATAGAAATATAGACCAAGCAAAGCAATTGGCTGAATGGATTGATGAATCGACAGATTATATACTCGTTAAACCGTGCGAGTTAAATGTTGTTCTTTTTAAACCTAACCAAGAAAAGCTTGGTTTAACAAGTCAGAAGTGTATGGATAAATTAAATAAGTCTGGTCAGGTTTTTCTAACACCAGGAAGTTGGCAAGGAGAAGTAATAATTCGAGCCGCGTTAAGTAACTGGGCAACAACAGATGATGATATAAAGCTGGTGATCAAAACGTTAAACGAATAGCTTAACGAATATTCTGAAAGAAAGGTTACTGGCCATTACATCATTTAGAATAATGGCCATTTAATTATTCCTAATGTTTTTCTAACCAGTTCAGCGCATGTTCCCATAAAACTTGAGACTTTCGGCTAAAAAATTTCATATGACCAATTTCATTTAAACCGTAATCTTTAGCAGAAAGCGTCAATGTTTCTGTCTCTAATTTTGAGAAAACAGAAATCATATCCAAAACATTTGCGTCAATTGCAATTTCATCATCGACAGCGTTTATCCATAGAGAGGGGATCGTTAGCTCGTTATAAAGGTGCGTATGAACGGTTTTTCCAAAAGCCATTTTTACATAACCTTCACCGTTGCACCATGATCTCCATTGTGCGGCTGCGGCTTTAGGTAGTTGTTCACCCATACCAAACCATTGAGATTTAGTGTGTCCAAAGAAAAAATTGCTTAATGGGATAAAACAGTTCATAAAGAAATGAGCTTTTATAAGACTCATTTTTCTCATGTTTTTTAATTGGCCTGATGAACATGCAAAATTAAAGATAGAAGTAAGTTCCCTTGCATTATGCATTAGCCCAACAAGTTGTCCTCCTGCGCTATGACCAATTAAGTGGTATTTAGTCTTGGGAAAGGTTTTTTTAAGCTGCTCAAATACTGCTGGCATATCTTTTTCACCCCAGCATTGCAATGAAGCATCACATTCATTTATATTGCCAACTAAAGATTCTCCAATCCCTCGGTTGTCAAAAGTAATCACGCCATACCCATTTTCAGTAAGAAACGCGGCAAAACTAGCATAGAATTGTTGTTTTATACCTGTCGCCGGACCAATTAAAATAGCACCCTTGATGTCATTAATTGGCGTGTATATCGTTGCTCTTAAAGTAACGTTATCAGTACATATTATTTTTGCTTCTGCAGATATATGGGTAGACATATAATGGGTGCTTAATTTTAAATGACTGCTTTGTGGTATGACCAGTTTGTGGGGTTTTATAATATAAATCAAGTACAGTTTTAGGGGGAGTCGACTAATGACGATATAAGCAGTTAGAACATTATTGGGGACACAGTCAAATCATTAGCTTTATTGATGAATAATAGAGCTAATTAGATACTTTTTATAAATTTATGATTCTATTTCATTACACAGAATAAAAGTCGATATCAGTTCTCAATAATTAGGTATTTAAGCTTAGTGTAACGCTGCGTAATACTTTAGTTTGCTATCCAAGACTTTGAAATTAATTCTTTCTCTCCAATAAATACCCGACCTTTAAAGTGTGCTCCTTCATTTATTATCCCCACTCCTTTTGGCGTTCCTGTCATAATAATATCGTTATCGTTTAGATCGGTATAGGTCTTCAATTCTGCCAATATTTCTGCAGGTTTGTACATCATTAATCCAACGTTACCACTTTGTACCACTTTATCACCAATGGTTAGTTCAAGGCTGAGTCTTTCATTAATATCACTCGCATCTATTTTAACAAATTCACTAAATACCGCAGCACCATTAAATGCTTTAGCACGCTCCCAAGGCAAACCCTTTGCTTTTAGTTTTCCTTGTAAGTCTCTTTTTGTGAGATCTAAACCAAAAGCGACTGCTGAAAACTTGTTATCTTTCACCAAAAAGCATAATTCACCTTCGTAGTGAAGTTGCTCTTGAAAGTGTGAGATGAGCTCAGTTGAAATTGCAGAGTTGGGCTTATTAAAAACGACCATTTCATCAGGTATTTCATTGCCAAGTTCAGTAATGTGCGCAACATAATTTCGGCCGATACAAATGACTTTTGATGGAATTATGTTCTGGTTTTCAAGAATAACTGTTTTCATAATGATTATTTTCCGAAAGTAAGATTGATTTAGAAGATTGCAATTTTAGTTCGTACTTAATTTTTTCTACTTTAAGAGTTTAACTCTGCAAGTGATGTTTTTACATTTTTACTTTAATTTGTTTCGAAAAAATGTCTGTTTTGACAAAGGTAAAGAGGCTAATTTATCGGGTTTTTAACGGATGTATTTTAATACTACTTTGTTTAGGGAATGCATTTACAGGATAGTTTATAGTTTTCTATCTCACGATTCTTATGTCGACCAACAAGATGTGTATTTTTGATATTCAACTACAATAATATAGTCATTCTACAACTTATTAAATTGGGTTTTATCTGTGAGTAATAAGCAAGCATCAACCACTAATTCATCACTAGGTTATAACATTTCTATAGAAGCTAAAATGCTTGGAGATGTATTGAATAATGTAGGTGCCTTCATTTATACAAAAGATTTAAGGGGCGTTTATACTTATGTAAACCAACCGATACTTGATTTGTTTGACAAAAAAATCGAAGAAGTCATCGGTTTTGATGACAGCCATTTTTTTGATTTAGACCTTTCTGAACAGCTTAATAAAAATGATCAAAAAGTTATGCTAGGGGGGGCCGTTGAAAGTGAAGAAATCAACTATATAAAATTATTGAAAGAAACGCGTATCTATAAAGTCGTCAAAAACCCCTTGTTTGATACCGAAGGCAATATTGTTGGTATGTGTGGTATTTCCACCGATATTACCGATGAGAAAAACTTGCAGAAAATGGTGAAATCTCAAAAGCATCTACTTAATGCCGTGCTTGATAATGCAGATGCTTATATTTACATGAAAGATATTGAACGAACATTTCAATATGTAAATAGTAAGGTTGCTGAACGATTTGGCGATAGTGCAGAAAATATTATAGGAAAAAAAGATACAGAAGTATTATCAACTGAAGTGGCAGAACATATTCACCTTTCAGATCAAAAAGTCTTTGAAACAAATGAAAAGCAGATTATAGAAGAGTCATCACAAGACGACAGTGGAGAAGTTCGTCATTATATAAGTACAAAGATTCCGTATCAACTAGAAGGAGGAATACCTGCACTCATTGGTTTTTCAACAGATGTCACTGAACTATATGCACTCAAAGAAGAATTTAAAAAACAAGCAAACACAGACCCATTAACGGAACTCTATAATCGTCGTTATTTTACAGAGCATGCTGAAAGAGAGTTTTATCGTGCGAAAAGACATTTACGTATCGTTTCTTTGATATCTATTGATATTGACCATTTCAAAGATATTAACGATCGTTATGGGCATCCTGCCGGCGACAAAGTTCTTATGTCCGTGGCTAAATGTTTATTACCTTGTATTAGACAAGAGGATATTTTAGCAAGAATAGGCGGTGAAGAATTTTCAATTTTACTCCCTGAAACCACGCTACAATCAGCAAAGGTTGTTGCTGAACGCATTCGACTCAATCAAAGTAACTTATTCATTGAGGGTGAATGGCAGGGAAAAATAACATTGACAGTAAGTATAGGTGTTACTTGCATAAAATTTGAAGACGATACATTTGATGATTTTTTTATCCGAGCTGATAAAGCATTATATCAAGCCAAGGCATTGGGACGTAATCAAGTTTATTGCTTGTAGCTATTAATTGTTATTGAACAAACTGTGAGTGTATTTCAGTATCAAATAAGTTTTTTATGAGTAAAGCAAACTCTTTAATAAAAGTTTGTTGTTCATTAGTCACAGCGTTATTGACAACGCCTGATAATATTTCTTCTAGATCATAAACAATCGCATCTACTTCGCGAATAACAGTGTTACGTTGATTAAAAGACAGTGCTTCATTTTGACTACAAATATTAATTATTTTCTCACTTAACTCTTGTTCGATAACTGCCATCACGGTATCTGAACCAGCACCTGATGTTGGAGAGTTTTCAAACAAACTTAAATGCTCAGTTAAGTATTCGATAATATGAATATAACCTTCAGTATCTGTGACCATTTAAACCTAACCTTTATTAGAGATAGTGTACCTTACCTTTTATATGGGAGTTTAATCAAGGTCGTATATCTCTATTTGTTGCAAATTAATATTCAATTTGTTGCAATTAATTACAATGATTTCCAAATGTAAATAGATGATCTTAATAAATGTCATGAAAAAAATATTTATATAATGCCAATAAAACGATACACGCAAGCAAATAAGTTTTTATATGTCCTTAATAAACAGTTGGTTAGCTCAATCAAATAAAGTTCAACATCATTTATGTAATAGGGGTTGTATTATTTCTATATTCAGGCAGAATTAATGGATGTTGTTATCTAATGTAACAATTTGTTCCAAATGTCCATAAAACATAAAATAATAAATATTATAATTCCAGAGAGAAACACTAATATGAAAAATTCTAATCTAACACGAAACTTTAAACGTTCAGTTGCTGCAGTAGCAGTAGCAATGTCATTGAGTGCAGCAATGCCTGCAATGGCAAATGACGGTTTTGTAACTGGTACATCAGTAAATGGTAACGGTCAAATCCTTTCAGGCGTACAAGTTACTATCACAAACGCATCAACTGGTTTGACACGTACGGTTACAACAGATGCTGACGGTAGCTACAAATTCCCACTTTTACCATCAGGCACATATTCAATAGAAGCTAAAAAAGATGGCTTTTTAGTTATCCAACAAGAATCTTTACGCGTAAGCGCATCAGGTAAAACTAATGTTGATTTGACACTTGAAAGTGGCGATGTTGAGCGTATTACTGTTACAGGCGCAATGGTTTCAGCAATTGACGTTTCTTCAAGTGAATCTCAAATGGTTGTTGACCTTGAGTTCTTAGACCGTGTCCCTGTTGCTCGTGACGTTACCTCAATTGCTTTATTAGCACCAGGTACTGTTCGAGGCGATGATGGTTTTGGTGATAACGCATCATTTGGTGGTTCATCAGTAGGTGAAAACACTTACTATGTAAATGGCATCAACGTAACTAACTTTCGAAATGGTTTAGGTGGTTCAGAACTACCATTTGAAATGTACAAATCTTTTGAAGTAAAAACTGGTGGTTATTCTGCTGAGTTTGGTCGTTCAACAGGTGGTGTTGTTAATGCGGTTACTAAAAGTGGTTCTAACGATTTCAAATGGGGTGTAAGTGCTCATTTTGAACCAGCTTCTATGGCTTCTCAAGGTCCAAACGTAACAAGAACTTCTGCAGAAAATATTGAAGAAGCGGGAACTGAGTACTACGTAGTAAACAGCGAAGATAATGTTGGTGAAACTAACTTTAACATTTGGGCTAGCGGTGCATTAATTGAAGATAAATTATTCTTCTTTGGTTTACTTAACCAAAAAGATCGCGTAAGTGATTTTGCAACAACTAACAAAATATTTGAACGTGAAGCAACTGAAACGTTATACGCTGCTAAAATTGATTGGTACATCACTGATGACCATATTTTAGAATTTACAGCATGGGATAACGGTTCTGATTTAGACGTTCAACAGAACGCTTATAAACATGATAACAAAGAAATTGGCGAAAACTACGGTGACTATATCTTACGTCGTGGTGGTGCTACTTACGGCATCAAATATACTGGTATCTTGACTGACGACTTTACACTTTCAGCTCAATATTCAGTTAACAACGCTGATTACAGTAACCTTAACGTCGGTGCAAATCCATTAGGTGATAAGCCTATGGTTACAGAACGTTATTCTGGTAAAGAATTTGGTCAGTTTGGTTTAAGAGGCCCATCAATTCAAGAAGATACTCGTACTGCATACCGTTTAGATATCGATTGGTTTGTTCATGACGATCATACTTTACGTTTTGGTATCGATTATGAAGATATGGAAGCTTCAGAAAATACCCAGCGTGCTGGTGGTGTTTCTTGGAGATACCAAGGTTGTGACTCGGATGCTTTAGCAAACGATATGTTAGATTGTACTGATGTTCGTAAAGAGCTTTACATCAATATCGGTGATTTCCAGACTAAGAGTTATGCATATTACTTCGAAGACACTTGGCAAGTAACAGATAATATCGTTGCTCGTATGGGTATGCGTAATGAAACATTTGAAAACTATAACAAATCTGGCGATAAGTTCTTAGAAGTTTCAGATCAGTGGGCTCCACGTCTAGGCATAAGCTGGGATGTTGGCGGAGAAGGCGAAACTAAAGTATTTGCTAACTACGGTCAGTACTACTTACCAGTAGCAACAAATACAAACATTCGTATGGCTGGTGATGAGCTTTATACTCGTCAAAACTTTGAAGTTGAAAGTATCAATGCTGACTTTACACCTAACCTAGTTGCAGGTAGCGGTGGAGCAGTTCAAACTTTCGGTGATGGTCAGCAAAAAGGTACGTTAGAAACAGTTAATGCTGATATCGAACCTATGTACCAAGAAGAATACATTTTAGGTATTGAGCAAATCATCGATGATTCTTGGAGCTTTGGTGTTAAAGCTACTTACCGTTCATTAGCAAGTTCAATTGAAGATATTGCAATCGATAAAGGTTTTAATGACTATATTGAATCTGCATTCCCAGGTCAAAGTTGTACTATGTGTAGTGGTTTCCATTACTACGTACTAACTAATCCAGGTGAAGATGTAACTATCTCAACTGACCCTGATGGCGCTGATGGTACACTTCCATTTGATAAGTACACTATTCCTGGTGATGTTTTAGGTTACCCTAAAGCTGAACGTACATATGTTGCTGCAGATTTCACATTAAACCGTGCATGGGATGATGTTTGGATGATGGGTGCTACATACACTTGGTCTCACAGTTGGGGAAATAATGAAGGTTTTGTTCGTTCAGATAACGATCAAGATGATTCAGGTTTAACAACTAACTTTGACCAACCTGGTCTTACAGATGGTGGTTCAGGTAACTTACCAAATGATCGTCGTCACTCACTTAAACTTAATGGCGCATATCAAATTATTGAAAACTTGACCATCGGTGCTAACTTTAACTTCCAAACAGGTCGTCCACGTAGCTCATTTGGTCATCATCCTACAGATGTATTCGCATCTTGGTATGGCGATGAGTCATTTGTTAAAGATGGCCAAATTGTTCCACGTGGTTCACAAGGTGAAACACCAAACACTTGGACTTTAGATCTTTCAGCTAATTACAACCTAGACTATGAAGGTAATAACATTATCTTCCGTATAGATGTATTTAACGTGACAGACAATGATGAAGTAACGCAAGTTAATGAATCAAATGAACGCTCTGGTGGTGGTTGGGGTCCAAATGACGAATATTTAGGCGAACCTAACCCTACATATGAATTACCAACTTCATTTCAAGCTCCACGTTATGTTCGTTTCAGTGTATCAGCTGAGTTCTAGTTGAACGGTAAAGAATAGACTAAAGCAGCCTTTTGTTATCATTTCGAAAGGCTAGTAAAATAGCTTAGTTTAATTCATAAAATAAAAATCCGATGATTTAATCATCGGATTTTTTTTGTTTTATAAAGCTGCTTATGATTAGAAGATTTACCTAAATATTGGTGAATAGCAAATTACATTGAACGGTAAATTCAGTAGGAATAGAAGAAGTTTTTCCGATAAAGAACTGCCTTTCGAACTTCAATTGTATTACTCTAACACTCATAAAATTAATAAAAGAGAACCTCACATTGAACCACATTGACCTTGCAAACAGTGTTTTATCTGATATTCGAAATAAACAAAGGCAAAATGCTGCTAAAAAGATAACACAACTAGTTGAAGAAAAAGCTAACTTGCAAGAAAAGTGGGGTGCTATAACACGCTTGGCTCTATCAATAGGCGAAATAAGCTTAGCAATAAAGTCTGCGAAAAATTATCTTTGTTTAGCAGATGATGATCCAAAAAGAATTATTCAAGTTGCAGGGATTTTAGCAGAAGCAGGAAGAGTTCAAGAAGCCATTGAATTAGTAGAATCTAACAGTGATGTTTTATCGGATATTACAAAATCACACTTCTTAGGGACAGCGTACAGTCAAACTGGACAATTAACTGAGGCTCAAAAACATTTAGCATTATCTATTGAAAAGAATCCTCATATTGGCATTTCTTGGCTTACTTTAGCGGCAATTCATCAATTTAAAAAAAATGATAAAACATTACATAAATTAAAAGAATTGGAGCCAGATTTCAAAGGGGGAGATGATATTCAAAATCATATTCCGTATTGGTTTGCTTTAGGGAAAGCGTTACTTGATATAGGTAATAAAAGTGAAGCACTAACGAAGTTTAGTATCGGTAATCAACTGATGGCCAAGAAAACACCCTTTAATGGTGTTGCCTATACTCGATATATTGATTCAATTATTAGTACTCAAAATAAGCAATATTTTGAAAAAATATCACCGTTACAAAACTCGAAAGAATCTCCGATTTTTATTGTTGGTCTTCCTAGAAGTGGTACAACTCTTTTGCAACAGGTTTTATCTGCGCATTCAGAAATTTCTATGGGTGGAGAGTCGAATTGCTTTTCGTTAGCTCTAGCAGGAGTAGGACTCTTAGGTGATCCCAAACTAGTTAATCAGGATAAAAAAACAATTAAATCATTGCTTGAAAAAGCAAGTGTCGAATACCTTCATTTAATATCAGAAAAATATGGTGAATCTAATTTTTATGTTGATAAAACGCTCAATTTGAATCATCAGATAGGCATAATTAAGTTGTGTTTTCCAAACGCGAAAATTATAAAAATACATCGAAATGCAAAGGATAATGCATGGTCTTGCTATAGGACGTTTTTCAATCAAGGGCTATTATGGTCCTACAACATTGATGATATGGCTGTATATTTCGAGCAAGAAAATAAATTGTTTAAACACTGGAAAAATACATTTAAAGATGGAATTTATGAGCTTTCTTATGAACAACTCGTAACTGACTCCGAAAATACTTTGAAATTACTTATGTCCTTTTTAAATCTAACGTTTGAACCTGCCATGCTCAAATTCTATATGAATAAAAGTATAGTGCAAACAGCAAGCGTTGGTCAGGTTCGCTCAAGTTTTAACGATAAATCAATTGGATCAACAAACGATATGTCTGAAATATTTGAGCAATTTATATAAGATGAAATGATTATTAGTTTGCATCGAGTCAAAATGTTGGGAAGCAAACGGGAAGATTTTACATATTCCTATTTCGGTTTTTTATTGCTTAAATAATTTTTTGTATAATCAGATATTAGAAAATAAATCGATTATTCACAATTTTATCTGAGATTTATGTGTAAATATTGCTGTATTCATCAAGATTTAATACGTTATATTCCGACTTTTTTATTTCTAAATATGATTGAATGTAAAATAGTATGATAACTATTTGCAGATAACAATTTTAATATTGACAATTAAACAATAACTTATAGATAAAACGTAGAATTTAATATTTTGAATTCTGAAATTTTAACTTACATTTACACATCAATTTAATACAACCTTTTTTCATTTTAGCGTCACTATTAATAAGACAACGCAATTTGTGTTGTTATAAACATTAATTTTGGAGAGTTAAAATGAACATTAAAAATATCGTAGTGGCAACAATTATCACTTTGGGTTTAACGGCAACTGCACACGCAGCAAAAGTAACAGCTTCAGATAAAAGTATTTCAACAGATTTATGCGTAGCAGCCGTTTCGGGAAATAGGGCAGCAATGCATGCGTCTATCAAGTCTTCGGGATATTCTCCAGAGTTTGTGATAAATAAAGTTCAATGTAATGGTGAAAACTTATTAAGTTTTGTTGAGAATAATGGTAAAAATTCATCATCGATGCTTAAAATGTTAGATCGTACAAAAACGTATGTTTCAATTACTGATTTAGCAAGCGTTAACTAGAAGAAAGGAATGTTGGATTATTATGATGTATTGCAAGGTGGTCACAAGAGTGATCTTTAGCGAGCAGATGAAGTGATTTCTGCCCGCTATAACCTAGCAAATATATAGGTTAACTATATGACTATGCAGCTACGTTAGTGCTTTCGAATATTTTATCTGCTGAAGCTGCAACAAAACCTGAATAAAGATTTCCACAATCTAGAGGGTAACGCTTAGCAAATTCATAAAAGCAACTTGGAATTTCCGCTTCACCATCTGAAAATTTAACCGTCGCTTTATCCGCCATAGTTGATGATTGCTCAAGTTTAACAATAGCATCACCTTTCACTTCGCCGCCAGTTGTGTTTAATGGAAAACCACCCGCTTTAACTGCAGCGTTAACGGCATCTATACAGTTATAATTATCTAAATGGTTGATGCTTACGGTAAAGTGGTTTGCACGATATCCCCATGCCGCAACCCAAGCCGCATACTCACTTTCAGCTAATAATGTTTGGTAGTCTTCTTTGCTCACTTGCCAATGCGTACCTGAATACAAGAAGCTTTGATCCGCAATTGCTGATTCATCTATAGCATCAACCATGGTTTCGATGATGGCTTGAGCTGCAACGGAAAATTCGGCAACACGTAACTCACTAATAAATACTTTTGGTAACGTGGTATCGCTATGCTCAAAATGTTTTGCGTTTAATTTTTTGCTTGAAAAATCATAATCACCCGAATGTTTATAACCAAGGTTGATTAGGTGTTCAGCTATTTTGTCTAAATTAACTTTAGCACTATCAAAGGTTCTGTAAGCCACATGATCGTTGATCAAATCATTACCAGAGCTTAGTAGTTGATGGATTTTGTGCGCTGAAGGGGTAACTTCAATATAATTTTTCCAGATGTTTGAAAACAAGTCAGTAACTTGTTTGTGCTGGTTCGAGATAATATCAGTCATGTAAATATCCTAAGTATGTTTAAATTAGTTACTAATGAATAGTTAAAGAAAGACGTTCATGGACAAGAGATTGTTTTGAATGTGTGTAACTGCTAACTATTCAGAATGAATTGTTAGATTTGATCTATATTTTTAAAAAAGCTGGGACGAAGCCCAGCTTTTACTATTGGGTTATTAGTATGCATTACTATAAAACAAGCCTAGATACTTAAACCAGGGCTTAACGTTGCTGGTAATGATACTTTAGGTGCTTCAACTGATGCCACAGGGTATGCACAATAGTCGGCTGCATAAAATGCACTGGCTCGGTGATTACCACTAGCGCCTATGCCACCAAATGGTGCAGCACTACTTGCTCCGGTAATTGGTTTATTCCAATTAACGATACCCGCACGTATTTTGCGGAAAAAGTGATTGTATAAATCTTCACTGTCACTTAATAAACCCGCAGATAAACCAAATGAAGTGTTATTTGCTTCATTGATTGCAGCGTCAAAGTCACTGTAACGGTAAACTTTTAATAAAGGTCCGAAATGTTCATCATCTGGCATTGCATCAAGTGATGTTACATCAATAATTCCAGGAGAAATAAAACCGGTACCTACTTCTAAATGTTTCATTTCAACTAATGAAAGAGCACCTAAATCAAGTAATTGTTGTTGTGCGGCAACTAAGCTTAAAGCGGCCTTTTCAGAAATCATAGAACCAATAAAAGGTTGTACTTCGTCGTCAAAATAGCCAATTTTAATCGCATTGGTCGCTGCAATTAGTTTTGCAATAATTGCATCGCCTTGAGCACCCGTTTCAATGAATAAACGTCTAGAACATGTACAACGTTGACCCGTAGTTACAAAAGCTGATTGGATAATATCATGTACAACAGCATTCACATCGGTAACATCTTTAACGATTAATGGATTGTTTCCGCCCATTTCTAACGCTAATATTTTACCTGGTTGGCCGCCAAATTGTTCGTGCAATAAGTGACCCGTCGTTGAACTGCCGGTGAAAAACAAACCATCAATTTGAGGGTGAGAAGCAAGTGCTTTACCTGTTTCTACTTCCCCTTGTATCATATTGATAACGCCATTGGGTAAGCCCGCTTGCAACCAAAGTTTTAAGGTTTCTTCGGCAACTTTCGGCGTTAATTCACTTGGTTTAAATACAACGGTATTACCTGCTATCAATGCTGGAACAATGTGCCCATTAGGTAAATGTCCAGGGAAATTATAAGGACCAAAAATAGCAACAACACCATGTGGCTTATGACGAATAAACGCTTTAGCGCCTGGCATAGGGTTTTCGACAGTGCCGGTACGTTCACTATTTGCTTTAACAGAAATAGCTATTTTACCCATCATTGCACCCACTTCAGTGCGTGTTTCCCAAAGAGGCTTTCCTGTTTCTTGTGCAATAGTGACAGCAAGCGCTTCTTTGTTTTCGCCTAATAATACTGCAAATTTTTCTGTAATAGCAATACGAGCTTCAATATCCATATCGGCCCAGGTCTCAAATGCGGTACGAGCACTTTCCACTGCAGTATTAACTTGTTCTTTTGAAGCAGATTGACCATGCCAAATAACTTCGTTACGTGCAGGGTTTACCGAGCTAACTTCATGACCTAAACCAACTTGCCATTGACCATTAATTAATTGTATTGCTTGTGACATTTTTCTGTCCTTTTACTTTGCGACGTTCTCATGTAATGATAAATTAACTTACATGATGAACTTATTTTTACTTGAGTATTATCGGCTAAACGAGATATGAAAACATCTCAGACGATTAACGATTAAGTTAATTTTGTACAAGTCGCACAAAATCACCTTCTTTAATTTGCAATGCTTCAGCTACATCGGCAGAGAGTACGACTTGTTCTGCTGTTGCTCTTACTGATACTGGCGCTTGAACTGCTCTAAAACCAGCTATTTTTGTGTTACAGATAATAAAATTTTCGTTGGAGTCTATATCACCAATGATCACTTGATACCTTTCACTATTACGCACCGTTTTCACGACAGCTGTTTGTGCTTCTACTGTTGGTCCGCCATCGAAAATATCAACGTAACCACGACGAGCAAAACCTTCGGCTTCTAATAAACGAAGTGCGGGTAATGTTTTCGGATGTACTTCATTGATGACTTTCTGTGCATCTTTACTTAATAAGCTCACATAAATAGGATGCTTTGGCATTAATTCAGCGATAAACACTTTTTTACCAATACCGGTTAAGTAATCAGCTGTTGGAAAATCCATAGAGAAGAAATGTTCTTCTAACCAATTCCAAAAAGGTGAACGTCCTTCTTCATCAGAAATGCCACGCATTTCAGCGATAACAGTTTCCGCAAAGCGTTCTTGATGCTCAGCCATGAATAAAAAGCGACAACGAGACAAGAAGCGTCCATTTTTATTTTTACGATGACTTTCACCTAAGAATAAAGTACAAATTTCTGATGTACCCGTGTAGTCGTTACACAGTGATAATGTTTCTACGGTATTATAAATGCCTAACTCACGAGAGTTATGAACAACCTTACCTAAATGATAATGGTAAAATGCATCTTCTAAACCAACAGCGGCTTCAATACCACTTGTTCCAACAACGCTACCCGTGTCTGTATCTTCCATCACAAACAAATAGCCTTCACTACCTGGTGATGATACGTCTCTATTAAAAGAGTCTTCAGAATGAGCGATACGTTGCCTTAATAAACCTTCATTGACCGGCAGTGATGTAAAACCGTGTCCTGATTCTATCGCAATACGATGTAAAGAATCGTAATCGCTTGCTTGAATAGGGCGTATAATAATCATAGAAAAATCTCAGCTTTTACAAAGAAAATGAAATTGTAGTTATATTTTTAATATTCACTACAATTTCAATGGTGCAATTGTCTTATAAAGTAATCGAAACAATTATTATTTTGCTAATTTTGCAACTGCTTTTTCGAAGCGTGCTAAACCTTCTGTAATATCAGCATCTGGTATAACAAGAGATGGAGCAAAACGAACGATGCTAGCGCCTGCAACCAAAGTCATAACACCTTCTGCCATTGCAGCCACTAAAAATTCTTTAGCTCTGCCAGTATAGTTTTCATTTAACACAGCGCCAATTAACAAACCCTTACCACGAATTTCTTTGAATACGTTGTATTTAGCGTTAATTGCATTTAAGCCATCTACATATATTTTAGCTTTTTCAGTTACACCGTTTAAAACTTCTGGTGTATTAACTGTGTCAAATGCAGCTTCAGCTACAGCACACGCTAATGGGTTACCGCCATAAGTGCTGCCGTGAGTACCTATTTTAAGGTGCTTAGCAATTTCAGTTGTTGTGATCATTGCGCCAATTGGGAAACCGCCACCTAATGCTTTAGCTGATGTTAAAATATCAGGTACAACATTCAATCCCATGTAAGCGAATAAATCGCCAGTACGGCCAACACCTGTTTGAACTTCATCAAAAATTAATAACGCGTTGTGCTCATCACAAAGGTCACGAACACCTTGGATAAAATCTTGAGTTGGAGAAATTAAACCACCTTCACCTTGCAAAGGTTCAATCATGACAGCACAAGTTTTGTCAGACATAATAGCTTTTAGTGCTTCAAGATCGTTGTAATCTACATGATCAATATCACCTGGCTTAGGGCCGAAACCGTCAGAATAAGCTTTTTGACCACCAACAGTTACTGTGAAGAATGTACGACCGTGGAAACCTTGATTAAAAGCGATGATTTGTGTTTTATCGCTGCCATGAACGTCAAGTGCCCAACGACGTGCTAATTTAAGTGCTGCTTCGTTTGTTTCAGCACCTGAGTTAGCAAAGTAAACTTTATCAGCGAAAGTACTATCAACCATTTTTTTAGCTAAACGTAATGCTGGTTCATTCGTCATTACATTTGATAGGTGCCAAATTTTATCTGCTTGGTCTTTTAATGCGCCAACCAATGCTGGATGACAATGGCCTAAACAGTTAACGGCAATACCGCCAGCAAAATCGATGTATTCGCGATCTTCTTGATCCCAAACTCGAGAGCCTTCACCACGTACAGGGATAACCGCTGATGGTGCATAGTTAGGTACCATTACGTCATCGAATAATTCACGGCCTACTGGAAAATGGTTAGTCATTATTTACTCCTCAAGTTATTGGACACTGCTTTGCAGTGACTTTGGTCTTATCACTAAAAAATTTAGCAAATAAAAACCTAATATTAGTGTAAATCTTAGCAGATAAATAAATAATCTTGCCAAAAATTAGGCGGTGAGTATGACATAAAGAAGTAGCTTTGTCTCGTTTGAAAAGACTGCAGCCCTTATAAAACAAAGGCTTGTCAGGTTTTATTCAGTATAGATGAATAACTATATTAAGTGTATTTGAAGAGTTTATTGACGGGATTGCTCGTTAGGTAGCTTACTAAGTGCTTTATTAGTGGTTGATCAACTATTAATAAATAATCAAAATAATTTTAAATTATTTAAAATTCAGTTTTATGTGATCAATGTCACTTTTCCTTAATATACTGATTTCTTGTGGTGTAATACCTACTGCTGTTAACAAAATTTTTGCTTCGTCGGTGCTGATCAAGTCATCTTTAGCTAAACTTCTGTAGGCAACATAAGCTTTTGCTTTAGCGACAATTTGAGCTGATGGACACATTTTTTCTAACTCTTCTGTATACGCAAGATCAAATATAGTCTCAGTGATACGTAATCTATCTAATCGCATTAATTCCACTAACTCTGCGGATATCATACTACTGCGCGTTACTAACTGTTCAAGTAATAAGTCAGGAGAAGCGTCAAAGCTAACCAAAGTGTCATGAAGTTTTTTATCTTTATTCTCATAAGCTTCTTTTAGTTCTGCCGTGTGTAATTCACTGTAGGTCGTTAAAAAACAACGCGTCACAGCAATCAAGCCTAAATTGCTAAACATACCCGCAGCAAAAGCTGAAAACTCATCCATCCCTGCATTTTTGGCTAATACCGATGAAGACATACCGATAGCCAAACTGTCATTCCAAAGCTTTCTTTTCATTAATGTGTAAGGTGCTGTGTTATTTGGCAACCAATGTTTAAGCATAAAGGTTGGCATCACTAACTTTAAATTGTCTAAACCAATGTAGCTTAACGCTAAACTTGCGTCAGAGACTTGTACATCGGCACGCTTACGGTATTGTGGTTTATTGACTAAATTTATAAGTTCATCAGCTAACCAAGGCAGTGATTTTACTAAAGGAATTATACGGTTAATTGAAGCCGCGCGAACTGACAGTATTTCCATAATAGCCGGTGCAGCATCTTCAATTCTTAATGTATTCGTATAGAGATTTTCTTTGTTATCAAATTTTTTATTTACTTCAACAGTGACATGCGCAAAGAACTTAGACATTACTTGGTCGGTAAAAAAACTTTCCCCATGCGCCTTAATGATTTTATTTTTTTTGGATTCTTCTTCGACAGCCAGTAACTCTCTGCGTCGATTAGATTGTTCACTATTTTGGTGTGAAACGGCAGACATTTTGCCACTTTGTTGATCAGCGAATTCTTTACTTATCACTAAGCTCATCGCTCTTCTGTATATTGGTGCGACTATGTCGTTGTTTTCAAATATCTGCATGAGCTAAAGTAATGTATTCCAAAAAAGTTGAAGTTAATGTTGTATATCGGCGATATTATCGAAAGTATGAGTGATAACGGATGAGATTACTCGCCTTATTTTTTTAATTACTCATTATTTTACTTATAGTGATTTAGGAAGTTCTGCAATAACATCATCCCTTGCTCGGTTAGAATGGATTCAGGGTGAAATTGTACGCTGGCAATAGGCAATTCTTTGTGAGTTAAAGCCATTATTTCATTATTATTACCATTCTCATCCGTACTCCAAGCCGTAACTTCGAGACAGTCAGGCAAGGTGTCTTTATCTACGATTAAAGAGTGATAACGAGTCACTGTCAATGGATTGTTTAGCTGGTGGAACAATCCATTTTTGATATGCTTTATTTTACTCGTTTTTCCGTGCATAACTTTACGTGCTTTTTCAATGGTTGCACCGTAATGTTGAGCAATACATTGATGGCCTAGACAAACACCTAAAATGGGAACTTTTCCTGCAAAGTCTTTAACGACTTCTAATGACAGGCCTGCTTCGTCTGGTGAACAGGGGCCTGGAGAAATAACAATATACTGAGGTGATAGTTCTTTTATTTCAGCTAATGTTATTTGATCATTACGCGCGACCACGACTTCTTGACCTAATGCTTGAAAATAATGCACTAAATTAAAAGTAAAAGAGTCGTAATTATCGAGCATTAATAACAAAATAGTACCTTGAATAGGGCGGTCTTAAACGCGGCTATTCTAATCGTTGATATACGACAATACACGGTTTATTTTTATTTTAATATTCGAAGGTGATCCACATGCCAAGTTGATTGTTCATTTACTCATTTTTCATGGCAAAAAGTGAAAAAATCGCATGAAAAAATTGGTAAGTAGAATAACTACTTACCAATTTTATGCTTTGAGTGAAGGGATGTAAGTACTTAGGTTAAGTCTGAAACAATTTACCTGTGTATTGATCCACTTTTTTCAGCATAATGTAAAAAAGTAATGAATGAATTTCCATTCTTAGATGACTTTGCGAGTGAGACAAAGATGAAATTAAGTTGATAACACTTTTCGATTAAGTATGTTTACTGTTATCTTTTAGCTAAAATCAAGTCAGATTGCGGTACCGAACTACAGGCTAATACAAAGCCTTGTTTTTTTTCTTCATCGCTTAAACCGTCAGTGGCTAGTTGTCTTACATCGCCACTTTTCAACTTTATTTTACAACGGCCACACATGCCACCTCTACAAGAATAAGGCAGTAACATACCTGCAGCTTCACCTTGCTCTAAAATAGTGTCTTGGGTGTTGCCGGTGAAACTTTTCTTCCATGAATCAAAGTCTAAATTCACTTTTTTTGCAGGCATGTTATTCATTTCCTTATTCGAGGTTACGTCGTGCACGGTTTGTGCTTCGTTTTCTTTCGTTGAAGGTTTGGTGATAAAGGTTGGAGAAGTTTGATTCTTTAAAATAACTATTTTGTCACCTTGCTTAATGCTTCCTTGATTAAGGGCAATTAAATTTTGTCCAAACATTACATCACCACTGGCAACTTGTCGGTAATTTTTTAATGTTTTAAGCGGTTCTTGTTGCTGATTTATTTCTGCATTAATCGGGTTAATTGTCGTAAATATACAACGCGAACAGGGCTTAGCTACTTCAAATTCAACGTCGCCAATACGAATGTGAAGCCAAGTGTCTTCGGCAAAAGCATTGCAGCCATCAACCACAATATTAGGGCGAAACTGTGACATGCTAATTTTTTGATGGCCTGGCAATGACATTTTACTATTCAAATCGTCAAGGGATGCTTGTGAAATCAGTAATAATGGGTAACCGTCAGCAAAAGCAACTTGCTTGTGACTATTATTTACCAAGCGTTGCGAGCGCTCGCCAAAATAAAGTAACTGACAAGGTTTATTTAAATATTTACTAAACCATAAGTCGTAATCTTCATGACCATATTGTGCCTGTATGTTGTCTGCCCATACGGTAACGGTTTTATATGTTGGCGATAGTTTTTGATAACTAATGTGTAGTGTCGGCATATTTGGGGCTGTTAATACTAAACCATGTTCAGACAAATTTACCTTAATAAGACAAAGTATCGGCTCAGTGCGAGCTGTTATAAACTGTCCGTTTGCATCTGTAATCACAAAACGTCGGTCAAAGCTTAAACCAAAATCATCAACCCAACTAGTTGACAAAGCAATGCCTGCGGCTGATTTTATCGGGTAAACATGGAGTGATTGTAAAGAAGGAGATCCCACTGCTGTGTCCTTATTTTAATGAGAGTATACATACTTACTAAATTAACAAAGCATTGCAATGCCTTTTTTCTTTATGATCAGGTATATTATCAGCCAATATTTTGATCTTATTTTTTTATTGGTTGCCATAGATAGACAAGGGCACCAGAGCTTTAACGGACATTACATGCATATTCATATTTTAGGTATTTGTGGCACATTTATGGGCGGGATCGCTGCCATTGCCAAACAGCTTGGCCATCGTGTTTCAGGTTGCGATGCCAATGTTTACCCGCCTATGAGCACACAACTTGAACAATTAGGTATTGAATTAAAGCAAGGTTACCTAACTGAACATTTAAAAGATGAACCGGATTTAGTCATTGTTGGCAATGCTATGTCTCGTGGCAATGTGATGGTGGAATATGTACTCGATCGAAATATTGCATACACTTCTGGGCCACAATGGTTATTAGATAATGTCTTAAAAGACCGCTGGGTACTTGCTATTTCAGGTACACATGGCAAGACCACTACCAGTTCTATGGTTGCGTGGATTTTAGAATATGCACATATGAAACCTGGCTTTCTAATTGGTGGTGTTCCTCAGAATTTTGATTGCTCGGCTCGTTTAGGTGATGCACCCTTTTTTGTGATTGAAGCCGATGAATATGACACCGCCTTTTTTGATAAACGTTCTAAATTTGTTCATTACCGACCGCGCACATTAGTGATTAACAATATGGAATTTGATCACGCTGATATTTTTAACGATTTGTCAGACATTCAACGGCAGTTTCATCATTTGATTCGTATGGTGCCCAGCAACGGTCTAGTGTTGTCACCAGAGAATGAATCCGCTATAACCGAAACTTTAGCGCAAGGTTGTTGGACACCCACAGAATTTAGCGTTGAAGATGAATCAAGTCATGAAGGTTGGCATGCCGAAAAAATTATTGCTGATGGCAGTGAATTTATCGTTCGTTTTAAAGGCGAGATTCAAGGTACAGTAAAGTGGAGTTTAATTGGCGATTTTAATATTGATAACGGATTAATGGCCATCGCGGCGGCTCGACATGCCGGCGTTCCGAGTCATGTTGCTATTGATGCGCTGGCTGAATTTATCAATACCAAACGACGCTTAGAGCTTCGCGGTGAAGTTAACCAAGTTCGTATCTTTGACGATTTTGCCCATCACCCAACAGCTATCGCTAAAACATTGGCTGGCGTTAAAGCGAATGTAAACACTCTTAATGGAGATGGTAAGTCTCGTCGCGTTATTGCTGTATTAGAACCAAGATCCAATACAATGAAATCGGGCATCCATAAAGACACACTTCCTGTGTCGTTATCACAAGCTGATATTGTATATTTGTATCAAGGTGAACAAGTGAAATGGTCGGTTGATGCACTTATTCAAGACTGTAAACAACCGTGTTTTGTTGAGACGAATATTGAAACTTTAGTGAACCATATTGTGAAAAATTCCCAGATTGGCGATACCATCGTTGTGATGAGTAATGGTGGTTTTGGTGATATTCACAATAAATTATTAATAGCATTGGAAAACAAGGCGTCAATATGAGTGAATTCAAAGAAAAAATTACAATCGCAATAACCGGCGCTTCAGGCTCTGCATATGCGTTGCGTTTAATTGAGTGTTTAGTGGCGGCTAACGTTCAAATCTATGTATTATGTTCAAGTGCGGCCCGCATAGTTTTTGACACCGAGGTGGATCTAAAGTTACCTGCATCACCAGATGCAGCGACTAAATTTCTTAGCGAAAAGTTTCAAGCAAAGCCTTCACAAATTACCGTATTTGGAAAAGAACAATGGTTTTCACCCGTTGCTTCAGGCTCTGCAGCACCAAAGAAAATGATTGTTTGCCCTTGCTCTACCGGAACATTAGCCGCGATTAGCCAAGGCATGAGTGACAACCTAATTGAACGTGCTGCTGATGTGGTTATTAAAGAAAGAGGGCAGTTAATATTAGTGGTGCGTGAAACGCCATTTTCTACAATACATTTGCAAAACATGCTGACGCTTTCACAAATGGGCGTTACCGTGATGCCTGCATCACCTGGTTTTTATCATGATCCTAAATCAATTAATGACTTAATCGATTTTATGGTGGGACGAATGTTAGACCACTTAAACATTGATCAATCCATCATGCCGCGTTGGGGTTATCAGATTTAATGCGTATCTTTCGCTAATACGCTTTTACTTTCAATTTTACAATTCGGATCAACCTTCTTACGATGAATGTCGCAAGAAGATTGTTGAGGATTGATTATTACTTTTTGTCGTCCATGACTCATCGTAAAAGAACCACAAGAAAATAAAGATAAGATAAGTAGAAAAGATAATAACTTTTGCATGTTCGTAGCTCTAACCGCTCTGAATAAAGTGAGTATGGCTGATTAAAGTGGGTTAGAACAGTTTTCAGTGTTAGCTGCAATTAATTCAACCGTTTTACCACTACGTACTTTTACACAGCTAACAGACTCAGATATTTGTTGCTTTTGAACAACATCAAATGTGCCAAGAGTGTCTGAATTCAAATGATATTTATAAGCTTGGTCATCACCTTCAAAAATGGCTGTAAATAATCCAAAAACAAGTGCTCCAATGATACCGCCTGCAATCATCTCTTCTGTGTTACCGTCAATTTGGTCGAGTACACCCATTCCTGCACCCGTAACAATACCGGTATTTACTTCTGAAGATAACGTTACTGGGGTAACAGATTCTATAGCAGCATAAAATTCTTTAATTATCTGGTTTTCTTCATTTCTGTCAATTCCCTGACTTGCACACCCAGTTAACAATAAAGCGCTAAGTAACAATCTTTTCATTTTTCTTCCAATAGTTAATCGCTTTTTATAAAAGCTCAAATCAATGTAGTTTGTATGAAAATTTTAACGCGAGTAGCCGTCTAAAAGTATGTGAAAACTGTATGATATTTGTTTGATTTGACTTACACATTTTTACATTATTAATAGGCGACTTTACAAAGGAAAGTCACTGGAGCATTTTCAAAGACAATTCCCGGAACATGTCTTTGAAAATAATCATGGAATAGAAGTAGCGTCTAACCAATATTCGTTGCTTCTCCTTAAATTGCACTATTTGATCTTTTGAAACTTAACGAACAGGGCGGTTGTTAATATCCCCACAATCGAAAAAACACTGAGAAATAGAAAGTAATTTTGAAAGCCAACTAATCCAACGTTGGCATCTAAAATTCGTCCTGATATTGACGCAAAGAAAATATCAGGTGTAAAACCTAAGACTGAAATAACACCGACTGCCGTACCCGTAAACTTGTTTGATGTTTTAGATTCAGCAATGAGAGAAAAATAGACTCCTCTAATGGCAAATACCGCAAACATTGAGATGATCAGATTAATGAATATAATAAGGTAACCAACAGATGCTGAACTAAAAGCCGTTGCAGGATCAATCACGAACATGAGCCCATAACAAATAAATGTGATTATAAAGCCGATAATAATAATGCGGCTAGCGATGAAACGGTCAGCCAAAAATCCTGCTGAAATTGCAGCAATGGGGCGTATGTATGCTGCTAAAGAAGTGATTTGAGAAGCCTCTAGCTCGGTCATCTTCATTACCGTTACCGCATATAAAGAATAGTTATCTATTCCTTTGTAGCCGCAATATGCACAAATAATAATAAAGGCTTGGCACCAAGTCGTTTTTTGCTTAACAACGCTTAGAATACCTTTAAGTGATTGTGTCGATGAGGTTAGATGTCCGTCTTTGACGGATGGGATTAAATACCATGCCAACAAGGATATGATAAAAGTGACCGCCGTATAAAAATAGATAACGGATTGAACACCGGCTAGGCGTTCGTTTGGTGTTATGTCTAACGAATTTGCAGGTAATGAATAGCTAAAAATAATGACGGCAATTGTTGATGTAATTGCTGCAACTAAGCCTCGGCCTCCATCGAGTATACCGAACGCTCGTCCTTGGTTATCCTGTCCTCCCCATTCCCTCGTCGCTTTTATCATCGCAGCCCAAAACAATAATATGGTGGTAATACCCCAATAGCCGAAGAGTAATCTCATGCCTAGATAACTTGGAATAGTTGCGTAATATATTCCGCCCAATCCGGTGGCAAATAGTGATAAGGACATGAGTTTTCTAGGCGATACACGGTCTGCTAATGCGCCACCAGGGAAATAGGCTAACATTGCCATCACGCCATAAATAGCGAATGTATCCCCTAATTGCGCGTTTGTTAAAGAAAATACTTCTAGAAATGAGGCTCTAAAAAAACGCAAGGTATGAAAGGGTAAACCAAAAATTATTTCACCAGCGAGGATCAGGATAAGTATTATTTGCCATGAAGCTATGGAAGTATTTTTATTAGATTTCATATATTCTTCAATTAATTAAGCGTAAGCGTTTAATAAAACACAAAAGCGAATGTTTTTGAAGAGTTATGTTTGTTAAGTGTCGATTGTCATTTTAACGGTGACTTTTAGCATGAGCGAGGAAAAAGAGGGGGCGGTGAATAGGTGAAATGAGCGAAACTGAATAAACAGTCATTGATTATTGTTATCCGTTTCGCTTTAGCTACCAAGAAGAATTAACCTAATAGTTTACCTAAACCGTCAGCGAATACTTGTTTCGCACTTTGACTTTGTTCACTGTCTAAGTAGCCGTGAGCACTTGAAATAAAGCTGCTGACCATTTCAGGTTTTAACCCTAACGCTTCAAATTGCTTTTTCAAATCATTAATGGATTTTAATGATTCACTGTATTGTGCTGCTTTATCAAGTAAACCACCTAAACCGCCGCCAGAACTAAGTTTACTCACATCAGGCATCTGGCTAACAAGTCCGTCAACGCCGGGTAGTGATTTAGCAAGTTGGCTAAACTGCTCCGCTGAGACATTGTTTTTCACATAATTAAAAATTGCGCCCATACCACCAGACGCTTGGTCAGTGTCAACATTTAGTGAGCTAGTTAATAGTTCAACTAAGCCATCTGCACTTGGTATTTCAACAGTTTGTTCTTTAGTTTCGCCCATGCCAACGAGGTTTTTTAAACGATCAAACCAGCTTGTCTCTTCTGCCATTGCTGAAGTACTTAACGTTGAAATAGTTAATAGTATGATGAGCTTTTTCATAAGTGATTTCCGTAATTATTAAGAGTGATTATAATCGCTAAATACAAGGGCAATATATAAAGCCTCAAAAAAGTGGCTTTATATATGATGTGCCCTTTTTATTTTTTTCTCATATCTAATATTGGCATATTACTACTACCCAAAATTGTAGCAGGTAGTTTTCCATCCCAATTTTGAGCTTCTGTTAGCTTCACAATTAAAGGGTTATTACCTAAAGCTTTCGCTTTTGCAGTAATCGCTTCAGCTTCTGCTAAACCTTTAATTCGAATTGACTCAGCTTCTGCGATAGCAACTAATTTAATACCGTCGGCTTTAGCTTTGGCTGTGTTTACGTCACGTTGAGCTTCTAAGTTTTGGCGAGCTAATTTGTGTTTCTCAGCATCAGCGAGGTTTTTTTCTGTTTGTTTCGTTTCAATCGAAGTTAAATACTTGGCAGGAAGCTTAATATTCTCAATTTGAATATTATCAACAGTTACTGGGAAGTCTTTCATTTCTTCAATGAAATTGGCTTCAATAGCCTGGATAGCGCTAGCTCTGTCTTGAATTAATTTTTCTGCATCGTAGCGAGGAATAACATCTTTGGTGGCAGAACGAAAGCGAGGGTCTAGAATACGACTTTCAAATTGTGATAGCCCGCCATACTGCCTATACAGCTCCAGAGCGGCTGTTTTGTCAACGGTCCAGTTAACAGATACAACGATCGTTACAGGCATCTGTTCTTTGGTACTTGACGCCATTTTTTCTTCATTTTTTCGGGTTCTAACTTCTATTTCTTCAACACTATCAATAAAAGGCACTTTAAAGTGTAAGCCTGGATTTACTTGCTCTTTAGCTTCACTGAATCTTTTGACAATACCTATATGTCCTTCATTTACCGTGTAGACGGAACTGAAGAATAAGGTAATACCAATAACTACCGTTATTATTGTTTTTGCAGGAATGTTTAATTTTTCAATATTCACTTTTTCACCTTTAATGTTTAGATTTTACATGTTTACTTAATAAGCGCATTTGTTATTTTTATTTTATTATCAATGTCGTATACAAACATTAATCATAAAAAAATGAAGACTCTTCGATTTATGATTGTAAACATGATATAGATAATCATCGGTTTAGTAATCAAATTAATGTTAAGTGAGCAATATTAGCTTTATATTTTTCATTGTTAGTTACATTTATCTGTGTATAAATTTTAATTATAATCGTGTATTATATTTTCATCTATTAAAGTGGAGCTAACGCCATAATGAACATTTAATGCCTGTGATCTGATTTTTATTTTTTAATTTTAGAACTACAGGATTAGTGGGCGTGCTCAAGCTTTCTTCTCTTTTTATATCGTTAAGTATCTCATCGAATACTTACTTTAATCTTTAGCATCAACACTTTCCTACATTAAATAGGAGGCTGTTCATGCCTGCATTACAAGTAAATAAACTCTCTTATCAATTAAGTAATGGCAAAAAGCTATTTGAAAACCTTTCCTTTACCTTACCTCAAGGTACAACGGGGCTCGTTGGGCGAAATGGTGTCGGAAAATCAATTTTAGCTTCAATACTCACTAAGGATATTACACCTACTTCCGGTAGTGTTTCTTCAGAAACAACAACACAGAGCTTTAATCAGAGCAGTTCAATGTTATTTGAACAAGGAGAAACTATTGCATCTTTCTTAGGTGTTGATAAGCAACTTGCTGCCCTTAGTCGTATAGAAAATGGCAGTTGTGAAGATTCAGATTTTGAGTTAGTTGCTGATAATTGGCAAATTAAAGAGAATGTCCTCAACATACTGGAAAAATTACAGTTACCCGCTAACGTTGATCGGCCATGTTTATCTTTAAGTGGTGGAGAAAGAGCTATGTTGAGTCTTTGGATGTTATTTCAGTCACATGCTCAACTGCTCGTTTTAGATGAGCCAAGTAATCATCTCGACAAACAAGGCAAGGCTTGGCTCCTTAACCAAATAAATAATTACCAAGGCAATGTACTTGTTGTAAGTCACGACCGTGAACTACTACAAGAAGTTGATTTCATATATGAATTATCTTCTCTCGGGCTAACATTTTATCATGGAGCCTATAATGATTATTTATCTACAAAAAAAAATCATGACCAATCGAGAGCAAGACAGATTTTACATTTAAAAAAGAAAAAGTTAACGGTACTTAATCAAGCACAGAAAAGTAAAGAGAAAGCACAAAAAAGAGCTTCACAAGGTAATAAGTTAAGAAGTCGTGGAAGTCAGGCTAAGGTGTTACTTGACGGTAAGAAAAATAAGGCGGAAGGGGCTGCTTCAGGCAAGGCCAGTCAAACGAGAGCACAGGTCTCAACTATTGATAACAAACAAAAAGAGCTTTTAAAACAACAAGAACAATTAACACCACTTTCATTATCAATGCACCACGAAAAAAGCAAAAGGGTACAACAGTTATATGTTGAAGATGTATTATTACCCTTTGGCGCTCAAATGCCTATAAATCTAAAATTAATGAGCAACGAAAAATGTCATTTAGTGGGTAAAAATGGTAGCGGAAAATCAACCTTAATGAAGGTGCTAATAGGGGAAGTATTGCCTATAAAGGGAAGGGTGCACCTTAATGTCGCCGTTTTTTATTTTGACCAATATTTTTCATTACTCGATTGCCAGCTAAATATGTTGGAGAATATGCAGAAGTATTGTGCTCATATAAATGACAGTGATTTACGCACTATCCTTGCTGGCATAGGATTTAAAGGAGATAAGGTTTTTACACCTGTAGAGCAATTAAGTGGTGGTGAAAAAATGAGACTCATGATCTTAATGGTGAGTCATCAGCACGAGTTACCTTTATTATTACTTGATGAGCCTGATAACCACTTAGATATAGAATCAAAGGAGGTGCTCGCGAAGGCGCTCAATGAGTACAATGGCAGCTTTATTATAATCAGTCATGATGAGCATTTAATCGCATCTATTGATGATGTTTTTGAAATACAATTAATTAAATAGTACAACAACATATGAAAAGGTTACTAATCAATGTTATTTGATCATTCCCGTCACGAGCCGTTGACAATATGTTTATGGGATAAAAATATTGTAGAAAAGGAAATATCATTAATTATTGCTGATATAGAACAATCGTTATTACCCGGTGTTTGCTGGCCGACACATCCGCTTGATGCAGAAAGTTATTTTAGGGTCGGGCCCAAGTGGTCTGCATACGCAGGAGCTGCAGGCACCATTCACGCTTTACAAATTCTCAGTCAATACGGCTATCAGGTCAGTGATTTATCTAACTCACTAGAAACTATTTACCAATGTTTCTTGAAAAATCCAGATGTATCAGTAGAACCGGGCCTACAGATAGGAGAGCTTGGCATATTAATGCCCGCAATCTTAGCGAAACCCAATGATGAAGAATTATCAAAGCGTGTAATACGATGTATGGAAGCAACGATAAGTTTACCTCTTTATGAAATAACCTCTGGGCAAAGTGGAATGATGCATGCTGCTTTGGCACTTTATCGTAAAACAGGGAAGGTGCAGTGGAAAGATTTATATGTCAAAGGCGCGAATGCGTTAATGGACAACTGGACTCTAGATAAAACTACAGGGGAGTGGCTTTGGCAAAGCCAAGTTTTTGGGCCTAAACGCCATTATTATGGAGCTTGCCATGGCCTTGTAGGTAATGCCAATATTCTATTACAAGGGGTAGACTTGTTACCTGATGGTTATACTGAAATGATCATGGAACGTACTATTTCCACGTTAACGATCTCTGCGAAAAAGTACGATAACTTAGCGAATTGGCCGCTATGCACTAAACCCAATATTGATAAGTTGCTTGTGCAGTGGTGTCATGGCGCTGCAGGCATTGTTACTGCAATGGCAAGAACGCCTAGCGTTGATTCACAGGACTCTCGGCAACTTGATCAACTGTTAGAAGATACCGCCGAATTAGTTTGGCAAGCAGGCCCTCTCGTTAAAGGCTCAAATATTTGCCATGGTACATCAGGCAACGGATACGCTTTTTTATATTTATATCGACGCACGGGTAATGTTTTGTGGCTTGAACGGGCAAGAAAATTTGCAATACATGCTATTGAACAATGCCATAAGGCACGTTTGCATTATGGACAAGGTCGATTTTCCTTATGGACAGGAGATGCAGGACTCGCGATATATTTGTATCACACCTTGTATCCTGAAAAAGCGGCGATACCTGGTTTGGACTTATTTTAATAGCACTCGAATATTTTAATGTTCTATTCATTTTAAAGCGAAATAGACCCATTGTTTGTACGTCAAAATTGGCACAAACAATTGTGCATCTTATGATTATCTAAGCTTCAATTTTTTCCATATATTAACCATGAAACTGTTGTCGACACTGTCAAACGGATTGTCAGCAACTACATAAGAAGACGTCGACTTTGTCATTGCAAACAATTCACTGTTGGGATCAATGCCATTTTCGTCTATAGCAACGCTATTGAACAACTCAACCACAGACCCCTTTAATTCTGCTAGTAACTGTTCAAAAACCTGTTGTGCCTGCTGAACAAATACATGGTATGGCTCGGTGCCACCGAACATAAAACTCGTGCCGGTAGCGCCCATTAAATTTATACCTTCTTTGATATAGTCAATCTCAGATAAGTGCTGGATCCATATTTTATCGAGGGTGTGTATAACCACAATATTAAGAGCTTCATTGAGTGTCCCATTGCTTACCTTATTACTGAGACTTTGCCAACGATGTGTTATTTCGCTTTTAAATTGATGAGCTCCGACGCCCTGCAAAACGTCGGTTCGCAATTGGTGCACCACTTGCCTTTGTTGCTCGATAAAACTGCTGTATTTATATAGCATTTTGCGTCGGTCAAGATTCGCTCCTTCTAATACCCGTTGTCCGTGTGCAATTTTATTACTAATACGGGCACTCGATATCAACTCTCCAGTATCACTTTTGTCAAACCACATGGCGTTTACGCCTAAATGATTAAACAACTTGTCTTCAAGGCTGACAAAGTATTGAGAGGACCCCGGATCACCTTGTCTTGCTGCACGGCCACGTAACTGGTTATCAATCCTTCTCGACTCAAATCGACTGGTGCCTAAGATATGAAGGCCACCTACTTTTTTTACTTGCTCAGTGCGTTTCGTGTCAGTTGCTCCCAATATAATATCGGTGCCACGTCCTGCAAGGTTAGTACAGATAGTTACCGCCCGCCAAGCACCAGCCTGAGCGACTATTTGGGCTTCCTGTTCATCATTTTTGGCATTAAGTAAACAGCACTCAATGCCTTTATCAATTAATAAAGCGTGTAACTTCTCTGACTCTTGGACATTAGGTGTGCCCACTAAAACAGGTTGTCCTGTCAGTTGGATAGCGATTATTTCGTTGCAAATAGCCGTAGTTTTTGCCGCTTTAGTGTTGAAAACTCGATCCGGTTTGTCTATTCGAATACAAGGCATTCGAGGGGGGATAACACAGGTTTTTAATTGATATAATTGGTGAAACTCTTGTGCTGCTAAAACAGCAGTGCCGGTCATTCCGCTGACTTTATTAAACAAACTCATCAAATGCTGCAGTGTTATTGAGCCTAACGTTTGTCCGTCCATTTTAACCGGCAAGCTTTCTTTCGATTCTAATGCCGACTGCATACCGTCGGGCCAACGGCGTTTTTCTGCAATGCGACCGGTAAACTCATCAATGAGTTTGATGCAGTTGTCTTTGATGATGTAATCGATATCTTTGATCAGTAGTACTTCAACGTGAAGTGCAAGATTGACGCTGGTCAATAACGATAGATTGTCAATGTCAAAAAGGTTTTCGCAGTCAAACTCTTGCTCGATTTTACCACTGCCGCTTTCTGTTAAATGCACAGAAGTACTTAATTCGTCGGTGGCATAATCATCGTCTTTGTCTAGCTGTTTAATCACCTTTGCAATTTTCGCAAGCTGATGATTGTTTTGATGAACATCACCTGAAATAACTAACGGAATACGGGCTTCGTCGATCAAAATCGAATCGGCTTCATCCACGATGGCAACATCCAAGCCAGACAGCACTTTTTGGTGGGCATAGTGCACCAACTGGTCGCGTAAATAATCAAAGCCAACTTCTCTTGCCGTGGCAAAGACAATATTACATGCATGCGATTTTTTCCGCTGTTCAGTGGACATACCTTCTTGGATAACCCCAACACTCAGGTCAAAAAATTGATAAAGGGGGGTTAAAAAGTGACTGTCTCTTTTGGCGAGATAGTCATTAAAGGTGAGTACATGAACTTTGTGTCCAGCTAACGCGTTAACGATAACGGGTGCAGCAGCTGCCAGTGTTTTACCTTCACCGGTTTTCATGTCGACAATAAAACCGTCATGCAATGCGAGCCCAGCTAACATTTGGCTATCGAAGGGTCTCATGCCGAGTAGTCTGCTTGATACTTCTGACACAAAAGCAAAAATTTTGGCTTGGGTAAGTGTATTCACTGGTGATGAGATGGCAGCACAAAGTAGTTGTAGCTGTGCTTTGAGTTCATCGTCACCAAGCGCTTTCAACGCTTGGCTGAATGACTCAATTTGTGTCAGCGTTTTCTTAAACGGTTTAAGATCGTATTCTATCGGTGATCTTTGCAGTTTTGCCATAACCCTTTTAAACATACTTTCACCTGTTTGTTTTTGATGCATGATGTTTATATTGGTTGTGAAGAAGCTTAATTCAAGTCAACAGCTTTGATAGGCTTGTTGGCGTTGTGACAGCGTTGCTATTTGTAACCGTAAATAGGGGCAGGTTGTGCTATATATTGAATACTTAATCGGGTTCGTGACTGTGTTGGGCTGTTTAAATGCAGAGTTGGTGAGCACTCCCTCACCCGATCTGTATCTATAATTCAGCTTTCTTCAGCGATCTCTCTCATGGCTTTTTCAAAAACATCCGCGGGTTGGCCACCACTTATCAAGTGCTTATTGTTTATTATAACCGCGGGTACAGAGCTTATTCCCGCCGATTGATACTTACTTTGCAGATCACGTACGTCTTGCTCATATTCATTTGACGCTAATATTTGTTTTGCTTTTTCTTTATCCAAGCCGACACTTTCGATCACTGTAAGTAACGCTTGATGATCACTAGGATTGCCACTTTGCTTGAAATACAAATCGAATAAGGCGAGCTTCAGTTCTGTCTGTTTATTGTATTCTTTAGCCCAATGAAGAAGCCTGTGAGCGTCAAAGGTGTTATAAATTCGTCCACCACCTCGATTGCCAAATTCATAACCAAGTGCTAATCCTCGTTGTTTGATTATTTCTCGATTTTGGTGACTTTGTTCAACACTAATACCGTATTTTTCAGTGAGGTGTTCGGTGATTTCTTGACCTTCTTGGGGCATGTGAGGATTGAGTTCAAAAGGCTGCCATGTAATATCTACTGTAATTTCAGGTGCTAGTTTAACTAATGCCTGATTCAGCGCCTGATAACCAATTATGCACCAAGGACAAGAAATGTCAGAGACGATATCTAATTTGAGGTGTTTACTCATACTTTTCCACTTAAAATAATGTTGATTGATCAATGAGTACTAAAGCTAGATAAGTGCTTTCTTCACAATCACTGATTTGACTTAACTTAAGGTTAAAATCTTACTTCACTATATGCGCAGTCTTGCGATAGTGAAGTAAGAAGGTTTCTCGGCTTCAGGTTTAACGCTTAAACTCTGATGTTTTACTCCATTTAGGCCAAACATTTTCTTTCGATAATTCATAGCCAATTTCATAAAAGGCTTGTATATCTTCAACGGCACCCGACATGTCCCAAGTATCATTATACTCGTCACACAGGTTGTGATAACACTTGCCTAAACTTTCTTTAAGCTCAGCACGTAAGGCTTTAGTTGCTTCGTCTACAGGTGTTTTACCACTCTTTGCGTATAACGCAGGAATACCTATGTTAGCAAAAGCGAAATGATCAGAGCGGTAGTAAATGCCAGCAGCAGGGCGAGGATCCCCTGCAATAACTCGACCTTGCTTCTTAGCTGCAGCGGTAAGGTAGTTATCTAAGTCTGACTGACCTAAACCATAAACAGAAACGTCAGTGCTTCGGCCTGTTACACCTAAAGCATCCATATTAATATTGGCGACTGTTTTAGCCGCAGGAATAATAGGATTAGCCGCGTAAAACTTAGAACCTAATAAACCTTGTTCTTCTGCGGTAACGGCCATAATCGTTATTGAACGCTGTGGAGCAACAGGCAATTTAGAAAATGCTTCAGCAACTTCGATAAGTGCGCCAGTACCCGATGCATTGTCTACTGCGCCATTATAAACTTGGTCGCCCGTTAGGCTAGTGTCTTTACCTAAGTGATCCCAGTGCGCCGTATAAAGAATATGCTCATCTGGTTTAGTGGTACCAGGTAAGGTTGCAATAAAGTTATAAGATATCGACTCTTTTACAGTGTTTTTCACGGTAATCGACGCGGTTAAATCACCCATGTCGACATGATAACTACCTTTCGCTGCTTCAATTTTAGCTTGTTCGAAGTTCAAACCTGCGTTAGCAAACAATTCTGTTGCAACCTCGCTATTTACCCAACCTTCAACGGCAACACGGCCTTTATTGAGATCTTCACGAACAAAACCAAATTGCGGGCCGGTCCAAGAATGTTCAACAACAGACCAGTTGTATGATGCTGGCGCGGTTTCATGAATAATAATGGCGCCTTCTGCGCCCTGACGACTTGCTTCTTCATACTTATAAGTCCAACGACCGTAGTAAGTCATCGCGTTACCATTAAATAGCGCAGGATCTTGAGTGGCAAAGCCCGGGTCATTAACCAAAATAACCACCGTTTTCCCTTTAACGTCTATACCTTCGTAATCGTTCCAGTTATATTCTGGTGCATTAACACCGTAACCAACAAAGACTAGTTCAGAGTCTTTAAGTTGTTCAAAGTCACTAATGCGGCTAGAGCCCATCACCATTTCTGGCCCGTATTTATAATCTTTACCGCCAATGGATAATGCCATATCGGGTGAAGCTTCAATAGACACCATAGGTACAGCTTGCAAAAAGCTTTCACCGTTGCCTGGTTTGAAACCAACAGCTGTTAATTGTTTAGTTAAGTAGGCAAGGGTAAGTTCTTCACCTTTGCTTGATGGCGAACGCCCTTCAAATTCATCTGAAGCAAGTACTTTGATATGTTCAATAAGTTGTTCTTTATTGATGCTGTTGTAGCTAGTCGTAACGTCTTTGGCTGTATTTGTTTTTACAACATCTTGATTACCACAGCCACTTAATAGAGCGAAGGCAAGTAAGGTTAAACCTGTTGTTTTTTTCATTTTATTATTCTTTTATGAGGAATGACGCATGATTATAAACAGATATTGGAATACTTAGGTAGATTTACTTGTAAAACTCGTGTTCAGAAAATTTTCATCCTGCAAAATCAGATGATTACCCTACAAAATATAAATTTAAACGGATATTTTAAGAGTGCTCAATTTTATTGGACAAATAATCAATTTGTACTAACTTAATATTAATAATATATAAGGGATTATAATGACTAAATTTATTAAATTTTACTTTCTTGCTTTTATTCTTTTGACTTCAGCCGCCATAGCTGACGAATATCATTATGTGAACGTATTTAATGGTTCTAAAGCTGCTGGTTTAGGTGGTGCTTATACTTCGATTGCCGATGACTTATCGGCCATGTTATATAATCCAGCAGGTCTATCTTTGAGTACCGTGAAATCTACTGCATCAGTGAATATTTTTTCAAAGGAACAAACAGAATTCACTAATATTTTTAGTGATGGCAGTGATTTTACGCGTGATTCATTTGTTATTCTCCCAGGTTTTTTTGCTTTTAGAAAAAAAGAAGGTAATTGGGATTTTGGTGTTTCTTTTGCCATTAATGACCTGAGTAAAGAGCGCACCTCCACCGATAGCATTACTAATATTGAATCAAACGAGTTCCAACCGAGCCAAAGAAATAACGAATTTATCTATATTGATTTAGATAACAGTGCTTATAAACTGGGCGTAACTACATCATATCGTTATTCTGAATCATTAAGTTTTGGTAGTTCTTTGTATTTTCAGTATAAAGAATTTTCAACGGTGCAGGGCTCTGGAATTGTTTCGTCAATTTTTACACCTATTGGAGATTTTGAAGGAGGATTTAATGCATCAAGAAGGATCATTGATTTACAAGTGTCGGTACAGCCAATATTGGGGGTTTTATGGAAAACAGGTGATTTGTCATTAGGTGGAAAGATAGCCTACGAAATACCCATTCGAAGAGATTATGAAGCAACGGCAACTATTATTTTTTCAAGTTTAACGGAACTTCCTCCTGAAATGACTCCAGCCTTTAGAATTAAAGAAGAAACGGATATTAAGCAAGACCTTCCTTATGAAATTACACTAGGCGCTAGTTATCAATTTTCTAATCTGTCACTCAGCGCAGATGTTAATTATTTTTCAGAGGTAAAGTCAGGTGGCGAGTCGCTTGAATTTATCGATACGCCAATCACCAGAAAGCTTAATGAAGTTATAAACTGGTCTGTTGGCATTGAATATGAATATTCGACAGATATCACCATGCGGTTTGGTGTTTTTACCGATAACTCTAATGGCGATATTGATACTAGTATTGATAATCAGCGCATAGAGGATATCGATTTATTGGGATTTTCAACCTCATTGAGAACAGTTTTATTAAAAAATGTTGTCACCTTTGGACTTTATTATAAATATGGAAAAGGAGATGTTAGGTTTGCAGATGTTCGTTCAGTAGAGCAAATAGTAGGGCTTCCTTTATATCCAGATAACGGTAATTTCGATATTGTAGAAGCTAAAAAAAATATATTGGTTTTATTCTTAAGTCTAGATTTTTAACCTCAGTTAGGCGTGATAGAGGGAGAGTTTATCATTATAAATACCCCCAACAACATATCATGGTCAGCAAAATAACCATGATATGAACTAGATATTGTTTTAAATTAAGCGGACGTTATCCCCTGCGATGTGGTAAATATTCCCTCTGGATCGAATTGACGTTTTATTTGAGTCAATTTAGTGTAGTTATCACCATAATAAGCTTGTTGCCAGTCTTGTATGTAAGTGTCTAAGTAGTTTACGTAAGCGCCACCACTGCTCCAAGGCGCCATTATTTCACGAAAACTGTTTTGCCATATTTGTGTTTGGTCAATCGACTCATTACTCACATTGGTTGAAAGGTAGGTATAATATTCAGCACTAAAAACTGCGTTTCGATGAATAAATGCCGTATCATTTTGACTAAAATCATCAATAGCCCCCGCCATGGTATTTATAATAATCATACCTAGTTTTCCGTCATTTTTGCTTTTTTCAATAAATGCTTTTAACGCTTGAATACCTGTAGGTGGAATGATTTCATGAAAAAAATCAGAACTGGCCGCAAAAGCACTTCGGGGCATTGTGCCTTGAGAAAGTTGACCCACTAAATGACAAGCAGCAATGGTCTTTTCACAGGTGCCTAACATTACATTTCGATAGGTATCGGTTGACACGGTATTTGAAGTGGGTGTTGCATCAATACTGTTGAGAAAAATCTGCCAATATTGAGTGGCTTCAGATAATGTATTAAGACAAAAAGCGCGAATATACACAGTAGTAACACCATTCATCCAGTTAGGTATAACCTGTGCCCACATTTCGTTAGGCCACTCTTGGGATAATAATTGCCATTGAGCCATGACGGTTTCGAAATCATCAAATGCGTAATAAGCTTCAAAGACTGTAATATCTTTGGTGGCATGCGTGCTAAAGGTGAAATTACTGACAATGCCAAAGTTTCCGCCGCCACCACCACGTAATGCCCAGAATAGGCCAGGTTCTTGCGTTGCACTACAAATTATTTTTTCTCCATCTGCGGTTATCACTTCAGCAGACAGTAAATTGTCGCATGTTAAACCATAAGCGCGGTCAATAACTCCTATACCGCCACCTAGGGTAAGTCCTGCAATGCCGACACTTAAGCAACTGCCTAAAGGAATACCAAGCCCTTGAGCCGTTAATTGGTCATAAATATCAACTAATATTGCGCCTCCACCTATAGTAACTGTGCCTTGTGCAGCGGTAATGGTGTTAATCGATGTTAAATCTAAAACCAGCCCTGTTGTGGTTGAATTTCCGGTATATCCATGCCCACCACATCGAGAAGTAACATGTAAATTATTCCTCTTAACAAAAGACAGCGCGGTTTTAATATCTAACTCGTTCGCACAATGCACAATACCTTCTGGGTAAATATGATCAAAGCGCTTATTAAAGACTAAACGAGCGTTATCATAGATACGCCCTTCATTGGGCAGTGTAACTTTACCTTCTAGATCGTCGATTAGTTGTAGCCATTCACTTTCAGCAACGCTACTGTTCACTGGAACTATGGGGGCTGGTGCTGTAACGACGATTGAACTTTTGGTATTGCTATCACCTCCACAACCTGAAAATGCCATTGAAAATGCTGAAAGCCCTAAAAAGCGACGACGATCCATGTAGGTAACTCCATATTTAAATTTGGCCGTATATTAATTAAAACAACCTTATACTAAATAAGCTGTTAATTCTTATGAAAAAAATAACTTGCTCAGAAGTGAATGTTATAAGTATTGAAGCAATAGATGTACTTGTTAGTTTTTGTTGAATATTGCATTGGGAATAAGTTACTCAATCAGTTTTGGCAACAGGTTTAATCGATGGAGGCAAGCCAGATTTCGATTTGTAAATTTAAAGGTAATGAGCAGTCTATTTGTCACCGTTTTGGACCAGAATTAGGAATCGATGGCAGTGGCGTCTGGGAAACTACTTTTACAAGCTCTCCATTGATG
>Ga0209396_1000558_pt1 | contig 43658 bp, 34 predicted proteins | sample GOMGulsemesocosm_6_FD_184638 | JGI IMG/M metagenome (GOLD analysis project Ga0209396, IMG submission 184638) | Methane-oxidizing microbial communities from mesocosms in the Gulf of Mexico - GOM8C Gulf of Mexico (SPAdes) (version 2) | ecosystem: Environmental > Aquatic > Marine > Cold seeps...
AAAAACAATCGTACTCAAAAATGGTGATATAAAACCTAAAAGGGTTAGCAATTTGCTAACCCTTTTGGTCAATATCCACCGACTTAATATCTTCACTGATTTAACAATTAACAATAATCAACTACTTAGTCTTAATAATTAAGCTTGGCTTAATCTAACCGCTTTTTTACGGCTACGCACTGAGTAAATAAGCATAATAATGCCGGTAATGGTCACTACAACAGATAATATAGAGAAAGCACGCAGTAAGTTATTATTGAATTCTTCACCCGTGTTGTAATCCATGATATGTAAGCGAAAGAAGAAGTCATACATAACCCAAGCGTCATTACGCACGCGATAAAACTCACCATCTTTAGCTGAAAAATACAGGCGAGAATTCCAAGTATCGTCAAAGCTAACCTGCCATAAACCCGTTTTACCGCTAGGTAAAGATATCGCGTAAACACCTTGGTTTTGTTTTACTTGCGTGCTGATTTGGCTCACTTCTGGATAGATTGCCATAACCTTATCGATAGGGTAGCTAAATACAAATTTAGAAATGGCTGCTGTTTCCGGTACCACAACCATGTCCTTACCCTTAATAATGCCTTGGAAAACAACATAGTGAATGTCCTTATAAGATGAGGAAATGAAAGGTTCACTCTACGGTAAGGTTTGGGGGCGTGACATTGACTTTTGACAATTTTTTCCAATAAAATAAATTATTTTATAGAGTGATATTAATTGCTTATGTTAATGTAAGTTTGATAGTAAATGGTGAAAATAATTTACTAAGAACAGCTGAGTTGGAAAGAATTAAAAAGAGCTTAAGAGAGTTAAAAAGGAGTTTTAACATATGTGGGCATTATTTTTCATTAGTTTATTCGTATTACTAGTTTTGGCTTATTTTGGTATTAAATACTATTTAGTTGGAGAGGATCTCCGCCAATATGATGCTGAGAACCCTCAAGTAACCTTCTATCGTGCTCAGCCTTCATCGGGTTTTAAACAGGCGTTAGAAAAAGTTACTGTGATGGATAAACCAATTAATTTTTTCCGTCTTAGTGAGTATATTTCAGATCTTAGAACCAATGTTGATAAGCTCGGTGATTTTGATTATAGCTGTGAAATAGTCCCTGTCTTAGCTCAGCATAACGATTGTAAAATTCAAGGTGAGTGGGTTTTAGCGGATGATGTAGACCCAAGCAAACGATTATTGTATATCCATGGCGGGGCATTTTTATTTGGCAGCCCTAAGAGTCATAGAGCGATTACAGAGCGGTTGTCACGGGAATTAGGCGTCGCAGTGTTCTCCCTTAATTATAGTAAGTTACCGGAAGGCTCTCGCTGGCAGGGTATTATTGATTGCCGTCAGGCTTACTTGTGGTTGTTAGAAAATTCGCCCACAGAACAGAATGATGCTAAACGCATTTATATTGCAGGGGACTCTGCAGGTGGCAACTTAACACTGATGTTATTAGGTTGGCTTAAGACTCAAACTCATCGTCAAGCAGATGCGGCGATAGCATTTTCTCCGACGATAGATAATAGCTTTTCTTACGGCAGTATCGCGAACAATGTTGGCACAGATGTTATTTTGAAACCGCTACTGGGTTATCTACATAAAGTGCCGTTAATACTGCGGGTATTATTAATCTTTGTGACCAGCAGAATGCGGCCTAATGACCCACAAGTGTCGCCGATATTTGCAAATTTATCTGGTTTGCCGCCGACTTTAATTCAAGCCAGTGATTGTGAAATGTTGTTAGATGATTCTTATCGTTATACCAATAAGGCCTTAGCTGAAGGCTCATTTGTGAAGATGCAGACTTGGTCGAATATGTTACACGTTTGGCAGCTGTTTGCCTTAGATGAAAGTGATGAGGCGTTTCAGCAAATAGCATTATTTATTAATGATATTGAAACTAATAAAGCCAGATAACTGGCAGGGGTTAAAATAAATACAGTTAAAAATAAGCTAAGTTAACAATACCCTAGCGGACAATTAAGTTGTGGTTTGAAGATCAACCACTAAGCTCGAAAAAAGTGACAATAACAATATTACTTTGAGTTTTAGACCTTCAAATTGGAGCTATCAATGCAAAATCACCGTTATAATTGTTTTTGCCCTTCGTTACGACTCTCTATCCAAATTGTCATTTTTATTAGCATGCTTAGTGGTTGTCAAAATCGACTAAAGCCTGCAGATATAGCTCCAAAAAATATAACCCCAGTTAATAATCAGCCGCTACACATTAATATGATCGTAGATATCACCACGTTATCTCCGCAGATAATTTCTAAGGGGGCAAAGTTACGGGTCTTACTGATTGAAACGTCGGAAATAGGTTTGATTAGCAGTGTTGTGGCTGAACAAGTATCGCTATTAAATGAACTTGGAGAGTATTCTTTAAACTTATCGTACATGATTAGTGATATTGAGCTAACTCGACGATACTTGCATCATTGGATTTAACAGAACTGGCGATTGTCGGTGATGAAGGGCTGAACCTTGATAATGCAGTATGGCATTTAACTAAGTTAGGAGAGAAGGCGGTTGAAAACCAAAGTGATAAAGAAGACCTTCATATTCAGTTCATTGCAGAAGATAACAGTATTTTCGGCTTTGCAGGTTGTAATCGATTTTCTGGTCATTATCAACTCGAGCGCAGTAATATCAGTTTCAGACAACTGAAATCCACTCGAAGAATGTGCTTAGAAAATATGATGCTTGAACGACTTTTTCTCGGAACGCTAAATGATGTGGAGGTTTTTCATCTTACGAGTGAACATCTGACCTTATTCGATAGTAAAGGAAATGAACTTGCCCAATTTTCCCTCAGCGATAATACTTTTTAAAGAAATCGCTTCGAAATAATATCCGCAAAAATAATCCAACTAAGGTTTACAAATTGAGCCTCCTAGATTAAATGCCAGATACATATACTCACTATAACTGGCGTGAATGTGTATCAGTTACGGCCTTCATGTAGTATGTATTTGAATTAATAGTATGTGTTTTCAATAAATTTGTGACATAAGGCTAATTATATCTAAAAACACATGGAGTGATAGCGCTTGTTATCGCGTGTTTATATTGCAAGTAAGAGGGACTTCAGTTGGAAAACGTTCAAAGTGCGGTACAAACCTTAGTTCAGAGCTTAAGCACTCTGTTTATCTTAGTCGGAGCTATCATGGTTCTGGCTATGCATGCTGGTTCTGATCTAATGCATCCTATTGGTGCTTTGATTGTTGGTGGTGTTGCTGGTGGTTTTATCGTATACGGTGTTATCAATAAAATTTCAGGCATTCGCTTGGATGAAGAATCGGAATACCGTGGTGCAGATTTGGCTATTCATAAGATCAGCGCGAATTCGAGTGATAAATAGGTATAGTTAAATAAACAAAGTTAAAAAGACAGGGCTAAATCTATCGATAAAATGTACTTTTTGAGCGTCTCGTTGTTTTATTGAACGCTTAAGCTTAAAAATACAATAAATTATACAGTCGGTGTTTACATGTTCCTGAGCTTACCCTATTATTCGCTCATTGCTGCGGAGGGGTGGCAGAGTGGCCGAATGCACTGGTCTTGAAAACCAGCAGGGGTTAATAGCTCCTCGAGAGTTCAAATCTCTCCTCCTCCGCCATCTATTTTAAAAGGCGCTGTCTATCTAGGCAGCGCCTTTTTGCATTTTATAATCCTCATTTCAACGTGCAATGGTATATCTAAATCATCCAACGATTTAAAAATGACATAATTCCCTGATTATCGTGAAAATAACCTATAGCTTTCATCGATGCTGTTTAATTTAATATTGAGACCTCTCTGGTAGTTTTATCTGTGTTAAAAGTTCAATATTTAGTGATTAATCTGTCGCTAATGTGAAGTCAACCAGTGAAATCTAACCATTTATTAACTAAAGTTGTAGCACTTAAGTTAATAAATGGATGTTAAAAGTATGAGTAAAAATTATTTATCGCTGGCAATAGCACTGTCTTTTATCACTTATGGAGTGAGCGCAAGTACTTATGCGCCTGATGGCCGAACTAATGCTATGGGTAATGCTGGCGTTGCAACCGCTGATTATCTTGCCGCAGCTTTATATAATCCAGCGCTGGTTGCTGTATTTGATAAAAGTGATGATGTTGGGGTGTTATTGCCTGCATTTGGTATTAATGTGAAGGATGATGATAACTCAATCGATACCATTGATGACTTACAAGATGCTATTGATTCCTTTGAAAGTGCTAACTCGGCTTCAAAGCTGAATGACATTGACAGACTACTAACAGAGCTAGATGGCAAGAAGCCGATCAATGTGAATGGTGGTGTTGCGTTTGCTGTCGCGATCCCTAGTAATACCGTTTCGCTGAGTTTATATGGTTTAGGTTATGTTGAAAGCTTCGCAAAATTTAATGTGTCTTCAAATGCTGATATTGAAAAACGGTATGAACAATCAGATGTGACATTGACCTCATTTGGTTATGCGGAAACGGGTCTGGCTATTGCAAAGAGAGTGAAACTTGGCGAACAAGACTTTAGTTTTGGCATCACGCCTAAGTATCAATTGCTGAAAACCCATTTTGAAATCATGACGGTTGAAGATTTTGATTTTGAATATAATGATGAAAATGAAACTTCAGAAAGCGCTCTTAACGTTGATTTAGGTAGTTTGTGGATGAAGGATAATTACCGTATAGGTTTATCACTACAAAATATAATTAAACAAGAAGTCACGTCAAAAAATGGCTATACCTATGAATTAAACCCACAAGCTACTGTCGCTTTTGCTTATGCAGCTGAGTATTTCACTTTTGCTGTGGATATTGATTTGACTGACCAAGAACGTTTCGTTGGTGTTGAAGATAATACCCAGTTTATCCGGGCTGGTGTCGAGTTTAACGCTTGGCATTGGGCGCAGTTACGTTTTGGTTATGAACATGATAGCGAAGATACACTTGATGATTCAGTGACTGCAGGTATTGGCATTAGCCCGTTTGGTACTTTAAATATTGATGTCGCAGCTTCTTACGCAAATGCAGAACAAGCCGGTGTTGCTGCAAGCTTAAGCTTTACTTTTTAAACTTTGAAGCTATTTTTAATAGAAAAATTATTAGTGAAATTATGAATGAAAAGGGCTTACTGAGTAAGCCCTTTTAACGTGTCTATCTATATAGTTTTTCAGACCAACGCGTTAAACCTTTCGTTACACTACCGAAGTGATCACCAATAACAATTTCGCAGTTTGGATAATGACTCTGGATAAACTGATAAATGATGGGTGATTTTGCCGTGCCACCCGTCACAAAGATCACGTCTGGATTTACCTGTGCTTGGGCAATTGTTTCATCCATTAATGCTTTTATTTTAACTAGCTGCGCTTGATTTGCTTCCGCTAATTCTTGGCGCTGTAATTCTAAGGTTAAATTTGATTCTACAAAACTAAGATCAGCAATAGCTTGGGCATCTGCAGATAATGCTTTTTTCATTTGTTCAGCAAGGTTAACTAGCTGATAAGTTTGTTTCTGTTTTTGTAAGTTGATTAAACGATCGAGTAAGTGTTTATCAACGGCGCTTTTTTGTAATGTTCTCAAACTGGTTACGTTAGCAAGGCTATAAAAATCAGTCTGGCAACCAATGTCGTTAATCGCTACAGCATTCCAAAAGGGTTTCACTGGCATAGGTAAGCCATTTTCCAGAAATGAATTTAAACCAAATTCTGGCATTAGGCTACGCTGGGCAAAATGAATGTCAAAATCATTACCTCCAACTCGTTCACCGCTGTAACCTAACACATGTTGAAAACGGTCGGTAATGAGATGGTTTTCAGGTCCCATTTTTAATAGTGAGCAATCGGTAGTACCACCGCCTATATCCACCACTAATACGGTCTTTTCTTGTGTTAAGCTTTGCTCATAGTCAAAACCTGCTGCGAGAGGCTCGTAAAGAAACTCAACGTCTTTAAAACCAGCGCGCTTGGCTGCCCCTGTTAGTAATGATAATGCTTGTATGTTGCTTTCTTCACCTTTTAGGCCTTGAAAGTTAACCGGCTTTCCGAGCACTACTTGAGTGATATCTTGTTGTAATTGTGCTTCGGCTTTTTGTTTAATATTGCAGATCATCGCCGTGACAACGTCTTCCATTAAATTCAGCTGCAACGGGTTTAAACTAGTGGCGCCAAGGAAAGATTTTGGTGATTTGATGTAGTAGCCTTCTTCTGGATCTTCTAAGTAAGTGTCCAGTGCTTCTTGCCCAAAAAATAGGGTATCTTCATAACCGTCATGTAATAAATTACTGCCAGCTTGAATAGGGCCACGACGTTGTAATAAATAATCTTGTTTAGCAGCGCCATCCGGCAGCTGACGTGCAACCCAGTGCGGAATGATATTACGATGTGCGGCATACAGAGTCGAAGGTAGGTAAGTATTGCCTTGCTGGCTTTGATCTAATGAAACTAAGATTGGGCTTTCATCTTGAATAAAACCCACGGCGCAATTTGAAGTACCGTAATCGAAACCAACAAACATAAACATATCCAATAAAAAACTAGACCGCGCATTGTACACTTTGCTTAATATAAATTAAACGGTCTAGTCATAGCCTTTGGCTATTTATGCATCAATCGAGGCCGGTAATTTTACCTTGACTATCAATGTCGATATTCAAGTAACTCGGTTTGATACCAAGGCCTGGCATGGTCATTACTTTACCGACTAATGCTGTGATGAAACCTGCGCCCGCATTCAAGCGTAATGACTCGATTGGCAGTTCAAAAGCAGCTGGTATGCCTTTTACTTGTGGGTCGTGACTGATCGACATCGGGGTTTTAGCAATGCAAATAGGTAGTTTGTCATAACCGAGTTGTTCAAACTGGACTAATTGTTGTTGGGCAAGCTCAGAAAGCTGGATACCTTCGGCGGTATAACCTTGCTGGGCAATTTTAGTTAACTTCTCCATTAAGCTGTCTTCAGTGTTATAAAGTAAAGAAAACTTACTTGGTTGTTCGCTCGCTTTAACAACTAACTCAGCAAGTGTTGCAGCGCCTTCTGCACCCTGTGCAAAAGCATAAGATATAGCACTACCAAATGCTGCGGTATCTTCGATAGCTTGTTGTAGCCAAGTCAGTTCTTCTTGTGAGTCGGTAGGGAAGTGGTTAATCGCGACTACGACAGGAACGCCATATTGGGCGACATTGTTAATATGCCATTGTAGGGTTTTAAAACCTGTTTGCAGACGGGGAAGGTCAGTTGCTTGAATGTTTTTATCTGTTTCGATACCGCTATTAGCTTTCAAGGCTTTCAAGGTAACGACTAAAACAGCCGCATTTGGCGTTGTTCCTGATTCTCGAACCTTGATATTAGCAAATTTTTCAAAGCCCATATCAGAACCAAATCCAGCTTCAGTAACGACATAATCAGCAAGTTTAAGCGCTATGTTATCAGCAATAATTGAAGAGTTACCGTGAGCTATATTTGCAAATGGACCTGCATGTATAAGGCAAGGCTGGCCAGATAACGTTTGCATCATGGTTGGCTTGATAGCTTCAGTCATGATAGCTGCCATTGCACCTGCAACACCAAGCTGCTCAGCGGTGATTACGCTGCCGTGAATATCGAGCGCAAGCACGAGTCGGCCTAAACGTATTCGTAAATCAGCAAGACTCTGGCTGAGCGCTAGAATGGCCATGATCTCTGATGCTGCAGTAATATCGAATCCAGAATCATGTACAGGGCCATTGATTGCGCCATGCCCGACCGTAATATTGCGTAAACTACGTTCGTTATGATCGACTACGCGACGCCAAAGAATATTATCTTTATCTACGTTTAATGCTGACATACCCGACTGTTGGGTAAATTCTTTTGCGCCTAATCGAGTTTCATGAAATAACCTTGCATCGAGAGCAGCTGAAGCGAGGTTATGGGCGCTACTTACAGCATGGATATCACCAGTGAGATGTAAGTTCATTTCTTGCATTGGTACAACTTGCGCGTAACCGCCGCCTGCTGCGCCACCTTTAACACCGAAAACAGGCCCCATGCTCGGCTGACGAATACAAGCTATGGCACTTTTATTGATATAACCTAAACCTTGCGTTAAACCAATTGAAGTCACCGTTTTACCTTCGCCAAAAGGTGTTGGTGTTACCGCGGTAACAATGATTAATTTACCATTTTTTTGATCTTTTAAACGTTCTGTTACTTTAAGATCAATTTTGGCTTTAGCTTGGCCAAATGCTGTAATTTCAGAGCTTAACAGCCCTGATTTTGTAGCTATTTCTGTTATATCCTGCAATTGTGTTTGATTCGAAATTTCAATGTCTGTCAGCATTTACTCGTATCCTTTTAATGGGAATATAATGGGAATATAATCGAAATATAAGGGGAATAGCGTCGGGTTATATGTTGGTTGCAATTAATGGAGCGCATAATAAGTTATTTATGACTACATAAAAAGGGCTATTAAGCGATAAAATACAGGCAGCTGTATTTATCAAACTGTTAAGCTGATAACGGTTGTGGGCTTAAATTGCGATTATCATGCATTGACAGAATTATGTATTGCTATTTAGGTATAAAATGAAAACATGTGACAAGATCACGCATGGCAGCCTTGCGCTATTCAATCAATTCGGTGAAAGAAACATGACCACTAATCACCTTGCTGCCAATTTAAATATAAGTCCAGGTAACCTGTATTATCATTTCCGTAATAAAGAAGACATTATCCGTTCTATTTTTGATTTATATGAATGTCACCTTGATGCTGGTTTTCAGCCGTTCCAACCCAACCAATTAAGCATGGATTTATTGGTTTCTTATTTTGATACAATGTTTGAAACGGTTTGGAAATTCCGTTTTATGTATAATAATTTACCCGATATTTTAAGTCGCGATGACGAGTTAGCTCGGCGTTATCAGCAAACTCAAAAAGAAGCGTTAGCTCGATCTTGTGCCATCTTACGTGGTCTTCGTGATGGTGGTATTTTAGCGATTGAAGATGAACAGATCCAGCCATTGGCAGATACAATGCGGATGATTGCTTGTTTTTGGATTGATTATAAACAAACTCATACACACAAAGAACCCGTGACAAAAGCGTTTCTCTATGAAGGTTTATTGCGAGTTATCATGTTATTTAAAGCGCATGCAACACAGCAACATATGACTATTTTCATACGCTTAGAACTTCACTATCAAGCATTGCTAAATAGTTATAAGACCATTAGCGTTGGGGATTCGGCAATTGCGGTGTAATTGTCCGTCTATAAATAACGGTGGTTAATTGGTTTAATCGCCTTGAAGTAAGGTCAGATGAATGCCATCCCTCTATTTATCTGGTAAACTGCGGGCAATTATATTTTCAATTATTGAAATACTACTTAAACCTTTAGGATCTTTTAATGACCAACAATGACATTCTGCGCCGTATTCGTTTTACTTTCGACTTTTCTGATAAACAGATGATCGCTTTATTTAAAGAAGCTGAATTAGATGTGACTCGTGGCGAAGTAAGTGATTGGCTAAAGAAAGACGATGATCCTGCTTATAAGAATTGTACTGATAAGCAAATAGCAACATTCTTAAATGGATTCATCAATCAACGTCGTGGTAAAAAAGAAGGCGTACAACCTGAACCGGAAAAGACTGTTAACAACAACATCATTCTACGTAAGTTGAAGATTGCTTTAGATCTGAAAAATGAAGAAGTCTTAGAGTTACTTGAACTTGCTGAATTCCGTCTAGGTAAACATGAACTAAGTGCTTTCTTCCGTAAACCTGATCACAAGCATTTCCGTGAGTGTAAAGATCAAATATTACGTAACTTTTTACATGGTATGCAGATTAAATTTCACGTTGCTGAAAAATAAACAGTTAAGATTTGAATTATGAATAGAAAGAAAAAAGTAATCTCAGTTTTAAAGAAAAAAGCGAAAAAGGCTAACGCTAAACTCGCTGGTAACAGCACTAAAACGCGTTATATTTCGAAAGCTGAACGAGAAAAGCTAGAGCTTGAAGCTAAAAATAATGATTCGGTTCCAGTAGAATCGGTAAAATAGAATACTAGCTAAGTTATTTAGAAAAACTTGAGTAAAAAGAGCTGTATTTAATACAGCTCTTTTTTTCATTAATTTTTGTAGTCGAATACTTGGTATTGATTACGTCCGCTGTCTTTACTTAGATACAAAGCGGTGTCGGCATTTTTAGTCCAACTGGATACATCACTGACTTGCGGGTTAAACTCTGCGATACCAATTGAAATGGTAACCTGTATCTGTTGTTTATCTTCAATAACAAGCTGTTTAGCTACATCTTTAAGCAGACGATCTGCAACAGTTATCGCATCTTTAGCATCTGTATTCGTTAAGCAAATTGCAAATTCTTCACCACCATATCGTGCTGAGAAGTCTGTTTCACGGCAATTTTGGTGTATAGCGTCAGCAACTGCTGCAATAACCTTATCGCCCGCGACATGACCATAATTATCATTAACCAATTTAAAGTGGTCAATATCGAGCATTAACATGGTTGATAAGCCGTTATAGCGCTTAATACGCTTAAATTCGCTATCACAAAGATAGTTCCAACGATGGCGATTATTGAGTTTAGTTAATGTATCTGTTTGGCTCAGATGAGCTAGCTTTTCATTGGCTTTATCAAGCTGAATTCGGTTAATGGCAATATCTGTCACATCATAAATGATTAAACTGACGTGAGTTATTTCACCTGTTAGCGATGCTAATGGCAGTATTGTCATGTTTTGGTACATAAATTCAGAGATGCCTGTAACTGGGCGGTAGTTATTGAAACGGAAGATATAAGGGCGTAATTCCCAGCTGGTGAAAGCGTTATTTTTTAACAAAAATACCGATTCAATTTTGCTGCGTAACCAGTTTTCTGGTAGCTCAGGGAAGTGTTCAAACAGCACGCTATTTTGCACACTTCGAGAACTTAAGCCACTGTGGTTACTCATAAAGCCATTCCAAAGTTGTACTTTAAAATCTTTATCTAAAACCACCAATCCAGCATCGATGGTTTGGATCATATCCATGATCCAGTGGAATTCATTTAATGCATGTTGATCTGACATTGTTGATAGTTCCTTAATAACTAGCAAACTTATAATAACGCTAGTTATTCAATAAGATAAGTAAGACTGTTGAGTAAACTTGGTAATGAATTCTCGGTAAACAGTAGCAATAAATCACATTGCACATCATGATGCTCAATCTTATATTGGATTTCGATAGCGACTGTTTTTTGTTTTCTTAAATCATTGGCACTGATCATTTCTTGAATGGTACTATGTTGCCCGAGAACTGACGGATGACCTTGACTGAAACTCACGTTTAATTGATGGCTGAAGCCCTGCAAGAACGCACCGATAAGTGTGTTCGCAGTATCCATCAAGATTTCTTTTTCTTGCAAGACCGTATCTTGTTCTTTGTTACCCATCAGTTTTGCCATGTCACTAAAGCTAGAGTCATGGAATAACAATAACGCTTCACCGGAAATACCTTCACAAATAAAACCTTGGCAAACAGTCGAAATTTGAGTTTGTTCTGAAACGGCGGATAATGCCATGTTAAGTTCGCTGGCTTCAAAGACATTCACGTTTGGTACAGGGAGAAGTATGAAAACATTAAGTAATCTAGCGAGTAATTCTGCAGCTTGCCCCATTGCTACGTTAGCGACTTCTTGCAACGCATCTCGTAATTTAGGGTTAAGGTTTAGCTCTTTGCCAATTTCGGGTAGAGCTGCAGGAATTGAGTGAATTACTTGTTGCTGAGTTACTTGTGCTTCCTGCTCAGCTAAATGCAGCGCTTCGGCTTGTTGGAATTCACTTTTATCGACAATGCCAAAATCGACTAAAATAGTTTCAATCTCAGCTGAAGTAACGGGTTTTTTGATGAACGCTAGTGCACCAAGTGATGTGACACGCTTATGTGCTTCAGGTTGAATATCGCCAGAAACAACTATCACTAGCGCGTTTAAGTCTTCGCGTTGGATTTGTTCAAGTACTTGATAACCATCCATCACCGGCATATTCAAATCTAAGAATACTATACTGCCTTTGCCAGCTTTAATTACATCGATACCTTCAGCACCGTCTTTTGCGAAAGTGACATCAACATCCCAAAAGGGTGGGAGCGTTCTCGCCATTTGCTTACGAGCTAAATTTGAGTCATCACAAATTAACACTGGAATTGACATGGATATCCTTGAGTATTATTCAACATAGCACTTTAAAAATCATTATTTTAATAGTAACGAATATGTAGCAGAAATAAAACTATAAGAATAAATAAACGAGACGTCATGGCTGGTAATTATAGGTTTATATAATATTGTCCGAAGAGTGAGCGGAGCTTTACTCTGCTCACCAATATTATTTAGGCTTTAGTGCTGATGTAGCTATTTAGGCTTAACAACAAGCGTTGCCATCGTCGCATTCGTAACAACACGAGATGCCACTGAACCGATGAACGCAAGTTCAAGTTTTGCACGTTTATGGCTAGGCATTACGATCAAGTCAGCTTGGTATTTATTCGCGCATTTAATGATTTCTTTTGACGGTTTACCTTCGCTGATATGTAATATAGTTTCAATATCATCATCGATAAACTTATTCGCAAATTCGATCAAAGCGTTTTGGTTTTCTTTTCGCAGCTCTTTAATCATTGAAGCTGGGAAGTGCGACGAAACCATTGGTAGCTGCGAGGTTGGTAAAACGTTTAATAAGTGGAGTGTTGCACCTGATGCTTTAGCTAGTGCATTGGCATGTTGCGCGGCAACATGACTAAAACCTTCTTCATTTAAATCAACTGGCAATAAAATAGTTTTATACATAATGAATTCTTCAAGTTAAGAAAAACGCGTGCATCATGCACGCGTTATTTAAGTTATGCCATTGCCGTTTGTTTAATGCGGCGGCGCTGGGACATTGCAATACCTAACAGCAGTAATAATGTCGGTATAAAGAGCAATTCTTTGGCTGGACGATCAAGTGGTTTTTCAACCATTAAAATCTTCCAATCAAAATCAATACCGGACTTTTCTGCTGCAGAATCAAAAGTCACCATATCAACGATTGTGCTATCTTCTTCAACGCGCAATTCTAAACCGATACTAGCTAGTCTTTCTGTTCCACTGATCGCATCTTCAGCAAAAGGCAGTTGAACAATTTTAGTTTCAAAGTTGCCATCAAGCGTTTCACCTTCAACACGTAAGCGTAAATCTTTACCAACAGGCAGTTCAGCTAACACTTCTTCAATCTTAACCGGATTAACTTCTTCGATTGCTGGATACACCATATCCCAGAAGAAACCTGGGCGGAATAACGCAAAGGTAATGAGTAATAAACCAATTGTTTCATACCATTTTGATTTAGTTAACCAGTAACCTTGTGTGGCTGCAGAGAATACTAACATCGCTGTTGTCGCAGAGAAAATAGTGACTAACAGGTGGCCCCAGCTATCTACACCAATCAATAATAACTGAGTATTAAAGATAAACATGAATGGTAAGATTGCAGTACGAATATCGTAGGTGAAACCTTGAATACCGGTCTTTATGGGGTCTGATTTGGCAATTGCGGCGGCGGCAAAGGCGGCGAGACCTACTGGCGGTGTATCATCAGCCAGAATACCAAAATAGAATACAAATAAATGCACTGCAATTAATGGCACGATAAGGCCGTTTTGTGCACCTAAAGTTACAATCACTGGTGCCATCAAGGTAGATACAACAATGTAGTTCGCTGTTGTTGGTAAGCCCATACCTAAGATTAAACTGATTAAGGCCGTGAACACTAACATCAACATGATATTACCGCCGGAGATGAACTCAACGAATTCAGTCATAACAAGGCCAATACCAGTTAGCGTTACTGTACCTACCACTATACCAGCAGCAGCTGTCGCTACACCGATACCTATCATGTTACGAGAACCTGCGATCATACCATCAAACAATTCCATGAAGCCTTGTTTGACTGCATTAGATATAGAATCATTTTTTTTGAAGAAGGCTTGTAATGGGCGTTGAGTTACCACGATGAAGATCATGAATACTGTTGCCCAGAAAGCTGACAGACCAGGAGAAAAACGTTCCACGGTTAGACACCAAACTAACACTACAATTGGCAGTAAGAAGTACAAACCTGCTTTTGCAGTTGGACCTGGTTCTGGTAGTTCAATCAATTCACTGTTTGGATCATCAATTTCTAACTCTGGAAATTTAGTTGAATACTTAATCAAACTGACATAAATACCGATGATCATGATGCCGAGTACAACCGTTGCCGCATCGCCAAATACATCTTTAGTCCAACCAATACCGTAATAAACAGCAAAGCTTAAGAAAAGTATGCCCATCACGACCGTCATGAAAGAAAATAGACTTTGAGCCATTGTCGGTTTATGACGACGAGGAAGACCTTTCATACCCGCTTTACAAGCTTCTAGATGGACTATGTAGATGAGCGCTATGTATGAAATCAGTGCTGGAAGAATTGCGGCTTTAATAACTTCAATATATGGAATACCAACGTACTCAACCATCAAGAATGCAGCTGCGCCCATAATTGGTGGCGTTAACTGACCGTTAGTTGACGCTGCCACTTCGACTGCGGCGGCTTTGGTTGCTGGGAAGCCAACACGTTTCATTAACGGAATAGTGAAGGTACCTGTTGTTACCACGTTGGCAATTGATGAACCAGATACCAGTCCACTTAAACCAGATGCTACGACCGCTGCTTTGGCTGGGCCGCCACGCATATGACCAAGGAGTGAAAAGGCCACTTTAATAAAGTAATTACCTGCGCCTGCTTTATCGAGTAAAGAGCCAAATAATACAAATAAGAATACGAAGGAAGTTGAAACACCAACTGCAACACCAAATACACCTTCAGTCGTTAACCACTGATGTGACATGGTCTTATTTAGACTCGCACCTTTATGGGCGATGATGTCTGGCATATACGGACCGGCGAATGTATAGAGTAAGAATACACATGCCACGATCATTAAGGGTGGACCTAATGAACGACGTGTTGCTTCAAGTAATAACAACATACCTGTTACTGCAACAGCAATATCAAAAGTAATTGGCGCGCCAGCACGGTTCGCTAGTTCATTGTAGAACAAGAATAAGTACGCCGCGCTAAATGCACCTGCAAAAGCAAATATCCAATCAGCTAACGGGACATGATCGCGAGGTGATGACTTCATTGCAGGATAAGCAGTGAAGGCAAGGAAAATAGCAAAAGCTAAATGAATTGAACGAGCTTCAGTATCATTAATAATACCAAAATTTAAAATAAACGGCAGAGGTGAGGCATACCATAATTGGAATAATGCCCATATGAAAGGTACGAATAGCAAAATCTGTTTTGCTATACCTTTCGGATCTCGCGCACCAGTATCTGACTGTGCAAGCATCTCCTGCAGTTCAGCATCCATGCTAGTGGTTTGATTATCTGTTTTCGTCATTTTTCCTCCATCATGCCTAGGGTTAGTAGCTGCATGAAATGGCTCGATATTATGATGTTTAATTAATGTTATTGCGTACTTAAACAATGCTGGATATTACGTTAGGTGACTATCGAAAGTTATAGTAAGCGTAGTAAAAATTAAAAAGAATGAAATAAATGAGGGGACTAAGTCCCCGTGTTTTATCTATAGCGAAGTAGAGATTATTTTAGACCAACTTCTTTATAGTATTTAGCAGCACCTTTATGAACTGGTGCACTTAGCGCAGCTGTTGCCATGTCTTCTTTAGTTAAAGACGCGAATGAAGGATGTAAGCGTTTAAATGTATTGAAGTTTTCGAATACAGCTTTAGTTACTTCATACACGATTTTATCTGAAGAACTTGCTGGTGTTACGATTGTTGCACGCGCACCAAATGTTACTGTATCAGCTGGAGTACCAGTATAAGTTCCACCTGGGATCACTACTTTACTGTAGTAAGGGTTTTCGCTGATTAGTTTTTCAGTAGTTTTGTCGTTAACGGTTACCAGTACGGCATCACAGGTAGTTGTAGCTTCTTTGATTGAACCATTCGGGAAACCAGCGAAGAACACAAATGCATCGATTTTGTTATCACAAAGTGCTTGTGATTGTTCGTTTGCTTTTAGCTCTGAAGTCAGAGAGAAAGCGCTGCTATCCCAGTTGTAAGCTTTCATTACAACATCCATTGTACTACGTTGACCAGAACCTGGGTTACCTACGTTTACACGCTTACCTTTAAGATCTTTAAAGTCTTTAATGTTTGCGTCTTTACGCGCAACAATCGTTAGTGCTTCAGCATGTAATGAGAATACAGCTCGTAGCTCAGTGTAAGGACCTTGTTCAGCATATTGGTTTAAACCTTTATATGCGTAAAACTGTTGATCAGATTGAGCAACACCGAAATCTAATTCACCAGCACGCATAGTATTGATGTTATAAGCAGAACCACCTGTACTTTCTACAGAACAACGAATGTTGTGCTCTTTACGATTACGGTTTACAAATTTACAAATTGCACCACCAGCAGGATAGTAAACACCAGTCACACCACCGGTACCGATTGTGATGAACTCGCTGGCTTTAGCTGTTGCGATACCAGGAGCCGCAGCTGCCATTGTTAGACCTGCAACAGCAAGTGATTTGGCAATTGTTTTTGTAATAGACATGTTGTATTCCTTGTGGTTAGACATAATTGTTTTTATAGCTCATATGCATTCTTTGGCAAAAAGCTGTTTAACGTTCCATTAAGTGCGTATTTAATCAGCAAAAATAAATAATGCAATACACATGATACAGTAAAATAACTCAATCTTATCTACTCTGACCATAGTTTGTGACAAATGGGTAACAAATATTGTGCAACTATTATATTTTACTGTGTTAAGGCTAAATTCTAGTACATGCTAGGGTGGAAAAGGGGCGCTAAACGAGAAATAAAGCTGAAATTATTTAATCACTAGCATTTTAGTTGGCATTTTTTATGCCTTGTTAAAATAAAAGTAACAATATCATCAGTAAGTAAGCATCTCCATTTTTGTGATCTTTGTCACGTTGCTCATTGGTGGGTTGTGCTTATTTTCAGCAATCTATTTTAATGAAACCTCATTAAACAGTACTCATAAATTACGAAACGTAGAAAAAGCGCTAAATTTTGAGTGTTCATTCCATAATTCGTTATTTGAAACTGATTTATTACTTTTTTTTAGCGATTAAAAAGCTTTAAAAATACAGTGATATTACGTCGTGGAATGCTCTTAAACGATCTTGTATTTACGTGTATAACTTAATCTAAGCGTATGGATTAATTTGCATGTCGGTGGGATTTTAGAATAGAAGCGTTTCTTTCTATATATAGACATTAACTAAAACGAATAATAGCTATAAAAGTGCTGCATAATTCAGAAAGAAACGCACTGGATATTATTTAGGTTGCGCGTTAAACGTTTTACCGTTTTCTGCAACGCTATCTTTACCCATTAGGTAAAGATATAGAGGCATAATATCTTCAGGTGTTTTTAGTATTTCAGCGTTTTCGCCAGGGAAAGCTTTTGCTCGCATGCCGGTACGTGTTGCTCCTGGGTTAATACAGTTAGTGCGAATTGTCGTATTTTCAAATTCGTCAGCTAAAGTCTGCATCATGCCTTCGGTTGCAAATTTAGATATTGCATATTCAGCCCAATAAGCACGACCTTTAACCCCAACACTTGATGATGTAAAGATGATTGAAGCTTGTTCAGCTTTCTTCATCACAGGCAATAGAGCGCTAGTTATGAATGCTTGCGCTTTCACATTAACTTGCATAACTTTGTCGTAGCTCTTTTCATCTATTTGATGGAAAGGACCGAGCACTCCAAGCTGTGAAGCGTTGTTTAATAATCCATCAAGTTTACCAAATTGGTTATCAATGGTGTCGGCCATATCTTTGTAATGTTCAACCGTTGCGCCATTCATATCAAGTGGAATAATAGCAGGCGTTGGCGCATTTAATGCTTCAATTTCGTCATAAACAGCTTCAAGTTTTTTAACTGTTTTCCCCAGTAAAATAACTGTGGCACCGTGCTGAGCAAAGGTTAATGCGGCTTGACGGCCAATGCCATCACCGGCGCCTGTTACTAAGATTGTTTTATTTTCTAAGAGATTTTTATCTGCTTGATAATCCATCTGTACATTCCATATCGGTATAAACTAGCAACATTGTAACCTGCAAAGCTTGTAGATGCGATGCTGTAAATGCTATAAAGAGCGAAATTAGGTTAACCAACAGAGGATTATGATTTGGAATTTTTAAGCGAATACGGTATTTTTTTGGCTAAAACAGTGACGTTTGTATTAGCTATTTTATTCCTGGTGATCAGTATCATCAGCCTTTCAACTAAACAGAAAAAAACCAGCGGACGTTTAGAAATTACTAATTTATCAGAGCAATTTAAAGATGTTGAAAATGACATTAAAATGCACCTAGTCTCTGAAGATGAAGCTAAAATCCTGGAAAAGCAGCAACATAAAGCTGAAAAGAAACAACATAAAGCCGATATGAAAGCCATGAAGAAGGCGCAGAAAAATAAAGACAACGATGAAGATCCTGCTGAAGTCGCAGAGCCTCGATTATTCGTTATTGATTTCTCGGCGGGTCTCGATGCTAAAGAAGTTAGCTCATTACGTGAAGAAGTTACCGCTGTATTGTCTGTTGCCAATGCGCAAGATGAAGTGATGATCCGACTAGAAAGTGGTGGCGGTGTTGTGCATGGTTACGGTTTAGCTAGCTCACAGTTAGCGCGTTTGAAACAAGCAAATATTAAACTAACAGTTGCTGTCGATAAAGTAGCTGCCAGTGGCGGTTACATGATGGCTTGTATTGCAGATCATCTTATTGCAGCACCGTTTGCTATCGTTGGCTCTATTGGCGTTGTTGCACAGATCCCAAACTTCAATCGTTTACTCAAGAAAAATAACATTGACATGGAACAGCTAACGGCAGGTCAATTTAAACGTACATTAACTATGTTTGGCGAAAATGACGATGCAGGTCGTGCTAAGTTCCAACAGGAATTAGAAGAAACACACGTACTGTTTAAAGACTTTGTGAGTATGCATCGCCCTGCAATGGATATCGATAAGATCGCAACTGGCGAACATTGGTTTGGTACCCATGCATTTGAACGCGGCTTAGTCGATAAACTGCAAACTAGTGATGACTATTTATTAACGGCAAATAAAAATAAAAGCATCTATAGCGTGAAATACGTCCAGCGTAAAAAATTAGCTGAGAAATTAGCGCAAGCAGCATCAATGGCTATTTCACAAAGCTTGAATAAAATAATTCAACAAAATAATTATCCGCATCTTTAAACGTATTTAATTGTTGGCGTTATGACTAAACTAAGCAGCTAATTTACTGAAATAACCAGTGAATTAGCTGCTTGTTGCTTATAAAAGAGGTGCTTACTCGCGTTATGTATTTCTGTATAAATTGTAATCGTAATAAAAATAATTAAAAAAATATTGACTAATATAAGTATATTCAATGTATATATATAAATAAAGTCAGTTGTCAGACTCGATTTTCAGCTGTTATTTCAGCGTTAATTAGCGGCAAACAGGTATCGGTTGCAAGTCATTATCTGTCTTTAGCAATCATTTCATATTATTCATAAATAAAAGAATCCGTCTGTATGGGAAGATCTCTGGTAATTGTGGAATCGCCAGCAAAAGCGAAGACCATTAATAAATATTTAGGTAAAGACTACATTGTAAAATCAAGTGTTGGTCATATTCGTGATCTGCCAACTAGTGGTGGTGCAGCAAAGAAACGAGCTGGAGCTCCGACGCTTGCGCAACAAACTAAAGGTATGACACCGGAAGATAAGGCTGCATTTAAAGCTAAGCGAGATAAAAAATCGCTGTATTCCCGTATGGGCATCGACCCTGAAAACGATTGGGCTGCGACTTATCAGATATTACCTGGCAAAGAAAAAGTCGTTGCTGAATTGCAGCAACTTGCAGAGAAAGCTGATGTTATCTATCTCGCAACCGATTTAGACCGCGAAGGGGAAGCTATTGCATGGCACCTGCGGGAAATTATTGGTGGTGATGACTCTCGTTTTCAACGTGTGACATTTAACGAAATCACAAAAACAGCGATCCAAGAAGCGTTCGAGCAACCTTCAGAATTAAATATTGACGGCGTTAACGCGCAGCAAGCACGCCGTTTTCTCGATCGTGTGGTTGGCTACATGGTTTCACCATTATTGTGGCAAAAAATTGCCCGTGGTTTATCAGCAGGTCGCGTGCAATCTGTTGCAGTACGTCTGATTGTTGATAAAGAAAAAGACATTAAAGCCTTTGTACCTGAAGAGTTTTGGGATTTACATGCCGATCTAGTGACAAGCTTAGGCGAGTCGTTGCGTGTTGAAGCTGTTAAATTTGCAGGTTCAACATTCAAACCTGTTAATGAATTACAAGCGATGACTGCGGTTGATGCGTTAAAAGTGGCAAACTATTCACTTGCTAAACGTGAAGATCGTGCGACCAGTAGTAAACCTAAAGCACCTTTTATTACATCTACGCTGCAACAAGCAGCAAGTACGCGTCATAGCTACGGTGTAAAACGTACCATGGGGCTCGCACAGCGCCTCTATGAAGCCGGTTACATTACTTACATGCGTACTGATTCAACAAATCTAAGTAAAGATGCAGTTGAAAGTGCACGTGAATTTATTGAAAAAAAATACGGTAAAGAATACCTGCCGGAAACGGCGAATATTTATAGTTCGAAGAAAGGTGCTCAAGAGGCCCATGAAGCGATCCGTCCATCTGACGTGAAGACTATGTCGGGTGACCTAGTTGGTATGGATGATGATGCGAAGAAACTTTATGAGTTAATTTGGCGTCAATTTGTTGCTTGCCAAATGGTATCAGCACAATATGATTCAACAAAACTGATCATTGCCGCCGGTGATTATGAGTTAACAGCCAAAGGCCGCACTATGCGTTTCCCTGGTTGGACTAAAGCACTACCACCAATGGCTAAAAAAGCTGAAGATGAAAGTAATTTACCTGTGTTAGAAGTCGGTGAATCACTGGATATGCTTGCTTTAGATCCGCTTCAGCACTTCACTAAACCGCCAGCGCGCTTTAATGAAGCATCTTTAGTCAAAGAACTTGAAAAACGTGGTATCGGCCGTCCATCGACTTATGCCTCTATTATTTCGACTATTCAAGATCGTGGTTATGTGAAAGTTGATAACCGTCGTTTCTTTGCAGAAAAAATGGGTGAAATCGTTACAGAGCGTTTGACTGAAAGTTTCAGTGAATTGATGAACTTTGACTTTACCGCAAGTATGGAGTCACAGCTCGATGGTGTAGCTGAAGGCAAGCTGAACTGGATTGATGTACTTAACGAATTCTTTGGTGACTTTAAGAAGCAGCTGGTAACGGCTGGTGCAGACGTTGACGAAGGCGGTATGCGTGCCAATGAAATGGTCATGACTGATATCGAATGTCCTACGTGTGAACGTGAAATGGGTATTCGAACCGCGACAACAGGTGTATTCCTAGGTTGTTCTGGTTACAATTTACCACCGAAAGAACGTTGTAAAACGACGATTAACTTAGTTTCTGGTGAAGAAGCCATTGATCTATTAAATGAAAATGCTGAAACAGAAGCGTTAATGGCAAAACGTCGTTGTCCGACTTGCAGTACCGCGATGGATAGCTATTTAATCGATGAAACGCGTAAGTTACATGTTTGTGGTAATAATCCTGAATGTACTGGCTATGAAGTCGAGAAGGGCGAATTTAAGCTGAAAGGCTATGATGGCCCAATCGTAGAGTGCGACCGTTGTTCTTTTGATATGCAGCTTAAAAATGGCCGTTTTGGCAAATATATGGGCTGTACGAATGAAGAGTGTAAAAATACTCGTAAGATCCTTAAAAGTGGAGAAGTCGCACCACCAAAAGAAGATCCGGTATTTTTACCTGAATTAGAGTGTGAAAAGTCCGACGCTTATTTTGTATTACGTGATGGCGCCGCTGGTATTTTCTTAGCGGCTAACACCTTCCCTAAATCAAGGGAAACCCGAGCACCACTAATTGAAGAACTTGTTCGCTTTAGAGATCGTATTTCTTCGAAGTTTTATTACTTAGCAGATGCGCCAGCGCAAGATCCTGCGGGTAACAAAGCTATCGTGCGCTTCAGTCGTAAGACTAAAGAGCAATATGTAATGACAGAGATTGACAAGAAGGCTACTGGCTGGACTGCACATTACATCGACGGTAAGTGGGTTGAAGCTGAAAAGAAAAAAGCAGTTAAGAAGAAAGCAGCTGTGACAGAAAAATAAACTTACTTGTTTTTGATCAAAGCCTCAGTTTATCTGGGGCTTTTTTATTTCTATAGTCAAAAATAGTTTGAACTATTCAAGAATAAAGCAATCTGATTACTTAGTTACAAGAGTGTAACCATTTTATAAAATGCTAATATTTGATTTTAATGCGTTAAAATTAAGCGTTTAGCATGAAATACCTGCCCTTTCTAGGTACTGCATAATTTAAGAGTCAAGCTTTTTGTTTCATTCTTATTTATTTATGTGCTTACGATCTTACTTTTAACTTTAGCCCACTTTTCTAGCTAGTTTTTAAAAAATCATTGTGATTATAATCTGTATCAAGCTTTAACCGTAATGAATAAACCTTTTCGTGGGGGTTTATATTGGATACTCCTCATTACAGTTACTTAACTGAAATAACTCTTGGTCTACCAAGTCTGCGCTAAGTAAGAGATATCTGAATAATCAGATTTTACTTGCAGCAAGAGTTAACAATTAATCATAAAGGATTTTAAAATGAAAAAGACTATTCTTGCTTCTGCAATTCTTCTAGCTGGCGCTGCAAACGCTGCTGAAATCTACAACAATGAAGGCGCGACTCTTTCTCTTAACGGTTCAATGCGTGCACACATTGTATATACCGATTCATCTAGCAAAAAAGACATTAAATTAGAAGAGTCAAGCTCACGTTTTAATATTCAAGCAACACAAGAAATTGATGAAGGTGTTAAAGCATTTGGTAAAATCCAAATCAAAAACACTGGCGATGATAATAACGCTTACTTCAACGATGCTTATGTTGGTTTCGCTTCAGATGAAATGGGTACAATCAAAGTTGGTAAGTTCATTGGTCTAAATGATTCATTAGTTCTAAACGATTTCACCTATGAAGGTGGTCTATATGATCATGAAGATAACCTATCAAGCTTTGGTACTACAAATCAAGGTCAAGCAACTAAATCATTTGGTGACGTAACAGTTACAGTTGCAGCTGCAAATGAAGACACATATGAATTTGGTGCTGTATATGAAGCTGCTGGCCTAACTGTTGGTGGTTCTTACGGTGTTGCTAATAAGACTACAACCCGTGCAACTGATGACTCTGGTTATATCTTCGGCGCACAATACAATGTAGACGCGCTTACTGTTGGTGTTCAATATCAAGCAACTGACGTAGCAAATAAAGATTACAAAGGTTACGGTATCGGTGCTGAATACACTATGGGTCAAGCACGCGCTTACGCTATGTATGACGTAACAGATTATGATGTACGTGCTGATAAAGGCAGTGTTGTAACTCTTGGTGCTGATTATGTATTAGCTAAAGGTGTTAAAACATACGCAGAATTCTACTCAACTGACTCTGGTAAAGCTGGCGAAAGCACAGATACTAAAGTTGTTGTTGGTGCTCGTGTATACTTCTAATTCAATTTTTATTGAATGTTAGAATATCAAAACCCAGCTTAGGCTGGGTTTTTTAGTTTTAAGAATTAGTATTTAACGCTCGAGAAAGCGATAATTAAGCTGCAGTGCTGCAACGATGTCATTTCCTGACCCTTCATAATCTAAATAATTCTGTTCACGATTGGAATTATTTTGGTCACCATAATTAGTTGTGACTTCGTAACTACCATAAATGTGGCTAACACCAAAGCCGATTGCGAGAGCATCACCGATTCGGTAAGCGATATGCGGATTTATTTCATAAGTGAACAATTCTCTTGTTCCTGCGGCTAATCCTGCTACATAGTTATTGTCATATTCAAGTTTGCTGTTGTAATTTGAAAATGCGGCTAAGCCAATCGACCATGTTTTATTTATCGGCATGGCAAAATAGGCGGCAGGTATCATGTAACTCTTACCAACATCTTCATTATCTCATTCACCAGCGTTGCCCGCAGAATAATAGTTACCAGTTACTTCGCTGCTGGGTTTGACAAAGATGGTTGAAATAGCAAGCTTAGGCGCGTTTAACTGCGCTGAAAGGGCTGGGTTAATAGCAGTTGGTAGCTAAATTGTTTTTATCGGCTTCTGCGCTCGCTGAAGCGTTACTGATGTCTATCGCTGAAGTACTGAAAGATTGGTAAAACGCTGCTAATGAATCAGTGGTAAATATGAGCGCATTACAGCTAATTATAATGGCGGTGGTGAGATAGCTTCTGTGACTTTTTAATTTCTGCATGTTTCATCCTTAAAGCATTCTTTTCTTTAAGGTTAGGAGAAAATTAATTACTTGGTTTAGTTAACGGAGATGAATGTGAGAACCGCATCTTTTAGTTAAAAAAATAGCGCCATGCAGGCGCTATTCTTAAATGTTATTGATTCTAAAATTAGAAACGATAGTTCATTTGCGCTGAAGCGATGTAAGCGTCGCCTTTACCTTTGAATTTATAAGTTAAAGGGCCTGTACTTTCTTCGAATTCAACTTCTTTTGTGAAGATATAAGCTAGGGCAAAATCAAAGCTTAAATCTTGATTAGCTTTATATGTTGCACCAGCTGTATACCAGTAACGGTCTGTATCAGGAATGCTTAGGGTCGTTTCGCCAGCTTGTTCATCATATGCAAAACCTGCACGTAAGATTACGTCATCTAAGTAATATTCAGTACCTACAGAGTAGCGCATATTATCATCGTATTTTTCTACTTTTTTGAAGCACTCACCAGGAGTTAATGTCACTGAGCATTTATCATCTAAAGCTTCAAGTTCAGTAAATTTACTCCACTGAGTCCAAAGAGCACTATAAGTAACTGCAATTTTTGGTGTTACTTTGTGATAACCGGATATTTCAGCTGTTGCTGGTAATGGAATTTCTAATGTCGTTTGTACTTTCTGGCTACCACTTGTGAACCCAGTAAAATCACCTTCAAATTCAATATCCACTTGTGAGCGATACGCTAAACCAATGCGATGATTAGAGTTAAACTCATATAAAGCGCCAATGTTCCAACCGTAACCCCAAGCATCACCTTCAAGTAAGAAATATTGTGCGTTAGCTGGCTTAGCTGGTTGGCCTACGGAAGGTGGTACTAAACCTCCTAAATCACCAAAATTACGTTCTAATGTCGCTTTTGCATATACAGCGCTAACGCCTAAACCTAGGCTTAACTCATCAGTTGCTTTAAAAGATACATTCGGATTAATAGTGAATGTTAAAAGGTCTGTTGTACCGCCAGCTGCACCAACTGCGTAATCATTCTCATGCTCGGAAACCATGCCATAACCAGAGAACATGGCTAAACCAACAGCAAACTCATCGTTGATTGGTTGAATATAATAAAACGCAGGTACGAAACCATCATTGATAATATCTTTAGAATCCAAACGCGAAGGATTGTTATTTGCTGTCGGATCTTTATCACCATGGATATTTGCATCTGGTTTAATATAAGAACCAACGATAGAAAGCTCAGCGCGATCAAAGCGAGACATCGCTGCGGGGTTACGTGCAATGACTGATGCGTTATCTGCTACAGCAGCTTCACCAGCAAATGCTCGTCCTAGACCCGATGCTGATGATTCATTTACCTGAAAACCTGCGGCAGATACGTTTGCAGCAGCAAGAAGTAGCGCTGTCGCAAGTGTTGTTTTTTGAAGTTTAGACATAATCTTGAACACTCATTTTTTATAAGTTTTAATATTACCCACTGATTTTTCATCGCCTCTTAGACTGTCAACTTCCATTTTCAAGACTAAGTGTCATTTTTGTGACGATGTACTCATCGTGGTTGCTTGAAGTGAGTATATAGAGGAGATAAGCGACTGTTAATAGTGATAAAGCGATAAATACTACACAGTGTTTCATCCTAAAATAGTACTTGACTGAGTAATTACTCAATTCGATTTATAAGGTGTTTAAACTTAAGCCTATGAAATCATTGGAATAAACAATTTAATTGGGTGTGGTGCTATTTTTAGCAATGCTGAATTAACCTGAAATTTCATAGAAAAACGGGCTTTTTTAATGTTTTGTTATGTGATCTAGGTCGATTATTTTTGTCAATGTTTTTTGTGACATATTTAAGTAAAGTGTCACGTCTATCACGAATTATGATTTTATAGGATAAAATACCAGCAAATGATATGCGTGAAGTTTGAGCAGCTTTGATCTGGCGTATTTTATTCATGCGATAAAGTTCTATTTAAGATGGTATTTAGGTATCGCTATGAAATAGATTTTAGAGGTCATTTGATGGGATAACTTGGGTGTTTATTGGAATACTTGGGCGTTTATTGGAATACTTAGGTGTTTATTAAAATATATAGAAGAACTGGCAGTACATAAAGTTTGCGCTGCCAGAAGTGTTTACGCGTGGTTAATCTTCTTTAAATTCATTCATGAATTCATGAGCAGTGTTCATCATTTCTTTTGAGCCAGTGAAGAAAGGTACACGTTGATGTAATTCTGTTGGTTTCAAGTCCAAGATAGGGTTATAACCGTCAGTTGCCAATGCGCCCGCTTGTTCAGCGAGGAAAGCCATTGGGTTGCACTCGTACAATAGGCGTAGTTTACCTGTTGGTGCATGTGCTGTTTGCGGATAAATGTAGATACCGCCTTTTAGCAAGTTACGGTGGAAGTCTGATACCAAAGAACCGATATAACGTGAAGTATATGGACGGCTTGTTGCTTCATCTTCTTCTTGACAATATTTAAGGTATTTTTTTACGCCCAGTGGGAACTTACCGTAGTTACCTTCATTGATAGAGTAAATTTTACCTGTTTCTGGGTAAGTAATTGCTTCATGAGATAAGCAGAATACACCAATTGAAGGATCATAGGTAAAGCCGTGAACGCCGTTACCGGTTGTGAACACTAGCATGGTAGAAGAACCATAAACTACATAACCAGCAGCCACTTGCTTACGACCAACTTGTAAGAAATCTTCCATCTCAACCGGGCCACCAACTGGTGAGATACGGCGATAGATTGAGAAAATAGTACCAACAGATACATTTACATCAATATTTGAAGAACCATCAAGTGGATCCATTAGCACGACATAACTTGCATTTCGACTGTTTGGGTTATCAAAGAAAACATAGTGATCTTCTTCTTCAGAAGCAATACCACAAACTTCACCGCGTGCGATCAATGCATTTTTGAACACTTCATTGGCATACATATCCAATTTTTGCTGTTCTTCACCTTGAATGTTTTCAACGCCACTTGCACCTGTGATATTAACTAGGCCTGCTTTATTAATTTCGCGGTTCACTATCTTCGCAGCTAACTTAATTGCACTTAATAATGCGCTTAGCTCACCTTTTGCGTGTGGAAAATCAGCCTGGTTTTCAACAATAAATTCGCCAAGTGTTTTATGTATCGACATTCTTCTAGATCCTTTAATCGGTTTTTTTATTCCAAGGTTGGGATTATTTTGCGCTTATTTACTGTTAATTGCTAGCAAGTAGAGGGGGTTACGAGGGGTTATTGAAAGTTTATTTTTTTGATTTTCAACTATATAGAGAGCTGCTTTCGAGTGAAGCTTTTTGGTGTTAAAAGTGAACATCCAAGACACTTACCTTGGATGTTCAGATTTTATGAACTTGACCAAGGGTTCAAATTTTGCACAATATTTGACTTGCTACTTTTAGGCATGGGCTTTTGAGTATTATTCAAATCGGTTAATAAACCTAACAGCACAGTTCCTTGCCATGCAGATTGACTTGCTCCATACAAATGGCGAGTAAGATCAAGGCATGCTGCGCGACATTCATCAGTCAGTGGCAGTTGATCTAGATTGTGTGGTAGGTTATGCGATTTTACTTCGGGCCAACCCTGCTTTGATGATTGTTGCTTGAACCACTGTTGGAGGTAATCTTGGCTCAATTTGGCGTCATTGGCTTTTAATGCCTTAGTCAGTTCTGTCCAGACATCTCCGGCTAGTTTGTTGTAACTTTTATCTGAGATTGTTTGATTTATATTTAAGGTGGCTGTTTTAGCTTTGTTATGACTGACGAACCAAGCTATAAGCGTCAGTAACCACAAGATTGCAAACACTAGCGTTAGCCATTGCCAAATACTTGATGCAGGTTGTGGTTGTGAAGCTGACTGTGATTCGGCTAGTTGGCTTGTCAATGTCGGTGCTGGTAATTCATTGTTAGCTTTCACTATCACTGTTTTAGCGGGTATTGAAGCGAGTTCAGTACGGCCAGTTTGGGTATTAAACCAAGTGACTTTAACTTCCGGAAATACTAACTTGCCATCTTGATTTGGGATGATGGCATAACTAATCACTTGCTGAGCAAAATAGCGGCCTTGTTGAACAAACTGACTTAGCTGGGGTTTGTCTGGGTAAACTTTCACGCTTGTTGGCCAATTAACCTCTAAATCGGGTAGGGCTGTTTTATCTATGTTTGCCACGGTAAGTGTAATGGTGCGAGTGGTTGGTTCACCTTGTTTAAATTGACCTTGCTTGGCAGAATCAGCAGGCTGCCATTCTTCGATAAGTTGTACAAAATCACTTGCTAGCCATTCACCTTGATAATCTTTTGGGATGGAAAGTACGTTAACAATGTGAGGTTTACCTTGGATCACAACGGGTTTGCGATTAGCGAAGCGATAACCGGGACGATATGTGCTTACTTGACCTTCAAAACGACTCGGTATGATCCGCGTGTCCCCCGCTTTGTTAAGTGTGATTGCATAGTTACGAGTGATGGTTTGAAAACGTCGACCATTGATAATTTCATTACCACTGGTATCTTTGCCTACTTGTTTAATGATGGCGTTTTTTGCTTCAGGATTGGTTAAGTTACCAGCCTGCATTTCCGTGTTGTCGGCAATGTATAATTTACTAGTATAAATAAACTGCTGTCCAATATAAATTGTATCTGTTGATAGGGTATTTTTTAGCTGAATGTTTTGTTGTGAGCCTTGTTGTACATTTTGTTGAATGCCAGTCTGAGACTGAGCTGCGTTGGAACTGCCGTTATTATTGCTGTTATTACTCGTTGCAGCATCTATTACGGTTACTTTAATTGGCTGGGTTTTACCGTCGTCGAACTCAAAAGCAGGAATGATAAATACGCCAGCATGACGAGCAATTAATAGCGTCGTTAGCGTCACGCTACGATTAACAGAACCATTGCTGTAAGTTACTTGATTTTGGGTCGACGTTTGGCCAACTACAAAGTTTTTTAATAACGCACTATTATCCCAATCACTCGCATCGATATCAAAATTTGCGGTGATTGTTAGCACAAATTTATTGCCTGATAATACTGGGTTTTGGTCAATCGTCGCTGTTACAGTATCTGCGGCATTTGCAGACATGCTCAGTAAACATAATGCGGTGATAAATACTCTGCGAATTGAGGGAATAAGGCTGTAAATAGCGTCTACCATACTTGCTCCGAATCAGCGGTGTTACCGCGTTGCATACTTTCTAGTTTCATTTTATTTCTTAATAATAGCGATGGATCATCTGGGATCTGCTTGAACCATTGTTTTAGACGTTTTTGTTGTTGCTCATCTAAAGGAAGATCACTGCCAGAGGCCGATTGTGATGATTTAGGTTCTTGTTCATTATCACTTTCGGAGTTATCTTCTGAGTCAGTTGCTTGCTGCGGTTGGCTCTGCTCATTTTGGTCAGTTGGATCTTGTTCGTCATCAGCCTGTTGTTTGGATTGATCTTGTGATTGCTCTTGAGAGTCATCATCAGAATTATTTTTTTCAGAGTCATTTTTTTCAGATCCTTGATTTTCAGATTTATCACCTTGTTGACCATCTTGAGACTGCTGCTTTTGTTCCTGCTCTTGTCCATTATCTGGTTGTTTCTTATCCCCGTCTTTATTTTGCTGGCCTTGCTGTTTTTTATCTTGGTTCTTCTTCAGTTGCTCTAATAACTTCAGATTAGCCTGAGCGTCTTTATTATCGGGGTTTAATTTTAAAGATTCTTTATAAGCAGCATCTGCTTTTTCAAGATCGCCAAGTTGAGTATAAGCATTACCTAGATTATAACTGGCATCTGCACCTTGTTGCTGAGCCCAAATGTCGGCGGCTTGTTGGTATTCTCCGGCTTTATATAAAGCACTGGCTTGCCAATTACTGTCACTAAAAGAATCGGCAGCGTTTTTATAATCTTGTTGATTAAATAAAATCGTGGCGTTTTCATCACTATTTTTCCATATCGAGGTTGTCTGTTTAGAGGTCGGCGTGGTGGATATTGATATTGGGCCGTCTGCAGCAAAACTGTTGTTACTTTGCAGTAATAAAACGGGCATGGCTAAAAACGGCAGCAGCAGAGTGAAAAATAGCTGCTTGCGAAAGCTCAGAGCGACCATTAAAGCAATTAACGGCACTAACCAAATACCATCGTCATTACGTTGAATGGTTTTTAACTCGGTGGCGTTGGTATTGCTCATATTAATTTTAGTCGCGAATAAATCCGTTAGTATTTGACTGCCGTGATTGAGCTGCTGAAATTGGCCATTAAGTTGGTTGGCTAAATTACTCAAGCGAGCTGTTTCAACTTGTGGAATAACGATGGTACCAAGATTATTTTTTAATAATTTACCGTTTTTAAGGGTTATCGGCGCACCTTGCTTTGTGCCGATAGCTAATACTGACAAATTATGATCGGTTTCTGCCAGCAGCTGATTAATATCTTCGCTTTGCGATACTGTTATACCATCTGTAACTAATAGGATCTGACCTTGTTGATAACCTGAGTTAGTTAATAACACGATTGCTTGCTTTATTCCTGCAACAGGATTGGAACCTTTACTCGGCATGATCTCTGGGGATAAATTAGGTAACAAGTTCAGCAGAGTATTGGTATCCGTAGTCAGCGGTGAAATCACAAAAGCATCACCTGCATAAGCAATAAGCGCTACTTCACCTTCTTTGTTTGCTGCTAATAAATCAGTTACTTTAAAGCGCATTTGCGTTAAACGATTGGGTTTAAGATCGGTCGCGCGCATAGATAGTGACATATCTAAAACCACCACTTTTGCTTGCGTTAAGCTGGCAACTGGCCGTTCGGTATAACTGAAACTTGGACCCGCGAGGGCAATTACAGTAAGTAACCAAGTTATCACTAAAGGTAAAAACAGATTTTGTCGTTTAGCTTGGTTAGTTTGATCTTGTAATAGAAATTGAGCAATTTCAGGTGCTAATAAATTACTCCAACCTTTATTTTTATGCTGCTTGCGGATAAACCAAGCGATAATAAACAGCGGAATAATGGCAATGAGCCAAAGTGGGCGTAAAAGTATAAAACTAGTCACGTCGACCTCCTTGATGTAAGAAACACAGTAGGCAAGATAATAATAAAGCGATACCTAACGGCCAGTGAAACAGGTCTGTTTGCGGACGATATTGCTGTTGCTCTTTGGCGACAGGCTCTAGCTTATCTAATTCAGCATAAATATTGGCTAAGTCTTGCGCATCTCTGGCGCGGAAATAGGCGCCGCCTGTTTTATCGGCGATGGCTTTTAAAGTATCTTCATCAAGATCTTCAGATGGGTTAACTCTCTGATTACCAAAGATAGAGCGCTTATAATAAGCATCAGCACCGACGCCAATAGTGTAGATTTTTACGCCTTGTTGCTGGGCAAATTTAGCTGCATCCAGAGGTAATACTTCCCCGGCGTTATTTTTACCATCAGTCAGTAATACCAAGACTTTTTGTTGGGTTTCAGCTTGATCAAAACGTTTTAATGCTAAACCGATACCTTCACCGATGGCTGTTTGTTGGCCAACTAAGCCTAATACCGCATCCTGCATATAACTGCTGACAGTGGTTAAGTCGAAGGTTAATGGGGCTTGTAAATAAGCATTATCAGCGAAAAATATTAAACCAATCCGGTCTCCAGTACGCTGTGAAATAAAATCTGCGACTACGCTTTTTATTAATGCTATTCGCGAGACTAGCTGATCGTCAATCTGCATATCGGCGATCTCCATCGATCCAGATAAATCGACAGCGAGCATCATTTCGCGGCCTTTTTGTGGAATGGTCTGTGGTTCACCTATCCAAAGCGGGCGGGCGAGGGCAAACACGGTACACAACCAAAGCAGAATCAATACTAGCGTCGTTCTCGGCTGTTTAACTGACTGAGTACTGGTATCTATATAAGGTAAATTAGGTAAATACAGAGGTGTTTCTGTTTGTTGTGCTTTGCTGAAAAAACGTATTAACCATGGCAGTGGTAATACTAAAAATAGCCATGGCCATTCAAAAGCAAACATCTATTTTGACTCCTGAGAATTAGCGGGATGTGTTAGCGCTATAAGGCGAGTTTGTTTTAACCAGCGCTCACAAAGTTCATAGTGTTCTGGCGCTGCTAAAGGTATCGACGCAGCGCTGTATTGACCTTGTTGCCATTGCGATTTATTGGTACTAAAGCTATGTTCTGATCCTGTGAAATTGGCTTGTTGATCTAACCAGTGATACCAAGTATCACCATGTAACCCTGCCACTTTCTCTCGTGGAAAACAAGATAGCGCCACCCGTTTTAGAAACTGTTGTAGTAACGTGATTTCAACTTGCTGTTGTTGTAATAGTTTTAGCTCTTTTAACGCTAAACGAGTGATATGGGTGCGGGTTCGCCAAGTTTTAATTGCCCAAATAGTAATTAAAATGGCGCATATTAATAAACCAAGACTTAACCACCAAGCCCATGACAAAGGCCAAGCAGATACGGCTGTGGGGAGGTGGATATCTTGCAGTTGCTCAAGAGGATTCATATTGTTGTATCTACCTTATAACCTTTGATTTGGCTGATAAGGGCGCTGCCACTGCTTATTTGATGATGACGAATGCCTAACTTGTTCATCACTTGGCGTAGGGTTTGCTGCTTGGCATCCGCTTGCAATTGATATTGCTGACGGTTTTTGGCATTGCCGGGATTAATGAAACCCTGTTCTACACCATTGGAAACCGATAAGGGTAAATTACCGGATAACTCTGGTAGGCTTAGCTCTAGCGGATCGTAAACTTGCCACGCTTCAACTTCATTATGCCGCTTTAATAATGCCAGTTGTTTTTGGGCTTGTTCATCGAGCTGTAAAAAGTCACTGATCACCATAATGTGGCTGCCCGTTTTACATAATAATCTCAACCGTGATAATGCTTTCGCTAAGGTTTCTGATTGAGCATCTGGTTTGCTTTTATTTTGTAATAACTTAACTTGGTTATTGTGTAATTCTACAGCGTGGCTGAGTAGCTGCATAATGCCACGCTGTTGGCGTTGCGGTTTTAATTCTTTATGACCGAATTCACCCATGATGATACCGCCCACTCGATCACTTTTTTGTTTAGTTGCCCATGCTAACAGCGCTGCAAGATGGCAAGCTTGTACTGATTTTAGTAAATACTGACTACCAAAAAACATACTGTTAGATAAATCTAAAAGCACGAATACTGGACGCTCTTTTTCTTCACTGAATAACTTACTGTAAGTCTTGCCTGTTCGAGCTGTGACACGCCAGTCGATACTGCGAATATCATCACTAGCTTGATAAGGGCGGCATTCACTGAATTCCATACCGCGGCCTTTAATCGGTGATAAGTGCCCACCAGCAAGCTGTGCTTTTGCCAATTTTTTGTAGCGTAAAACACCATTGGCTTGATAGCTATATTGTTGCAAAGTTTTAATGTCAACATGAATAGCCGAGCTGCTTTGTTGCTTTTTCATGATGGATCCTAATGCTAAAAAGCAACGTGATTGAGGATGCGTTCAATCACTTGGTTAGCATTTATACCGTCAGCTTCAGCTTCAAAACTCAGTAATAAACGGTGACGTAAAATAGGGTAGAGACAGGTTTGGATATCTTCCGGTAAGACATGGTCGCGACCGTGTAACCAAGCTCTTGCGCGCACTGTACGTGCTAATGAAATAGTCGCACGTGGACTTGCACCAAAGGTGATCCAACTTGCCAGTTGTGGGTCTAATTTTGCAGGTTCACGCGTTGCCATGATCAAATCAACCAAATAATGCTCTAACGCTGGAGCCAGATGAATGTTCAGCACTTCTTGGCGAGCATGCATAATGGCTTGTTGGCTGATTTTTTCTGCTGGTGCAGCTACCTGTTGCTGCGATTCTCTATCGGTTAGACGCAAAATTTCCAATTCAGTGGCTTTATTTGGGTAGTCAATTTCCAAATGCAGCATGAAACGATCGAGCTGTGCCTCGGGTAGGGGATAAGTACCTTCTTGTTCAATCGGATTTTGTGTCGCCATCACCATAAATAGTTTCGGTAGTTTCATGGTTTTATTGCCGACTGTGATCTGCTGCTCAGCCATGGCTTCTAATAAGGCTGACTGTACTTTGGCTGGCGCACGGTTAATTTCATCGGCGAGTACAATATTGTGAAATAGCGGCCCCGGTTGGAATTCGAATTTTCCTGTTTCGGCGCGATAGATATCGGTACCGGTTAGATCGGCTGGTAATAAATCTGGAGTGAACTGTACGCGATGAAAATTTGCTTCTATGCAATCAGATAAGGCTTTTACTGCGCGTGTTTTAGCAAGTCCTGGAGGCCCTTCAACTAAGATGTGACCATCGGCAAGCAGCGCAATAAGTAAGTTATCGACTAATTCTGCTTGACCCAAGATTTGAGTATTGAGGTATTTGCGTAACTGGCTGAAATTTGATTTAGGCATAATGGTTTCTGGTTCTATTAAATTGCTAGAAATATATTAAGGATACAATACCGACAATTAGTTCATTGTTAAAGTTCAATGTTGGATTGTAAAGAAGGTTAAAGGTTGAAATGTATAATGATTTGTTAATTGTCGAAGCTTTATACAGTAAAACTCAATGCTTACACAAAGAAATTTAATAAGATGCGGGTAAACCTTACGCGGGTAAATATTTATTTTTAGATGTATAACTCAATTTTCAATCTAATGTTTGAAAATTGTGTCCAAAAGGTTAATATTGAAATCAATTTAATGAGGTCTGACCTCTCTCTCTTACTTACTTACTTAAATGGAATGAGGATAAGTGATGGCTAAACCACAAAGCCTAACAACTCGTAACGGCGATCGTATCGCTGTAGTTACTGGGTTGCGTACCCCGTTTGCTAAACAAGCAACGGCATATCATGGTGTTCCTGCTGTCGATTTAGGCAAAATGGTCGTTAACGAAATGCTAACGCGTAACGACATTGACCCAAAAATCATTCAGCAAGTTGTATTTGGACAAGTAGTTCAGATGCCTGAAGCACCGAACATTGCACGAGAAATCGTGTTGGGTACCGGCATGGACATTGGCACGGATGCCTACAGTGTCTCTCGCGCATGTGCTACTAGTTTCCAAGCAATCACCAATATTACCGAGTCTATTATGGCGGGTTCTATTGATTGTGGTGTAGCGGGCGGTGCGGATTCTTCGTCTGTAGTACCAATCGGTGTATCTAAAAAGCTGGGCCACGAACTTATTAATTTAAGTAAAGCTAAGACGACCAAAGACAAATTAAATATTTTAAAAAAATTAAGCTTAAAAGACTTATTACCAGTGCCGCCAGCAGTGACTGAATACAGTACTGGCATCAGCATGGGGCAAACTGCTGAACAAATGGCGAAGAGTTATAATATTTCTCGCCAAGCACAGGATGAATTAGCGCACCGTTCACATACTCTCGCAGCTAAAGCGTGGGAAGAAGGTAAGCTGAAAGATGAAGTCATGACGGCTTATCCTGAACCTATGCGCACCTATATTTCCGAAGATAATAATATCCGTAAAAACTCGAGTGTGGAAAGTTATGCGAAATTACGCCCTGCTTTTGACCGTAAACACGGAACAGTAACAGCTGCAACGAGTACCCCATTAACAGATGGTGCTGGTGCGGTATTAATGATGAGTGAAAGCCGTGCAAAAGAGTTAGGCCTCGATATTCTTGGTTATATTCGCGGGTATTCTTACTCAGCTGTTCGTGCTGATATTGATGGTTTGCTCGGTCCTGCTTATGCCATCCCGCAAGCACTTGATCGTGCTGGTATTACCTTTAATGACTTAGCATTGTTTGATATGCATGAAGCGTTTGCAGCGCAAACATTAGCAAATATTAAATGCTTAGAATCAGATAAGTTTGCACAAGAACAGCTAGGTCGCGGTGAACGTGTTATCAGTTTAGATGACAGCAAGTTCAACGTTCTGGGCGGATCACTCGCATATGGGCACCCATTTGCAGCGACCGGTTCTCGTATGATCACACAAACATTACGTGAGTTAAAACGTCGTGGTGGTGGTATTGGTTTAACAGCAGCTTGTGCCGCAGGTGGCCTGGGTGTAGCAATGATTGTGGAGAGCGCGTAATGAGTCAGCAAGATAAAACATTTTCACTAGAAATTCGTGAAGATAACATTGGCGTTCTAACTATGGACGTTCCCGGCGAAACGATGAATACACTGCGTGCAGAGTTCGCTGAAGAAATTTCAGAATTAATGCAAGATATTAAAAACAATAAAGACCTACAAGGTTTAGTTGTTATCAGCGGTAAAAAAGACAGCTTTGTGGCTGGCGCAGATGTCACTATGATTGATGCTTGTGAAACGGCTGCTGAAGCAGAAAAGCTATCACTTGAAGGTCATCGAGTGATGGGCGAATTGGAAGCGTTAAACATTCCGGTTGTTGCCGCCATTAACGGTCCTTGTCTTGGTGGTGGTTTAGAGCTTGCTTTGGCTTGTCATATCCGTGTTTGTACTGAAAGTCCAAAAACGGCATTAGGTGTACCTGAAGTAATGTTAGGTCTACTGCCTGGCAGTGGCGGTACACAACGTTTACCTCGTTTAATTGGTGTGGCTAAATCATTAGACTTGATGCTAACAGGTAAGCAACTACGTGCTAAACAAGCGTTAAAAATGGGTTTGGTTGATGAAGTTGTGCCAGTAACAGTGTTATTAGAAGCAGCGGTTAAACTAGCGAAAAAAGGTAAGATCCAACGTAAACTGAAACGTGATCTCACGAGTAAATTACTTGAAACCAATAAATTTGGTCGCAACATCATGTTCGATCAAGCGGCTAAGCAAACTTTTTCTAAAACTCGCGGTAACTATCCAGCGCCAGAAGCAATTTTAGAAGTAGTCAAAGAAGGCCAAACTAAAGGGTTTGACGCTGGTTTGAAACTAGAAGCAAAACGTTTTGCTGAACTAGCGATGACACCTGAATCTGCTGCTTTACGCGGTATCTTCTTTGCAACGACCGAAATGAAGAAAGAAGATGGTATCGAAGGTGTTTCACCGAAGAAAATCAACAAAGCAGTGGTACTTGGTGGCGGCTTAATGGGTGGCGGTATTGCAAACGTTACTGCGACTAAAGCTAAGGTTCCAGTGCGTATTAAAGATATCGCGCCAGAAGGTTTGTTGAATGCACAAAAGTACACGTTTGATCTTTTAAATAAGAAAGTTAAGCGTCGCTTTATGTCAAAAGCAGATATGCAAATTCAGCTAGCGATGATCACGGGTACGACTGAGTACAATGGCATGAAGAGCGCTGATATAGCGATTGAAGCAGTATTTGAAGATCTTGGTCTTAAGCACAAAATGGTTGCTGATATCGAAGAACATTGTAACGAAAATACTATTTTCGCTTCTAATACTTCTTCTTTACCAATCACTCAGATTGCGCAAAATGCGAAACGTCCAGAAAACGTGATTGGTCTGCATTACTTTAGCCCGGTAGATAAAATGCCATTGGCTGAAATTATTGTCCATGTCGGCACCTCTGATCAAACAATTTCGACGACTGTTGAGTTTGCACGTAAGCAAGGTAAAACACCAATCGTAGTAACGGATGGCGCTGGTTTCTATGTAAACCGAATTCTAGCTCCTTACATGAATGAAGCTGCGCGTATCGTTTTAGAACAACAACCAATTGATTTTGTTGATAAAGCATTAGTTGATTTTGGTTTCCCTGTTGGCCCTGTTACGCTGCTTGATGAAGTGGGTATTGATGTGGGTGCTAAGATTGGTCCAATTCTAACTAAAGAATTAGGCAGTCGTTTTGAAGCACCTGCGGCGTTTGATAAATTACTTGCTGATGATCGCAAAGGGCGTAAAAACGGTAAAGGTTTCTATCTCTACGGCAAGAAAGCTAAGAAGGGTAAAAAACAAGTGGATGAATCAATCTACAAGTTATTGAGCCTAAAGCCTAACGCTTCAATGGATAAGAAAGATCTTGCAGAACGTGCAATTTTACTCATGCTTAACGAAGCGGCGATGTGCCTAGACGAAGGTATTATCCGTAATGCGCGAGATGGTGATATCGGTGCAATTTTCGGTATTGGTTTCCCACCATTCCTTGGCGGTCCATTCCATTATATGGATAGCATAGGTATTGCGGCATTAGTTGAAAAACTAGAGCGTCACCAAGATAAATTCGGCGAACGTTTTGCTCCATGCGCATTGCTTAAAGCAATGGCGGGTGAAGGTAAGACTTTTTATTAAATTATTGAGTGACATTGTTTAGTTGTAAAAATGCGATTCATAAAAGTGAATCGCATTTTTATTTTCTAATTTATGATTTTAATCGCTTCACACTCATTGATATCAAGCCTTGTAATAACCGCAATTCCAATGCTTATGAAGAGAGGTTCAGAAAAAACTCACCCTCAGCTAAGATGGCGTTAATACGAGATGCCAGCATAAAATTGTACATAGGGCGGCTTTCTGTCAATATCCACGAGAGCAACCGTTGATATAGGACAATCGCATATATGTGCTGCAATACGAGCTATGTCGTCATATTATTTTAAAAACTATACTTGGCGTTTAACATTAAAACAAAAGCCCCATTACCGCCAATAATTGCAGCAGATTCAAAACTGATTTCTTCTATCGGTTTGTACTCTATTACGGGAGAAAACAAAGGTAATACAGGTAAGTCTGCAGGAGTATCTTCATAACCAAATACCAGGCCGACACGAAAACCAAAATCGAATTTCGGTGAACGGTAAGTTTTATAGGTATAGTACCCTGCAAGACCATCGTTGTAATAGGAGAGCTTTGCATAGAGTACTGACCAGTTATTATAAGCTATACCAAGTGCAAGATTGTTTTCATTGAATTTACGGCGTTGATCATTATTTTTATTGTCTTTGTAAGTGCTGGCGTTGAGATGTTTAGATAAAGCGCCAAAGATGACAGAAATATTTGTTTCAGCTTGCTTTTTTTGTAACTCATAGACCTCATCTTCTTTTTCAACGCAACTCGTTGTTATATCGAGACTGTCATCTTCAGCATATTCCATGCTCATAGCTTCTTTTTTTGTTGCACATTGCTCAGCTGCGGTTGCGCTGGAAAGTAACAAAAATAATAAAAACAGGATCGGCTGTAGCTTCAAATTTTCACCCTCTTGTATCATGATTAGAAATATAGCACATGGATATGTTTGTTATTTGAGGGGCGGCCTTAATTGTTAACTAAAACTGTAGATCAAAAAAGGGACTAAATAGTCCCTTTTTTGCATTTTATCAATAAATAGTGTTATTGATCACCAGTGAACACCGCGCATGATAGCTGCAAATGCAACCTGCTCAGTACTGGCCTGGGTTTTATTGTTCTTATCTTCTGATTCGCCGCGAGCAGCTGCGGAATCATTAAACATGCGGTAACCCGTGTTCATGATGATTTCGCTTACTTTCGGGAATAACGAGTAGATAACTTGCGAGAAAATACCCACTTTCGTCGCAATACGTTTTGGCTTACGAATGATTGCTTCAGCGATTAAATCTGCTGCTTCAGAAGGCGCTAATGTTGGTACGTTGTCATAGACTTTCGTTGGGCCAATCATCGGCGTGCGTACTAATGGCATATTAATCGTTGTCATCGATACATTACGATCTGAGAATTCAGACGCTGCGCAACGCGTAAACGCATCAAGTGCTGCTTTAGAAGCGACATATGCAGAGAAGCGTGGCGAGTTTGTTAATACACCAATTGAAGAGATGTTAATAACATGGCCTTGCTCTTTTTCTAGCATTTTTGGTGCGAAGCCCATGATTAAACGAATTGAGCCAAAGTAGTTTAACTGCATGGTTCTTTCATAATCATGGAAACGATCAAATGATAAATCAATCGAGCGTCTGATCGAACGGCCTGCATTGTTAATCAAAATATCAATCGAACCGTGCTCTGCGAGAACAGTACTAACGAGTTCATCACATGATTCCATATTCGAAATGTCACATGAATAAATATGCGCTTCGCCACCAAGCTCTTGTATTTGTGCTTGGGTTGCTTCTAACTTGGTAATATCTCGTGCGACAAGCAGTAATTTAGCCCCTGTCGGCGCAAGTTTTAGCGCTGTTGCTTCACCAATACCTGAGCTTGCACCAGTGATGACAATTGTCTTACCCGCCGCATTGCCTTTCAGGGTGATATCGTTAACGAGCTCATCATTGAGGTTACGTTCCCAATAATCCCAAACGACTGGTGCATATGAATCTAAACTTGGTACCTTAATATCTGAATCTTTCAATGCGCGTGTGGTTTCGCGATTATCAAAACTGGTTGGATAGTTTAAGAAATTAAGCACATCTTTTGGTATGCCTAAATCACCTAAAATACCGCCGAGTAATTGCTGCACTGCTGGTAAACTAGAGATACCTTGGCGAACAGATGAGGGTAAGAAATTCGCTAAGCGAGAGTCAATGCGAAATGCAGTTTTTGGTGCGCGACCCGCATCTGCGAAGATATTTAAAACTTCACCAACTTTAAATGGTTTTGGATCGACAAGGTGGAAACAGTTACTTGTTAAGTCATCTTTATGACTGATATGATCAATCGCATCGACAACATAATCCACTGGTACGATATTTAAACGGCGACCTTCAATACCCACCATTGGCATCCAAGCCGGAATGGTGTCTCGGATCCGTTTCAGTAATTTGAAGAAGTAATAAGGACCGTCTACTTTATCAATCTCACCAGTTTTAGAATGACCTACAACCATACCTGGGCGATATATTTTGAACGGAATAGAGCACTCATCACGCACTACTTTTTCAGATACATGTTTGGTGCGTAGATACGGATTTTCCATATTTTCCGCTTCTTCAAACATATCTTCGTAAAACGTGCCGTTAAATAGGCCTGCAGCTGCGATTGAGCTAACGTGATGAAATTGTTTGACTTTTAAAGCAACAGCTGTTTCAACTGCTTGGCGAGTACCAACAACGTTTGCTGTTTCTTGAGATTCGGCATCGGCTTTCATGTCATAAATTGCAGCCAGATGATAAAAATGATCGATGCTATTATTATGCGCAGCTAGCCATTCTTCATTGATGCCTAAATTTGGCTGCGTTATATCGCCCGATACCATTTTAAGGCGATCTTTAACACTTTTATGCACGCGGTTTTTGAGTGCTTCAAACTTTGATTCAGAGCCCTTACGAGTTAATACGTGTACCTCTGCATTTTCTCGCTCTACGAGACGCTCAATCAAGAATCGACCAATAAAACCAGTACCGCCGGTGACTAAATATTCCATTATATTATCCTCAATTAAACTATGTTTATTTTCAATTAATTATCTAGTTTTTAACCTTTAAAAGTCAACGTCTTAGTATTAATCTTTTGTTAAGTTAACGCTTGTATCTATATATCGCAATATTCAAAATTAAGAATACTTATGCATTTAATTTAATAGTTCCAAGACAACTTTGTTACTTCCTTTAACTGTTAATTATTTTACGTCGAAACACTTTATTAACAAGTGTTGAAATGGATTTAATAAAATGATGATTTAATAGGTTGTTATTTCTATTTCAGATTTAAAGGTGTTTAGTTAAGCTTCAGGAGTTAAAGAAAGTGACGTAGTTAGGGGGGGTAAAGCTATTTTTATCAATATGTTATGAATATTTGTCATGTTGCTAGTTTTATTTAGCAGGCAAGGTTAGATAATAATTAATACTTTAGTATGACGATAGGTAGGCTTGGGATAATTAAAACGTCGTGAGTAAATGCTCTAGTTGGGATTTACTGCATAAAAATAGAAATTAAAGTGAAAGATTGTATTTATATGCAACCTGTCACATTTATGAAGTACCACTTAAGTAATGAGATAAGGCCAGTCTTGGGTATAGAGCTATTATCCGATTATTAGAATTGCATATCTAAGGGTGAATCTTGTCAAGTTATTACTCAGAACGGCATAAAAATAATTATTTCACTTGCATTTTTACACCATAAATTAGAAGTAGATCTCAATTTATTTTATAGTGAAGAATCAACAACTATTGATTTAATATCCAGTGGTTGTGATTTTAAACTACTTCATCGGGTATAAAGCAGGGTGGAGAGGACTATCTATATGATGACAAAGAAAGTATGCAGGATTATGCAATCATATCTAGAACACGTTATTTATGTTTGGTCATGAATTAATTTTGCTGTTATTAAGGCTTATTGAGTCGCATGGTTATGTGCGGGATATCATCTTCCAGATACATGTCTGAAAAAGGTTTAAAGCCGTAACCTTGGTAGAATTTAATTAGGTATTCTTGTGCGCTGATATCAAGGGTTTGGCTTGGCCAAAGTTCTTCGCACTGTAATAATGCTTGAGCAAGAAGTTGATGACCAAGTCCATTGCCACGCATAGACATTTTAGTCGCTAATCGACCAAGGCTAGGATTATCATAAGAGATGCCAGCCGCTAATAAACGAGCGCAAGCAATTAACTCTCCATCTTTAAACCCCATTAAATGGTGTACACCCGATAACGTATCTTTGCCATCTAACTCTGGATAAGGGCAGCTTTGTTCTACGACGAAAACATCAATTCTTAGCTGAATCAACTGGTGAAATTCAAGTGCAGAGAGTTTATTAAAAGGGAGTAACTGCCAAGTGATCATATATTTTCCTAACCTTTTTAAATTGCTAACAGCCTAACTCAAACGAGTAACATTTTAAATGCAATTAAAATCAGAACAGTACCGCCGAGTAGTTCTGCTTTGCTTTCCAACCAAGTACCGCTTCTTTTACCGATTAATACCCCAAACCAGCTAAATACACAGGTCGTAAGACCGATAATTAAACAAGCAACAATAGGGTTTACATTTAGTAGGGTTAGTGAAAATCCGGCTGCCATCGCGTCGATGCTGGTGGCGATAGCTAGGATGATCATGACCTTATGGGTTATGGCTGAGATATCTTCTTCGATGCCTTCCGAGAACGCCCCATAAATCATTTTACCGCCAATTAGTAGCAGTAATAGAAAAGCAATCCAAGGTGCGTAGGACTCGACCCAACCCAATACACCTTGTCCGCCTAGGTAACCAAGTAACGGCATTAAACCCTGAAACAAGCTGAAATAAATCGCAGCCATTAGTGCCAATGATTTGGTGCTTTTAGTTTGTTTTGAATCGGTAGCTTGTTTTGAGCCGAGCC
>Ga0209396_1000561_pt1 | contig 43489 bp, 33 predicted proteins | sample GOMGulsemesocosm_6_FD_184638 | JGI IMG/M metagenome (GOLD analysis project Ga0209396, IMG submission 184638) | Methane-oxidizing microbial communities from mesocosms in the Gulf of Mexico - GOM8C Gulf of Mexico (SPAdes) (version 2) | ecosystem: Environmental > Aquatic > Marine > Cold seeps...
TTGCAGGGTAAACTCCACCCGGAGCAAGACCAAATAGGGTTTCATATGGCGTGGCTCGCGTTGAAACCGGGTAGGTTGCTTGAGCCTTAGAGCGATTTAAGGCCTAGACGAATGATTGTCACTCTTCCTAGGAAGAGATACAAAACCCGGCTTATGTGGTCAACTCAACTAATTTAGAAGCTGCTTGATCTTCAATTAGAAGATCAAGCAGCTAACTAAAGTACTTTAATATCAATGTTTTAAATGAAATAATGATACATTGAAGAATACACCAAACTTCACACTCTATACTCTATACTCTATACTTTATATTCTTTTACAAATCTAACTTTGCTTTTCCAAATTCATCTGATAAGACTATTTATGCTGACTGATATCTGCGTTAATATATTTTATATTTAACTATTCGGTGGAGCTGACAACAATCCTTTCAATGAAAAAATTATTGCAGAGCAAGTGTCACTTCACCATCTAAACCAATAACGGCGATATAATGTTCTCCTGCCGTAGCAATTTGGCAAAAGTCCGAAGGATTGTCATTAATAACCACTAAATCTATACAATTATTAAAAGTAAACGTTGGGGTTACTTCCCCCTTTACTGCCTTAAAAACGGGAGTGGTATTGTCACCTAAAAAAATATCTTGATCGCTCATAGAAAAGAATCGCACTGCATAACTATCGCTATTGGTATGACTAGAAAAATCGACAATAGTTATTGAATATTCATTTTTGTCTAACCAAGCAATTCCCCAATAAGCTTTGTTATTTTCAATGGTATGTTTTACTGTATCTTTTTTAGTTAAGCTGACGGAGTCTATAATCCCAAATTCCGAGCGGCTAAAATGCTTATTCCAATTGTAGGCATACGATTCAGAAACGCTCCCTTCAAGAATGCTAGCAACTTTATACTTACTGGCATATATCGTTTCTGAAATACCCTTAGCTTGGATATGAAAATTTACCATATCATTGGTAGCGTTAATAAATTTAAAAGTAGAACTCCTATTTTTTTCCGCTAGATTTATACTAGTGTCAACTTTGTCACTTACGCCACCACCGCAAGCGGCCAAAAAAGTACTGAATACTGCCGTACATAGCAACGTTTTAACATTAAAAATTTTCATCATATTTTCACCCTTTAGATATATTAAGGGAAGTTTATAAAAGTTGATGCCGTAAATATGTAGTTATCATGCGACGGAACGTGACGCTTTGTGACCGTACTCATTATTGTTTAGCCGTTGGCCATTGGAGTACAAATTTTGCGCCACCGAGAGCAGAGTCAGACAAGCGTATATCTCCGTTATGCCATTGCATGATCTGTTTAACGATTGCTAAACCTAAACCATGGCCTGCGTTACTATCACGTTGTTCATTATCAAGCTGTACAAAGGGAACAAATACATTTTCTCTTTCATTAGTGGGGATGCCAGGCCCGTCATCTTCAACAGAAATGAAATAGTCGGTGTTGTCTTGATAGAATCGAATGGTAATTTTTGAAGTCGCGTAACGATTTGCATTAACAATTAAGTTGTTTACTGCTCTGATTATTGCCCTTTTATCAATATAAACATCATGTGTTAATAGTGATGGTTCAACTAAAAACTCGACTCTTACCTCATTAGTTTCTAACGCGAAACAGTCAACTTCATCTTGAATTATTTTAGCCAATAGGATATTGGAAAAATTCGTTAAATTAACCGCGTTAGTATACCTAGACAAGAGTAACGTTTGGTTTATCAACTGGTCCAAGTCATTAATACTTGTATCTATTGCTTCGAAATATGTTGTCTTTTCTTGTTGTGACGTTTCATCTGACTTTACCATTTCAAAGGCAAACCTCAATCGATATAAAGGCGTACGCAAATCATGTGCTATTGCACGAGTTAACTGTTTTTGGTTTGAAAACAATTGTTCTATTTTATCTGCCATTTTGTTAAACGAAATAGCTAGCTTAGCGACTGTTGATTTTTTAGTGATCTTCGCTCTTTCGTCTAACGCGCCATCACCAAAATTTGTAGCAATAATATTGAGTTTTGATAAGTCTCTCCATAAGGGCGAAACCCACAAGAACATCGCAACAGAAATAATAACGATGAATGTACTTAAAAGGGTTAATATGAATAATGGACTAGAACTCGTTGAAGGAATTTCTGCAGCTTTAATTACCTGTGTCTTATTGGGGAGCAGAAAATAAAAATCAAAACGGTTATCGCTATTTGTCGTCCAAATTAATTCGTCGGTGCTAAGTTTATCTTTTAATATTGCGGAAACATCAAGCTTGTTTACGTCAACAATTGATAACGCAAATGAAAAGTTACTTTTCAAATCATCAAGCTTTTGTAACCATTGTTCTTTTTCATTGATAGTAAATTCTTGTTGAAGTAAATATAACGTCCCTTTACTGCTTTGATAAATTTTTTCATTTTCTGTACTATCAACAATAATCGTCACCACCCAAGGCGTTTTATCTACCCGCTTTATTAATAATTCTGGCTCATTGTTAATAAAGACAAATTCACCTTTCTTTAATTTATTATAGTCATCAGGGCTTTCTTTCCAACTCTCCATACGAGTTATTGTAAGACCATAACCAAACTTCTTTGACAAATACGCAATATCGTTTACCCACTTAACTTGGTCTAAGGAGTTTAATCTCTTAAAAATGAGATGGAAAGTACCTTTATAAGTATCAACATAGCGAGTTTTTTCAGCATACTCATTAAAAATTACAATAGGACTATAGGATGTTGGAACCAATAAAAAAAATAATGGGAGAAAAACAACAACCCAAAGTCCTGCAAATGCTTTAAACATAATTGATCACTTATTTTTTTGTTTACATAATTGATAACCTTTACCACGTATTGTTTTTATAATTTTTGGCATATCAATATCATCTTTGAGTTTTTTACGTAATCTAGAAATTCGTCTATCGAGTGACCTATCAAGGCCATCATATTCATACCCCTTTAACTGTTGAGCCATGGTATCTCTTGATACCGGTTCTCCGGGCGTTCTTGCTAAGAGGTACAATAATTCAAATTCTGAGGTTGTCAGCTCAATTTCAATAGCATCTAGCATTACTTTTCTCAAGGAAATATTGATATTGAGGTTATCTAAAGTAATAACATCAGTAATATCCGTGCTTATTCCGAAAGTTGCATTTAGCGCATGTTGGGGGGGGATCCTACGTAGCAAGGCTCTTATTCTAGACAATAATAATCTTGGTTGAACTTGCTTAACGACATAGTCGTCTGCGCCTAGTTCTAACCCCATCATCTGATCAATATCATCGTCTAACGCCGTTTGCATCAAGATAGCACCATGATATTTTGGCCTAATTTGACGACAAACTTCCATGCCACTTTGTCCCGGTAGCATGACATCTAATATCACAATATCTGGTTGCTGAGTAAGAATTACATTTACGGCTTCATAACCATTAGCCACGACAAAGACATCAAACTCATATTTGGTCAAAAAATTTTGGATCAGACTTGCTAATAATTGATCATCTTCAACCAAAATTATTTTTTTATTTTCGGACAATGGATTAAGTTCCCTAACTGACAGTCATGATACGGCGATTAATGATGAGCTAATTTATGGCTCTATTGTTTGTGAAGTTTTCAAAACGCAAAACCAAGCGATGACAATAAAAACAATATTTTTCGTTATGATTATTCCCTAAATTTAGCATAGCCGTAGAGGTAACAAACTTATGTAGCATAACGAAGACATTACGTGACAGATTGTGACAAGGTTCAATCAAAGAGTAAACCTTGTCAGGGATACGTTAAGATATGAATTAAGTGTTTTTAATCAAATATATCTTCAAATCATCTTAATAGGCAGAAACGACCTATGGGAAGAGGTAAATACAGTCCATCACAACAGGGCACTGCATTTGATATATTTAAACCACTGACATAATGTGTTTTTACAATATAATGTGCGGGAGTTAATCACAACCACCACACATCATTTTGATATGGTTTAGCTATAATGCTAGCCCTAGCATGTAGGAATAAATAATCGCTATGAACATTGAACAAGTCTATGAAAAAACACGGGTGTTTTTGATCGGTAGTCAAAATGAACTGTCATCTGTTCAATCGGCGGTAAACCTATTACAAAGTGATGATGCTCGAAAAGCCTACCTGTATTTTGATGATGAGCAGCTGGTCTTTAGTATTGAGGGTTTGTATCATTACTTAAATATCGCAGAGTATCTTACCTTTAATCAATACCGAAGAATGCTTTATAGTAGCGAGCTCAATAAAGACCTTTCAGCTCATCAAACTAAAATAGTAAATCATCGAATTGACTGCGCTGAAAAGGTGAATCTGTTTACTTTAGTCGCGATATAAGCGATTAATCAGGAATCTAAGTATAAGTTTGCCTATTAATTTTCATAGAGTTAATAGGAGGTTTTAGGTTAACTAAATAATTAATTGAGTTATATGCTTTGAACATCAATTTCTTACATAGTAATATAACATCAAATTTAATAACGCTGTTCAGTGACTTACTATTAAATGAACAAGTCAATAGACATTCATATAATGAGATCAAAGTTGCTGGGTTTTGGCGTAATTCGCTTTTTTGATGACAACAAGCTGTTGTCATTTTTGAAATTTAACAGTCTGCACTATAAGTGCTAGGGATTTAAAATGACTATTTCGACGACCAGTAAGCAAACAGAGATAATTGAAACACCAGCAACGCAAGCAAGTTTAACGACACTACAACATGTCGCTGTTTTAGGTTTTGGTGCTTTTATCCTATTTATGGTTGGTTTCTCTCCTATGCCTGAAGCACACAATGCGGCTCATGATACTCGCCATTCTTTAGCTTTTCCTTGTCATTAATCTACTAAGTTATTAGCGGGTACTGCTTTCAGTACTCACTATTATGGAGTCGTAAATGTTATTTCGTCGCCTTATTTTTAGCGCCATACTAATAGGTATTTTTAGTGGTGTAATTTTGAGTACCAGTCAAATGGTCGCTGTTACGCCAATATTATTAGCTGCAGAGGTTTATGAGGTTGCAGATGAGCCGATGCCCGCAGGGCACCAACACCATCAAGAAAAAGAGTGGGCTCCACAAGAAGGTTCAGAACGTACGGGTTACACTATTATAGCTAATATTTTAGCTGCGATTGGTTTTGCTAGTTTTATTTTAGTATTACTGAGCCATCTTAAATCGCAACAGCTCATTGAATTTAACATTAAACATGGTCTACTTTGTGGGCTTGGCTGTTATCTCGTTTTCTTTGTTATGCCGAGCTTAGGTTTACCACCAGAAATACCTGGTTCAAAAGCTGACGCTCTACAAAATAGACAATCTTGGTGGTTATTAGCCGTTATTGCGAGTGCCATTGGTTTACTTATATTGGCCTTTAGCCCGTTAAAATTTAAGTTCATTGGTCTTATCAGTCTTGCTGTACCATTTATTATTGGTGCGCCTCATTTAGATGGTCCCGACTTTACCCATCCTGACCCACTGGCGGTTAATGCGTTAATGGATTTGCATCAACAGTTTATTGTTGCGACAAGCATTAGTAACTTTCTTTTTTGGTTAAGCTTAGCGGCTGCCAGTACCTTGCTACTAAAGGTTTGGATTTACAAACCAGCGACCACCGAAAATAATACCGTTAATGTCAATAAATAACTTCCCATTTTGCGCCGTTTCAGGGCAGCATAACTTTAAGCTCGCCTTGATCCTTAATGCTATTAACCCCGCCATTGGTGGGGTTTTGGTTAGTGGGCCACGCGGTTGTGCAAAGTCGACTTTAGCACGGGGAATTGCTGATATTCTACCCGGTGACCATGACTTGGTGACCTTGCCGTTAGGGGCGAGTGAAGAAATGTTAGTGGGGACTTTAGACTTACAGCAGGTCTTAGCTGAGCAAAAAGTAAACTTTAATCCCGGTCTTTTAGCTAAAGCAGATAATGGCGTCTTATACGTTGATGAAGTTAATTTATTGGCGGACTCATTAATTGATTTACTACTTGACGTTTCTGCCAGTGGCATAAACTATGTTGAGCGTGACGGTATAAGTCACCAGCATGTATCTCGATTTATTTTATTAGGTACCATGAACCCTGATGAAGGGGAATTACGCGCGCAATTACTCGATAGATTTGGTTTGTCGGTATTGTTAACAGGACAAAACTCTATTGAAGAACGCATCGAAATTGTACGTTTAAGAGAATGTTTTGATCGTGACCCGCAAGCATTTATTAACAGTTACCAAGCTGAACAAGAGCAAATTCGAGCAACGATTATCTCCGCCAAGCAACAATTGCCGAACATTACTTGTTCAAATGAATTTCGGCACTTAATTGCTACTCGCTGCTTTCAAGCAAACGTCGATGGCCTTCGTGCCGATATCGTTTGGTTAAAAGCCGCATGTGCCCATACCGCATGGTCAGGTCGAAAAGAAGTTAATGAAGCTGATGTTTTAGCGGTTGAAGATTTAGTGCTAAATCACCGTAAACAAACGCTAGAAAAGCCTCCAGCAAGTAAGCCTAATAATCCGCCTCCACCTTTTTCTCGGCCACCATCTGTCCAAGAGTCACCTTCTCAGCCGACAACTGAAAATCAGAGCGAGCAGTCGGGGGAATGGGGCAGTATGGCGCCTCAACAACAGCAAACAGCTCAACCTATTAATGCTGTTTTACCTAAACACTCGTTTGACGCCGTTAAACAACATATGTCATCCTCGGCTGGTTCGGCACAAAACGCGTTAGGGCAGATCAGCGTCGGGCAAAAAAAAAGTAAAAAGTCGAGTGGCTCAGTAAATTGGTTCGGTAGTTTACTCTCCTCATTAGGACAATGGCCACCACAAAAACTGCGTTTTAAAGACAGTAAAGTTGGTCAGCCGATTATTAATTGTATTTTGTTAGATACTTCTGCTTCTACGCTTAAACGTTTACAGTTTTCCCGAGCAAAAGCTGTGGTTTTAGAACTTGCTCAAGCGGCTTATCGCCAAAGAGAGCATTTGGTGATTTTTGGCTTTGGCAATCAGCAAGTACAACAATTAATGGTGAAGCAAAAAGCGCCAAAATTGGTCAAACAGTGGTTAGATAAAATTACTGCTGCTGGCGGCACGCCACTGCGAGAAATGCTCGAACAGTTAGGTACTTACCAATCTGATTTGGCCAAAGTTTCTCCTGCACTACGTTGTAGAAACTTTCTAATTACCGACGGTCGCAGTAGTCAGAATGTAAACGATCTAACGCTTATCGGCGAGACCTTGTTAATAGATATTGAAGATGCTGCGGTTAAACGTGGTCGCGGCGTTGATATTGCGCGCCAATTGAATGGTCAGTATTTTCTACTGCCAAGCTAATAAGTTGTTAAACAATGCTGCCTATCAGTATTGTAAGTAAGGAAAGCAAATGAAACCATGCTTATGTCCGGCATTAATTATAGCCGCACCAGCATCAGGACAAGGTAAAACCACCATAACCGCAGGCTTAGCATCAATGCTTAAACGCCAAGGTAAAGTTGTGCGTATTTTTAAAGTAGGCCCTGATTACCTTGACCCAAAAATATTACGCCAAGCATCAGGACAGCCTGTTGAACCGCTAGACTTATGGATGGCCGGACTAGCTTATTGCCAAGATAAAATGTATCAAGCAGCGCAGGTTGCTGACATTATTTTAATTGAGGGGGCTATGGGGATTTTTGATGGTAAGCCTTCAAGTGCCGATTTAGCCGCGCAATTTAATATTCCTGTTGCCATCGTCATGGATGTTAAAGGCATGGCTCAAACCGCTGCAGCTATAGCATTAGGCCTGGCTAATTACCGTGACGATTTTACTTGCGCAGGTTTAATTGCTAACAATTGTGGCAGTGAACGACATGCGCAATTAATTCAAGATGCTCTCTCACCTTCTTTGCCATTACTTGCGACCCTTAAACGCGCAAGTGAGGTCAGTTTACCTGAACGCCATTTAGGTTTAGTGCAAGCCGAAGAAATAGCTGACGAATTACAGATAAAGCTAGATGCAGGAGCCGATTGGGTTGCTGAGTCTCAATTAAAATATTTACTTGATAAAATACCACCAGTGGCTTTTATGCCGCCAAGTGAGCCCGTTGCGCATGAGCAATTATTACTCGGTAAAACAATTGCTATTGCCAAAGATGAAGCTTTTAGTTTTATTTATGACGCTAACCTGCAGTTATTAACCGATTTAGGCGCCAGTTATCATTTTTTCTCTCCGTTACACGATCAAGCATTACCTGATGCTGATGCACTATGGTTGCCGGGTGGTTACCCAGAATTACACGCGGAGCAACTGGCTGATAATGTCTCAATGCGTAAATCGATAAAAGACTTTGCGCAAAATAATAAACCTATACTAGCCGAATGTGGTGGCTTTTTATATTGCTTGGACTCCTTAACCGATATAGATAAACAGCAACATGATATGCTTGGCTTAATTACCGGTGAAGGGGAAATGCGTAGCCGCGGTGGGTGTCAGGGTATGCAAACCGCTGTATTGCCTGAAGGCGATTTACGTGGCCATTCTCATCATAGGTCGTTAAGTCATAATACACCTGAGCCCATTGCCTTTGGCCGCCGGCCTTATCATCCTGCACCTGGCGAAGCTATTTATCGTGTAGGCAATGTTACCGCGAGTTATATTCATTTATTTTTTCCGTCAAACCGACAGGCTTTGAGTGCAATATTAAACCCATTATTAATCACAACGCAGTTAGCACCAGAAAGCGTGTTGCAATGCACCAATTGAGCAAAAAATTATGATCCTCGAAATTTTACCGTTAATCTTCCTCGGCTTTAGTTTAGGACTAATGCATGCATTAGACGCCGATCACGTTATGGCAGTAACCGCATTAAGCAACCAAAAGCCGAGTTTTTTAAAAACGCTTTGGTTTAGTGCTAACTGGGCAATAGGTCATGGCGGCGTTTTATTAATTAGCGGCGTATTATTGTTTGGCTTAGGTCTTAGCATTCCTGCATCTTTACAATATTTTTCTGAATTGAGTGTAGGTTTATTGCTGATAGCTATTGGCTTATATTCTTTTTGGCAATTTAAGCAACAAAAGTTAAGTATGACGGTGCATCACCATGGTGATATTCAACATAGCCACTGGCATGATAAACAACACCTTGAAAACGCTACGCTTAAACCAACCAAAGATACACATCTGCCTATCATGGTTGGCTCTTTACATGGCCTCGCTGGTAGTGCTCCTGCGCTGGCTTTAATTCCTGTCGCCAGCCAAGGTCAAATGTCTACTGTCATTATTTATTTATTAGTTTTTTCTGTTGGTGTGATGTTATCTATGATGCTTTTTGGACTTGGTTTAGGTTCAATGCAAAACTTTTTGAAGAAGAACCATCAACGAGCGCAATATTGGAGCCAGTTGTTTATTGCCAGTACATCAATGCTTGTCGGTTGCTTTTGGTTATATAAGGCTTATTAAGCTGTGTGGCCGGAAAGTGACGAAACCCCTCGCCCTTTAAAAACCGGCTTAACGACAGGCTGTTGTGCCACGGCTTGTAGTGTTGCTGCTGCTCATTATTTATTAGCTAATATTGAAATGAGTAAGGCGGAAGTAATTTTACCTAAGGGAAAGTTAGTTTCTCTAGAAATAGTCAATTGCCAACGGATATCTGCTTCTGCTGTTCGTACAGCCGTTATTAAAGACGCCGGTGATGATCCTGATGCTACGCATGGCGCAACGGTATTTGTTGAGCTAAGCCTAACTGAAAAAGCCGGTATTGAGTTTCGTGCGGCGCAAGGTGTCGGCACTGTTACGCGTGCCGGACTTTCTTTAGCCGTGGGGGAGCCAGCTATCAATCCTGTACCGCGCAAAATGATGAGCGAACATTTACAGCATATTGCAAAAACCACTCATTATAGTGGCGGTTTTATTGTTGCTGTTGGCGTCGAAAATGGTGAAAAAATAGCCTTGAATACAATGAACGGTCGCTTAGGTATTTTGGGCGGCTTATCCATCTTAGGGGTCACTGGAATTGTTCGACCATTTTCTTGCTCAGCTTATATCGCCTCTATTTATCAGGGAATAGATGTGGCAACAGTCAATGGTTACCGTCATATTGCCGCTTCAACTGGTAATCGGAGTGAAGCCGCGATTAAAGATTATTACCAATTACCTGATATCGCCTTAATTGAAATGGGTGACTTTGTCGGCGCTGTTATTGCTCAAGTTAAAAAGGTGAAAATTTTAGACAAGTTAACTATCTGTGCAGGTTTTGGCAAAGTAAGTAAACTTGCCATGGGAAAATGGAACTTGCATAGCCAAGCATCAAGCATTGATTTGAATTTTCTCGCCCAATTAGCACAAGATAATGGTGCATCTGTGAGTGTGGTAAAAGATATTAGCCTCGCCAATACCTCGATAGAAGCACTATCGATTTGTTTTACCGCGAAAATCGATTTAGCCACTTACGTCTGCCATGCTGCCTACGAGCAAGTAAAAGCTAAATTACCAGCTAACACTGAACTAGAAATATGGACCATAGACCGCCAAGGTGCGCTCATTGGTTATGCTGGACCAGAAGAAGCAGGGCTTTGTTACCAGGAGCAAGAGCAATGAGCCTATTGATTTTAGGTGGTACAGCCGATGCTCGACATCTTGCAACGGCCGCTATTGCAGACAATATTTCTGTTATTTATAGTATTGCGGGCTTAGTACGCGTCCCAAAATTAGCTTGTCGGTTAGTTGTTGGTGGTTTCAGCCAGTTCGGCGGTTTAGAAACTTATATTGCTCAACAAAATGTTAGTGCAATTTTAGATGTTACTCATCCTTATGCAGAAGTTATCAGTACTAAGGCCGCGTTGGCAGCAAAAGCAACGAGTATTCCTTACTGGCGTTTTCATCGACCAGTTTGGCAAGCACCAGAAGGAGAAACCTGGCATGAGTTTAATGATTTACCGCAATTGGTTCGCCAATTAGCTCAATATCCGGTGGTTTTATTTAGTATTGGTCAATTGCCAGAAACGCTAATAGAGTCGTTAAAAAAACAAGTAGAAGCAACATTGCTGAGGCCAAAACAGAACGAGCAAAAGCCGCTAGTGCAAACGCAGATAGTACGCACAGCGGCTGAAGCAAAGTTTCCTTTGTTGCCCAGTATGCAATGGTTGAAAGCGATTGGTCCATTTGCTCTACAAGATGAACTAAGACTGATGAAAGAATATAATATTAAAGCATTGGTGACCAAAAACAGTGGTGGCGAGTCAACCAAAGCCAAATTACAAGCGGCACAACAGTTAGCGATACCGGTCTTTATGCAAACTCGCCCTGAGCTACCACCAGCAGATAAACTTTTTACCGAACAGTCGTCTTGCCTGCAATTTATACTACAACAGTATAAATGTAATACAACCGCAATATGACAAGAACAAATTTGACATGATGAATCGTAAATATGAATAAGAATACTGATTATAACTATGAAATAAACCCGCAAGCGATTGAAAAAGAGAGCTTTCGACAAATACGTCAATTAACAAAGTTAGATCATTTAAGCCTTGAACAGCAACAAGTGGTGATGCGTATTGTGCATAGTGTTGGCATGCCTGAGGTGAGTGAAAAAGTTCGCTTTAGTGCCCAAGCCTGTCAGCGTGGCCTGCAAGCGATAGCTGAACAAGGTACCATTTTATGCGATGTTGAAATGGTAAAACAAGGCATCACTAAGCGCATGAATCAGCAAAAAACGCTTTGTCTTCTTAATGATCCACGTGTGGCGCCGTTAGCCAAAGAGCTTGGTGAAACCCGTACTATGGCCGCATTGCAGTTTTGGCAAACTGATTTAGCCAACAGTATTGTGTTAATTGGCAATGCACCCACGGCGTTATTTCGCTTATTAGAAATGATAAAACAAGGGGCTGGTAAACCAGCCTTGATTATTGGTATGCCGGTTGGTTTTGTTGGTGCGGCCGAATCAAAACAAGCATTATGGGATTGCCATGAGCAACTTGGCATTGAATGTATCACTTTATTAGGCAATCAAGGTGGCAGCGCGGTAACCTCTGCAAGTTTGAATGCGTTGTTTCGCTGTGCTAATGGTGAAATTTACTAATGATTAATGTGATCATTTTAGCCGGTAATACTTTATTAACTAAGCATGCTAGAAATGAGAGCTACTCATGATTGATGTTATCGGCTTAGGCGTTACTGATCGAGCATTATTATCAAGTGCAGCACAAGCAGCGCTTGAAAATTCGGCTCTGGTGATTGGCTCTGCGCGACAATTAAAGGTAGTCAGTCATTTATTGATTAACCACCGACAAAAAGTACAACAGCAGGTGAACTTACCGCCGTTGGCTGAATTATCGCAATTACTTGCGGAAAACAAGTCATTAGCTATTGTAATATTAGCCTCTGGCGATCCTTTGCATTATGGCATAGGTCGTTGGCTCATGAAGAAGATAGGTGCTGAAGCATTAAACTTTCATCCCGCAGTTTCAAGCATGCAAGCTGCATGTCATTTACTCGGTGTTTCCTTGCAAGATGTCGAGGTGTTAAGTTTACACGGTCGACCGGTTGAAAAAATTCGTTCTGCGCTTAAAGTAAACTATCCCTTGTTGGTATTAACAGATAAAAACAGCCAACCACAAAGATTAGCTCAAGAATGTTTAGCCTCAGGATTTGCACAAACTACCATCACGGTCGTTGAAAAAATTGGTTATCCAGAGCAGACAGTACGCCAATTTTCTTTAGACGAATTACTCAATGGAGCTGAACTAAGCTTTGATGCTTTGCATGTCAGTTATATTGAACCGCAAGGACTTGGCGGCTGCTTACCTGAATTTCCGGGTTTTGAAGATCAGTTATTCAGCACCGGGGCGGAGCTAGGCAAAGGCATGATCACTAAACGTGAAGTGCGTTTAGCCATTTTATCTTTATTGCAACCTAGTCACAGTGATGTGATCTGGGATATCGGCGCTGGTTGTGGCAGTGTTACTATTGAACTTGCTTACTGGCAGAAAAATGCCAAGGTCTATGCGCTAGAGCATCATCAACAACGGTTAGCTTGTTTACATGACAATCGTGAAAAATTTGGTGTTATCGAAAACGTAGACATAGTGGCTGGTCGTGCGCCTGAGCAGTTATCGTTACTACCGACGGCTAATAAAGTTTTTATTGGTGGCAGCGATGGTGAGTTGCTATCGATAATAACCAGCAGTTGGCAACAATTGCCTGAAAAAGGACTGTTGGTTGCCAGCGCTGTTACTGAAAACACGAAATTCCAATTACAACAATTTGCAGAGCAATTAGAGCCTCAGCAGGTGGAAACATTACAAATAGCAGTAAGTAAAGGTACTCGCTTGGCAGGACAGTTACTCTACAAACCAAACCTTAGTGTAACCCTCTATAAATTTACCAAACATGACACAAAATAATTCCATGACAAATATCTCAGAGAGTAAAAAACCTTTACAGTATGGCACTTTTATCGGTGTAGGAGTCGGCCCAGGCGATCCTCAATTAATGACTTTAAAGGCTTATCAGTTAATAATAAATGCCGATATCATTTGTTATCTAACCGATAAAAATGACTATTCTCACGCCAAAGATATCGCGCGTGATGCGGTTGCACAAATGTCAGCTGATAGTCTAGAAATAGCCATATTCATGCCGATGGCAAAAGACAGAACGCAAGCGAATGTCGCATATGATAAAGCCAGTAAGGCAATAAGTACGCAGTTATCACTTGGAAAAAATGTGATATTTCTTTGTGAGGGTGACCCATTATTTTTTGGCTCTTATAGTTATTTACTTGAACGACTTCAAGATGTATTTACTTGTCAAGTCGTGCCCGGAATTTCTTCAGTCAATGCCGCTGCATCAGCTTTAGTGAGACCTTTAACTGCACTAACCGACTCTTTTGCTGTGCTGTCTGGCAGGCATAGTGAAGAATTTTTGCAACAAAGTCTTCGTCACCACGACAGTTTAGTCATAATGAAAGCGGGTAAAAGTAGACCTAAAATATTAGCGGCTTTACGAGCAACTAATAGAATTCATGATGCGAGTTATTTGGAGTACATTGGCCGAGAAAATGAATTTATTGAAAATGATGTTAGCCAACTTACCAATGAAGCCGGCCCGTATTTTTCTTTGTTTGTCGTGCGTAATAAAAAAACTATGCATAACGCTAACCCCGCATTACCAAGCAACTAGTTGCTGAGCAAATTTATATGATTCGACTTATTGCTTTAACATCAACCGGTAAGCTATTAGCAGAAAAAATAGCAAAAACGATAACAGAGCCCTTTGAACTTTGTTATAAACCCAAACCTTTTAGTGAGTTTGTTCAGCGAGCGTTTCAGCAAGGCGACCGTTTAATACTTATTTGTGCCACAGGTATTGCCGTAAGAACATTGGCTCCGGTATTAACCGATAAACACCATGATCCTGCTGTTTTAGTGCTAGATGAACAAGGTGAGTTTATTATTCCTTTATTATCAGGACATGAAGGCGGGGCGAATGATTGGGCGGCGAGCTTAGCAAAAGCGATTAAAGGGCAATTGGTGATGACTACTGCTAAACCGTATTTGTCACCTATTTACAGTGTGGGTATGGGCTGTGAAAGAGATTGCCCTCTTGAAGACTTAGAACAGTTATTAATGCTATCGCTAAAGCAGGCAAACTTAAACCTAGCGCAAATTTCGCACCTTAATAGTATAGATATTAAAGCTGATGAAGTGGGTTTAATTGCTTTAGCAAAAAAACTTAACAAGCCTTTTGTTACTTGGCATAAAGAACAGTTACATCAAGTTGAGCACTTACTAAGCACCAAATCCGACTATATCTATAGTGTAGTTGGCGTATATGGGGTTGCGGAGTCAGCAGCGCTTTATGACGTACAACAACTAACTCAACAACAAGGTGAACTTGTTCTAAACAAACAAAAATCAGCGAAGGCAACTTGTGCCATTGCTAGGGCTTATCCACAAGCCAAACAGACTAATACAGTAAAATAAACAGTTAAAAAATACAGTTAAAAGATAAAGTATAAAATAACCCCTAATAATATTTAGATAACAGACAAAGAGAAAATATGAGTAAACTTTTTTTAGTTGGTGCAGGTCCAGGAGACATCGACTTAGTTGCGCCCAAAGCTATCGCTGCAATTAAGGCTAGTACCGATTTAGTCGCTTACGGTTTATATTTGACCATTTTAGGTGAAGTATGTGATAACAAAACTCACCATGTGCTACCGCTTGGTCAAGAAATTGAACGCGCCCGTTTAGCACTAGACCTAGCGGCTAGTGGTAAAGCAACAACGCTAGTTTCTAGCGGCGATATCGGTATTTATGCCATGGCTACTTTAGTCTTTGAGCTACTTGATAGACAATTACAAGGCTTAGAAAATAATCCGGAGTGGTTGGATGTAGATATTGAATCTGTTCCGGGTATATCAGCAATGCAAGCTGGTTCAAGTAAAATTGGCGCATTATTGGGACATGACTTCTGTACTATTTCTTTATCTGACTTGTTAACCCCTTGGCAAACCATAGAAAAACGTATTGAATGCTGTGGCATGGGCGACTTTGTTGTTTCTTTTTACAACCCCAAGTCTAAAAAACGTGATTGGCAAATTAACACTGCGCGCGATATCTTGCTTAAATATCGTCCGGGCACAACACCGGTACTTTTAGGGCGTCAACTTACCCGTGAAGATGAAAGTATTACCATTACCACACTGGCAGAGCTTGATGCCAAAGATGTTGATATGTTCACTATGGTATCTGTGGGTAATAGCCAGTCAAAACATATCGTTAATGGTGCCAAAGAGTGGATTTATACGCCGAGAGGCTACGATAAAAAGTTATAAAGATTTTCACTGAATAGCTTGATGGCAAAATGTTGATGTATCCAATACAGCTTGGCCAGTATAAGCAGCCAAGCCAAACATGTTGATGGATAATAACAAACGGCTCACGAGAAAATATATACACTTCAAGAGATTAGGATAAAAAGTTATGACCGTTTATTTTATAGGCGCAGGTCCAGGCGACCCAGAACTGATCACAGTTAAAGGGCAACGACTTATCAATACTTGTCCAGTTATTTTATATGCAGGCTCTTTAGTGCCTAGACAACTTTTTGCAGCAGTAGAAAATACTGCTGAGAAAATTATTGATAGTTCAACCTTAAACTTAGAAGAGATCATTGAACATATTGAGATAGCGCATCAGCAAGGAAAAGATGTTGCTAGATTACATTGTGGCGACCCCTCATTATATGGTGCTATTGGCGAGCAAATGCGTCGTTTAGAAAAACTCAATATAAGCTATGAAGTTATACCAGGGGTTACGGCAACGGCGGCATCTGCTGCTTGGCTTAAAAAGGAGCTGACGTTATCAGGGGTATCTCAAACCATTATAATGACGCGTTATGAAGGGAAAACGCCATTTCCTGAACGTGAAAGACTGCCAGCTTTAGCGGCAAGTGGCGCGACACTAGCCATACATTTAGGAATTACAAAAATTGGTAAAATTGTTGACGAATTAATTCCTTTTTACGGTGAAGACTGTCCGGTTGCCGTTTGTTATCGCACTTCTTGGCCAGATCAAGACAAAGTAACCGGTACTTTAAAAGATATTGTCGCAAAAGTTAGAGAGAAGAACTTCAAGCTGACCTCGCTGATTTTAGTGGGCGCAGTGCTAGCAACAGATGAGTTTGATGATTCGTATCTTTACGACAAAAGCCAGCCGCATTTATTTAGGCCTCCGGTAAAAGAGAGTTAATGGTACGAATATAACTAAAAAAACCAAGGTATAAACCTTGGTTTTTTTATAGATTTAAAATAGTTATTTACTATTTTTTACAGACCGGAGTCCCAAGTTGAACTGGTTTATTTGCTTGTTCTTCGTCAATGACAGCTTGAGGGAATTGCCCCATAAAGCAGCAGCATACATTGTCATTTATCATCGTTCTAGGACCATGTGGATGCGCAATATGCTTGTAAGGAGCATGTGAATGTCCGTGGTCATTACCGTGTGAATGACTATGTCCGTGCGAATGACTTTGCTCTGGTGAATGATCATGGCTGTGCGAATGGTCGTGTGAGTGACCTTTATCATCGAGCACCTGTTCATTTGCAGGTTTATATTCAGCATGGTGGTGATGTACATCAACTTCGCCACGTGCCAAACGCAATTGGAAATCAGCCATTAAATCTTTCTTGGTACTACCTTGGTTACCCATTTGATCAAGGGTTTCATTAATGCGTAATTCAAAGGTATTAATAACATGGTCTTGCGCACGTAAGTAGTCAGCTTTTAAAAACTCAACGTCGCTATTTTCTTGGGCTACTTTATCAACGTAACCGTAAATACGGTCAATTAATCGACCACCAAATAAGAAGTAGGGTGCGATTACAACCTTTTTATAGCCAAGCTTTAAGGCCATCTCTAAACCACGACCAACTGACGGGTAAGTTACACCTGAATACACGGTTTGTGACCAACCAAATCCGAGATTCTCTGCGACAATTCGAGTTAGTTTTGCTGCATCTGCATTAGCATCAACTACCGAGGTGCCACGACCAACAACCACTAACATGGTGTCATATAAATCCCCCGTCTGTGGAATATCAGATAAGTTTAATGCACCCAGTATTCTTTGCTGGAATGCCAAAATCATTTCTTTATGCAAACCTAATTCTTGACCATATTTGATGGTCAACTCAGGATGTTTTTCTTGATAAGTTGTTAGTACTGAAGGAATATCATTTTTAGCATGAGTCGCGGCAAATAACATACCAGGTACTGCGTGAATAGTCGTGACACCTTGCGCGAGTAAATTATCTAAAGCGGTATGCATATTTGGCGCTGAATACTCTAAAAATCCATAATCAATTTTTAATGATGGATGACGCTCTTTTAAGCTTTTGGCTAATAGAGAAAATTCTTCTTCGGCAATTTTAGCGCGGCTACCGTGGCCACAAATTAAAACCCCAGATGTCGCGGGTAAGGTTGAAATGTTAATCATATATGCTCCATTTTTTTCGGTATTATACGGGCTAAATGCACTTGAACCTATAGGGTGAATAAAAATGTTGGAAAGCTTTGTACAATACCGTGCACGACCTTTATAATTTGTTGTAATAAAACAAATAAAATTTTTTCAGGAGCTCAATCATGCAATTAAATAAAATACCTGTCACTGTAGTTACCGGGTTTTTAGGTAGTGGTAAAACCACATTATTATCGAATATTCTTAAGCAATCTGGAAATAAGCGTATTGCTGTTATTGTTAATGAGTTTGGTGAGTTAGATATCGACGCAGATTTATTACGTAGCTGCCCGTTAGATTGTGATGATGAAAGTGAAAGTGCAGCTGCAGTTGATAGAGGTAACGGAATTTACGAATTAGCCAATGGTTGTATATGTTGCACTGTAGAAGAAGAATTTCTTCCGGTGATGAAAGAACTTGTTGCCCGTCGTGATGACATCGACCACATCTTAATTGAAACCAGTGGTTTAGCTTTACCTAAACCCCTAGTTCAGGCGTTTAATTGGCCTGAAATAAAACAGTATTGTACGGTAGATTCTGTTATCACGGTAATAGATGGCCCAGCCGTTGCCGCAGGACGTTTTGCTGATGATGCAGATAAAGTACAAGCGCAACGATTAGCAGATGAAAACTTAAATCATGACCCAAGTTTACAAGAACTACTAGACGACCAATTAAGTGCTGCAGATTTAATTGTGGTCAGTAAAAATGATTTAATTGAACCGTCACAGCGTCAACAAGTCGAAACAGTGATCAAGGCTAAAGTACCTGATGCGGTTAAAACTATTTACATTCAAGATGGTAAAGTTGATTTAGATGTCATTATTGGTATTGAAGCCGCTGCTGAAGAGCAAATAGAGCACATTCATAATCACCATGATCATCATCATGCTCACGGCGGGCATCATGATCATGCGCATGACCATTTCGATTCATTTGTCTTAAAATTTGGCGAAGTCGATGGTGAACAATTACAGCAAATTTTACAGCAACTGTTGATAGAACATAATATTTATCGTGCTAAAGGTTTTGCTGCAATTCCTAACAAGCCTATGCGTCAAGTTATTCAAGCCGTAGGCGAGCGTATTGACGTGCACTTTGATCGTATGTGGCAAGTAGAAGAGCCACGCTTAACGCAATTAGTGGTTATTGGTAAAAAATTAGATCGCAACGTACTTGAACAAGCTTTAAAACAAGCGGAAGTGGGTGTAAGCGCTTAATGCATTTATTAGCCGCCCAACCGGGCGGATTCACCGATGATGAAGGCATTATAGACCTGCAACAATCACCTGCTGATATTGTCGTCTTATCAGCGGCTGATAGTTCACTGACCGCACTCGCTACTAGTATAGAATCTTTACCCAAAGACTTCCCATCAGTACGGCTCGCCAACTGGATGCAATTATTAAAGCCAGCGGCTTTTGATTTGTACCAAGATAAAGTGCTAGATCACGCCAGTATTGTTGTGGTTTCCTTTTTAGGCGGGAAGAGTTATTGGCAGTATGGCTTTGAACGCCTAGTGGCATGGTCTAAAGGAAAAACGAATAACAAAGCTCGACAACTCATTTTAGTGCCCGGTGATGATGTGACTGACCAAGAGCTTTTATTAGCATCAACCGTCAAGAGTGATCTTGCTAATGTTATTTGGCGTTATTTACGTGAGGGCGGCGCGAGTAACTTAGCGCAATTATTTTACTGTTTGTCTGAGCAATTACTTGGTCACCGCCATCAATGGCAACCAGCGCAAGTACTACCTGCCTGTTTATTATATATGGGCGACAATCAAAGCGAAGCGGCAAAAACAAGTTATCAGCAAGCGAGTTTGTTAGATTGGCAAAAACGCTGGGCTGATAAAGGCGACAATAGCTCGGTTTGTGTTTTATTGTTTTATCGTAGCCATTTGCAAAGCAGCAATACCGAAATGTTTGACCAACTCATTAGCTGTATTGAGCAACAGGGCATGAACCCGTTACCTATTGCGATTAGTTCATTACGTGATCATGAATCTATTACTTTGGTCAATAATTTACTTGAACAAACACAAGCAAAAATTATTATTAACACTACTGGTTTTTCTTGTAATCGTGCAGCAAGTCCCGATTTAAGTTCACAACCGAGTGAGTTTGTTTCTCCTTTTTCCCTAAACATTCCGGTGTTGCAGCTTATTCTTTCAAGCTCGACGCTAGAGGATTGGCAGAGTTATAGCCAAGGCCTGCGTAATCGCGACATAGCCATGCAAGTGGTCTTACCCGAAATGGATGGACGTATTATTACCCGAGCGGTAAGCTTTAAAGCACAAGCCTATTATAGTGAGCGTTGCCAAACATCAGTTATCCAGTATCAATTAAACCAAGAACGTGCAGAATTTGTGGTTGCGTTAGCAGCGAAGTATTGTCAATTATCAATAAAGCCCAATAGTGAAAAACGTGTTGCGCTTATCGTGGCTAATTACCCCACGAAAGATGGTCGCATCGGCAATGGTGTTGGCTTAGATACACCGGCATCAACGGTTAATATTTTACATGCACTAGCCAAACAAGGTTACTTAGTTAATTCAATTCCTGAATCAGGTACTGCGTTAATCAAAGAACTGTTAGGGGCGATTACCAACAACCCTGATACCTTACATCATTTACCCTGCTGGCAAAGTTTGTCGGTTGATGAATATCAAATCTTCTTTAAGCAATTACCCCTTGAAAATCAGCAAGCGATTTTGCAACAATGGGGCACACCTGAGCAAGACCCTAAATATCGTCAAGGCCGTTTAATGCTCTCGGGTATTCGTCTTGGTGAAGTTTTTGTCGGTATTCAGCCTGCGCGCGGCTTTAATATAGATTTAGCGGCTAACTACCATGACCCAGATCTTATTCCACCTCATAGCTATTTAGCCTTTTATTTTTGGCTACGTCATTGTTATAAAGTTGACGCTATTATTCATGTGGGTAAACATGGCAATTTAGAATGGCTACCCGGTAAAGGCCTAGCACTGTCTGATAAGTGTTGGCCTGATTTAATTTTAGGCCCAATGCCAAATTTCTATCCCTTTATCGTTAACGATCCAGGTGAAGGAGCGCAAGCAAAGCGCCGTATACAGTCGGTGATTATTGATCATCTCATGCCGCCAATGACCCGAGCAGAAGTTTATGGCGATTTAGCTGATTTAGAAAATTTAGTAGATGAATACTACCAAGCCATGGGCATGGATGAACAACGTGAAACTTGGTTGCGTGACAAAATTGTTGAAAAGGTACGTGAAAGTAATGTCATTGAAGAACTGACGGACGCAACGACTACGCAGGTTAATCAACAGAATAATAGTGATGAAGACGACGCTTACGGGTCAATGTTAAATCAGCTCGATGCTTATTTATGTGATATCAAAGAAGCGCAGATCCGGCACGGTTTACATATCCTTGGTAGTTTACCCAATACCGATAAGTTAAGTGATACGCTAGTCGCCCTGATCCGCCTACCGCGCGGTAATGACGTGGTTAGCCAAGGTATTTTACATAACTTAGCTATGGATCTTAATCTTCAACAAGATGGTAAAAACTTTGAACCGCTCACCGCCACAAGTACCTTGTGGACAGGCGAAAAACCGAAAGTATTGGCCGACATTGACCAGCAAATGTGGCGTACAGCTGCCGATACCCGTGAGCGCCTTGAACTTTTAGCGATGCAACTCATTAAAGAACAGGTGTTAATTGACTCGGAGCAAGGTATTACTGAGCAAGCGATTGCTGAAGACGTTAAGCAGATATTTCCTCGAACCGCAGAGCAACTTAGCTACATTCAAACCACGCTTCTGAAGGTTTTACATGTTAGTGCCCATCAAGAGATACAAGCTTTAATCGATGGTTTAGACGGTAAGTTTATTGAGCCTGGTCCTAGTGGCGCACCTACACGTGGCCGTTTAGATACCCTACCAACAGGAAGGAATTTCTTTTCGGTTGATAACCGCGCTATTCCGTCTCAAGCGGCGTGGGCTATTGGCCAACGTTCAGCACAAGCGATGATCGATAGGCATTTACAAGAGCATGGTGATTATCCTAAACAAATCGGTTTATCCGTATGGGGCACTGCCACCATGCGCACGGGTGGTGACGATATCGCGCAAGCCTTCGCGTTAATGGGCATAAAACCGGTTTGGGCTGTCGGGTCGCAGCGGGTTATCGACTTTGAAATTGTGCCTTGCATGTTACTTAACCGTCCGAGAATTGATGTTACATTGCGAGTATCAGGTTTTTTCCGCGATGCTTTTCCCAATGTAATGAAACTCTATGATGCTGCCATTATCGCTTTAGCTGAATATGACGACCCGGGTAAAAGTAATACCATTAAAACAAATATTGACGAACGTTGCGCAGAGTTAGTTGCGCAAGGGGTATCAATAATCGAAGCAAAACGACAAGCCAGTTATCGTGTATTTGGTAGTAAACCCGGCGCTTATGGTGCGGGCTTACAAGGGCTTATTGATGAAAGGTGCTGGGAAGATAACGGTGATTTAGCACAAGCTTACTTAAATTGGGGGGGCTATGCTTATAGTGATCTAGCTGAAGATGGCGTTGAAGCTAAAAGTGCTTTTGAAAATCGCTTATCGCAACTTGAAGTGGTGGTACAAAATCAAGATAATCGTGAGCACGACTTATTAGACTCAGACGATTATTACCAATTTCAAGGGGGCATGACCAACGCAGTAACCGTGCTTTCAGGGCAGGCGCCGACAATTTATCACAATGATCATTCTAATCCATCTATGCCGAAAGTGAGAACCTTAAAAGAAGAACTAAATAGGGTTATTCGCTCAAGAGTATTAAACCCTAAGTGGTTATCGGCTATGCGTGAGCATGGATATAAAGGCGCATTTGAAATGGCGGCCAGTATTGATTATATGTTTGCTTATGACGCGACTACTAATCTCATTGATGATTATCAATACAAAGATGTTGCCGACAGCTTAGTTTTTGACGAAATTAATCAAGAGTTTATTAAAGAAAATAACCCCAATGCCTTAGAAGAAATGGCGGAACGTTTACTTGAAGCAACGCAGCGTGGTTTATGGCAAGAGCCCGGTGATTACCCAGAAAAACTACAAGATTTATTGATCAATTTAGATGAACTGCAAGAAAGCAGTGGTGGCTAATGGAATTTATCCCGTTATTTCACCAAGCCAAAAATCAACGTGTGTTGATTGTTGGTGGGGGTAAAGTTGCCTTGCGTAAAGCGCATTACTTTGTTGATAAAAACCTGACCGTTGATGTGCTTTCGCCAGTAATAAATGCAGAGCTTAATAGTTTACTCACTGAGCATAATGGTCAGTGGTTTGAACAAGCATTTACCGTTAGTTCTTTTACGGCTGAACAGCTTGGGGAATACTGGTACATTATTGCGGCTACAGATAATCGACAGGTAAATGAACAGGTTGCTATCTTCGCCAAAACAAATAAAGTGATGGTTAATGTGGTAGACAATACGGCATTATGCGATGTGATTTTACCGGCATTAATTGTGGAAGACTCTTTAGTGATAGCAATTTCAAATAGCGGTAGTTCTCCTATATTATCACGTATGATCAAGCAACAAGTTGCACAGTTTTTACCTGCGGGTTATGGCAAGTTATCTCTGTTTGTTGGTCAGCACCGCGTTAATATTAACCACAGCATTAGCGATAGAAAAACGCGTTTAGCATTTTGGCGAAAGTTATTACAAGGTGATATTGCAAGTAGTGTGATGAGCGGGCAAGTTGAGCAAGGCGAAGAAAAACTTGCCCTCGCTTTATTGAGTCCCACAAGCTTTAGTCAGCAGGGTGCGATAAGTTTACTTTCAGCCAAGGTTATAGCAGCCGACCTATTAACACTAAGGGCATTAAGAATATTACAACAGGCGGATATGGTGATCTATGGGCACCAAGTGAGTGCTGAAATTATTGCTTTGATTGATAAATCTTGTCAACAGCTAACCTTTATTGATCAAAGCGAGTCATCAGCTTTATTGAATAGCCAGAATCAAAATTTGGTCATTGAACAGGCCGTACTTGGCAAACATGTGGTGTGTTTAACAGCGACTGAAGGGCTTATGTTTGAGCAAGAACTAGCCGTTATTACAGCGTTAGTCGCTAAGCGATTTGCTATTGTACATGTTCCTTAAATATATCAAGCAGAGCAACAATCTACACTGCTTGATATTAGCAATCGAAGGAATTTATAAGCTATCGTTAGAAATGATAACTCACCGTTGCACGATAGGTTCTAGATTCAATCGGATGAAAATGAAAGTCTTCAACCGGTTGTGTTTCACCGGCTAACTGCGATCCATAGTAGTAATCGATATCGTGAGTATCGCTGGCTAATAAATTAAGTAAGTCTACTTTAAAGGTCCAATCCTTTATATGATAGCCCAACCGCATATTAACGACTTTGGTACTGGCTGATCTTAGCTCGCCACTCTCATTTAATGGGCGATCACCAAAATAACGTAAGCGCATACTACCAAAGAAACCATTGTCCCAGTCGGCACTCAAACCCAGTTGTAATACTTTATCAATGGCACCTGGAATTTCATTAGCGTTGTTGGGCTCATCACTGTATTTAGATTCAGCTAAGGCAAACTCAACATCTAAGGTCCATATATCATCAAAATAATAATAGGTTGTTAGTTCTAAGCCTTTACGTTTACTTTTTCCACTAGGTTCAGTATTACCGGCATCACCAACAAAAATAAGTTCGCTATCTAAGTCGAGGAACCATAAGGCTAACGAGATATTCGCTTTATCACTCCACACGCTACGTAAACCAATTTCCCCCCCAAAAGATTCAACTAAAGGTGCAACGGGTTCAAGTACGCTGCCGTCAATGGCATCAATTTTTACTGTGGTGCCACGAGCATCATTAGAATGAAAACCCTGACCGAGTGAACTGTATACTTCAAGATGCTCATTAATGGTATAGCTTAAGCTAAATTTAGCTGATAATAAGCTGTCATCAGTTTTACCACTGTTACCTGAAAGATCAACATCATAGATATTGCTATCAATTTTGCTGTTAACATCAAAGTCGTAAATGTCATAACGTAGGCCTAAGGTACTGCGTAAGTTATCGGTTAGCTCCAATTGGTTTTCCCAGTAAAGACCAAAACTTAATTCAGCAACATCGTCTTGTCTAATTGCACCTAAACGCTGTTTTTGCTTAGTTTTATATAGGGCCACTTCGCTAATATCATCATAACGAAATTCGATACCTATACGATTAGTCATGTCTTTACCGGCGATCTCACCTTCAAACTGGTAGTTGGCGTTGCCGCCATAAATCATTCTTTGGTCAACTTGCTCTATTTGATCGCCGTTGATCGGGTCTTCCATAAAATAGGTGAAATTACCCCACAAATTAAGATCGTAATCAATAACATACGCGGAAAATTGCCAGTTTTGGTTTATCCAGTTAGCACTTAAACTATAACGACTTGATTGACCGCCGACGGTTGGGTCAATTGAGCCAAATTTGTCAATTAAACCACTGTCAACGGCGCGTTGCGGGATTTGATCTGCGCTATTCCAGCTATTGTCATAGGCCATAAATGTTAGCGATAATTCACCCTCATTAAAATCGCGCTGATGTTTAATTACCGCATTGGTTTTATCTAAATCTTCTTTAATATCTGTCCAAGGACCATCTGAACTATTGTATTCCAATGCGTAGGTCCAGCTACTGTCGCTTGATATAATGCTATCCATCATTAAATAACGTTGGTAATTATCCTCACCCAAAGTGATGCTTGCCGTGCCTTTGCTAAGTACATTACTATGACGCAATTGAGCACTACCAGCACCACTAAAGTCACCGACTTCGGCGTAATAAGGGCCTTTTTTATATTCGATACTGCCAATGAGCTCAGGAATCACAAAGTTTAAATCACTATAGCCTTGACCATGGCCATGGGTACGCATATTTACCGGCATGCCATCAACAAAAGTCGCAAAGTCAGTACCGTGATCTAAATTAAAACCACGTAAAAAATACTGATTCGCTTTACCTGTGCCGCTGTGTTGAGTAACGACCATACCAGGGATAGACTCTAAAATTTCCCCGGTACGTAATAACGGACGAATCTTGATCTCTTCTTGGCCAATTAGCCCTTGCGACGCCGAAATAGCTTCACCAACTAAGTTGGTTTTATGGCCAACCACTTGAATAACTTCAGGTATTGAGCCATTGTCACTTTCGGTCTTTGTTATTTTCTCAGATTGCTGCGCGTAAAGTTTAGGTGTCGTGAGTAAACCTAATCCAATACAGACAGTTAAATAACGCATTGTTAATTGTTTGTTCAAGGAACATCCTCTTTTTTATAAATGTATAAACATTGACTAAGAGAACGTTGAGTAAATAACCTAAGACCAATCGAATCATTAGTTTAATAGACTATCTAAGCTCAAAGTTCAGTCGAGGGGAGATATACCGCAGAAAATTCTATCGAGGGATCAATGCTAGATTGAACCGCTTCAGAAGAGTATATTGCAGACAAGTCACCCTGCTTGTCAGTAAGTATTAATTAATTCAGGCCGGTCTCCGGGCTTATGCGCATAACAAATATCTTGCTATGATGACAATTACCGTTGCAGGGGCAGCGTAGGATTTTAACCCACTTCCCGATTATCCTATTTTCACTGAAAATAAGGCACCTCAATTAAGCGCGCTAAATTAACATGTAAGTAACACAAAAACAAAGATAATATTGAGGCATTCTATTTTGTGAACTCCTTTTTAAATACAAAGTGTTGTGTATTAAGTGTTTGATGTTTTCAATATTACCCTGGTGGTGGTCATATGTATGATATGCGCTAATTCAAGAGAAATTACACAAAGGGAGCTGAATGAGTAAGTAGCTGAAATTTGATGGCTAAAGTTGTATCTAGGACTGAGATAAAACCATGTTAGTGGTGTTTTTTTAAGCTTCCTAATAGATATTTACCTAAGTCGATGTGCTTTAGAGTACTCAATAAACCTTCGGTTACGCTCTTTATTTGAGCTAACTTATATGGTCAACTCGACTAATTTAGTAACTGCTTGATTACCTAATAAATAGTCAGGCGGCGTTCTAAAATTCCTTAAAATCATATCATTACATTCAATAAATGGTATACCTTTTGATACATCATGCATAAAGATCATATTTAAATTTTTCACTATCTATTCATTAAAAATTAGCACGTGGAATACCTTTAGATACTATAACTTTATTGTTACAAGGGTTATGAAAGATGATTACTTCAATTTTTATTTAGAACAGAGATTCTTTAGCATAGAAATAGCCTGTTAAATGAACTATTGTTATTACTGTTGCACCTTTATATTTTGCATTCTCTTGGTTATGAGAGCTTTAACGTTTATGAGATATAGTTCATTGTTTTTTAATCGCTTTACGTATTTTGTTATCTTGTTTGTTGGCATTATTATTCCCACTTATGGCAATGTCCCCTCAGAACTTACTAATGAATACTCGGTCGAATTGCTAACCGAGGAAGATGGTTTTGTTTCCTCTGAGATATATTCTATTATTCAAGATAATCAAGGTTTACTTTGGTTTGGTACCGGCGAAAACGGCATTATGCGTTACGATGGCCGTAAAGTAACTCTCTTTGAATTTGATAGTAGTAATCCAAACGGTTTATCACATAATGATGCCGGAAATCTCATGTTAGATCGTAATGGGAAAATTTGGATTGGTACTTGGGGTGGAGGCGCTAATCTTTACCAGCCAAAAACAGGGAAGTTTCAACATTTCATCCATGAGCCTCTACGCATTGATTCTCTCGCATCTAACCGAATACAATCTTTATTTCATGATCAAGATGGCTCTATTTGGTTAGGCTCATATGATAATGGTTTAAGTCGCTACCTCGGCAATAATAGCTTTGAACGTATTAAGAAAACTGATGAGGGTGAGCCTAGCTTATCTCATAATAGAATATGGGATATTGAAAACAACGATGGTGATAGTCTTTGGCTTGCAACTAGCTTTGGTTTAAATTTATATGATAAGCATAAACAAACCTTTGCTCATTTTTTTCCTGAACCAAGCAGTCCCACTCCTACTGGGGCAAACGAAATCAGAAGTATTTTAAAAACTTCAAAAGATAAACTGTATGTAGGTACGCAAAAAGGCCCATTTATTTTTGATAAACGAAATGGCCTTTTTACCGCATTGAAAACCCTTGATGATGAGTCTTTAGGTCAAGTGAATTCTATGATTGAGGATCAAGACGGCTATGTTTGGTTTGTCTCTAGCAAAGGTTTATTTAGACAGTCCAACTCAAGTGCTAAAATTGAAAAATTTATACTTGAGCATAACAATGGTTTGAGAATAGTTTTTGAAGATAGCTCAAGAACAATATGGGTTACTAGCGAAACTCACGGTATATATAAGATAGTACCACACCGCAAATTCAAATCTATTAATAGTGCGGCGCTGATAGCCCCAAATGCTATAACCGTGAATCCTAATGGAGATTTGTTAATTGTCTCTGCATCGACTCAATTGTATAAATGGCATATATCATCACACCAGCTGGAAACATTATCCCCGGCCATTTTTAGTAAAGAAAATGGTTATCAAGACAATCATTTTATCGAAAGGCCGATTATATTTCTGGATGACAATGCTAGTTTATGGATTGCACAAGATGATGCTTTAGCCCAATTTAATCTGAAAACTCAGCAGATTAACTTTTTAAAATACCCTAAGTCAGATCCAAGTCATGCTGAATTTAGAGAATTACGAGCGCTTAATACTGATCAATATGGCAACCTTTGGATCGGTACTTATAAAAATGGGATATATCATTATGATCCTCAGGCTAAAAAGTTCAGTCACTTAGATAAGTCTTTCGGTTTATCTCATCCCGAAGTATTAGAAATATTTAAAGATAATCAGAAAAACATTTGGGTTGGTACCGGAAATGGTTTAAATCTTTGGGATGATATTAATCAACAATTTATCCAATTTAAAGATGAAGATAACAATGTTGATAGCTTGTTAGGAGAAATTGTTCAGGATGTGCATCAAGCGAGTGATGGGGAAATTTGGATTGCTACGCAAAAAGGGCTCAATTTATACCTCCCTGAAAAAAAAGGTTTTAAACATTTTAGCAGGGAAAATGGGTTACCTACTTCTTTGATACGTGCCATTGAAGACGACAAGCAGGGTAATTTATGGCTAACGACAAATAAGGGAATTTCAAAATTAAATCCACTATCGGGAGAGGTTACTAACTTTGACAGTTATGACGGCTTATTAGGGTCTAACTATTATACCCATAGCCTGGTAAGAGCTGGCAATGATACTATTTTCACCAGTAGTCAAAGAGGTATTGAATATTTTAATACCTCAAGTATAGAACCAAATAATAACGAGTTTAAAATTGTTTTAACCGAGTTTAATAGGATGGGGCAACCCCTAATCCTTGAAAAACCTTATTCTTATGTCACTGATATTCAGTTATCTTATCTAGACTACTTTTTTTCCTTTGAATTCTCTGTCTTAGATTTTAGCTCCCCCCATAAAAATAATTATGCTTATAAGCTAGCAGGCTATGATGATAATTGGATTGAGATAGGTAATCGAAATGTAGTTTCCTTTACTAATCTAGACGGTGGCTCATATAAATTATTAGTGAAAGCAACTAACAGCAATGGTAAGTGGGGAAAACAATTATTATCTATTAACTTGACTATATCCCCACCACCTTGGAAAACATGGTGGGCATATAGCCTGTATGTATTATTAACTGTGGTTATCATATTCGCCTTTATTATTTTTAGAACACGTTTACAGCAGACAGAAATAGCGAGGCAGAAACAATTTGTGTTGACTCTTGAAGAACAAGTTGCTGAAAAAACAGCCTCGTTAAATGCACAAGCTAGGGACTTACTTACTGTCAATAAACAATTGGAAGTGCTTACCTATCAAGATGGGTTAACGGGGTTATATAATCGTCGTTATTTTGATAAAAACCTGACAATGGAGATCAATCGACACTATCGTCAAAAGCAACCATTGTCCTTAATTCTCGCTGACATTGACCACTTTAAATTATTTAACGACTATTATGGTCATCAGCAAGGTGATCATTGTCTTAAGTTAGTCGCCCAATGTATTTGTACTAGCGTAGGCCGAACTACCGATGCAAATTGTCGTTATGGTGGTGAGGAGTTCGCTATTATCTTACCAAGTACATCATTAGAACAATCAACACTTGTTGCAGAACGTTTATGTTTGGCAATAGAAACTATGCAAATTCCTCATGAAAAATCTGAGACTAGTGCCTTTGTAACACTGACTATTGGGGTTGTAACAATTCCACCGGGGCAAAAAACAACTGTTGATTCAATTGTTTTGAGTGTCGATGAGGCATTATATTTGGGTAAATCAAATGGGAGAAATAGAGTTGTACGAGCGGATTAGCTGATGTCTACCTATTAGGAGCACTTCCAAGGGAAAAAGGTAATTGAGCTTGGTTTTTAATATCACCTATGCCCAAGCAGCCTTTATCATTAAAAATTAGTCATAGTGAAATGTAGTAGCATCGTTTATTTGGCGCCCTAATTAGAATTATCTTGGGCTAGTGTGGGTTTAAAAGATAATAAATATAGTTTGTTATTTGTCATTTTTGAGCTAGCTTATGTGGTCAACTGAATTTATTTACTGAATTTATTCGGGGTCAACTTGTAACGGAAAAATGTAACTACCTAAATCAAAAGCCAGAATATTAACAATAGAATTTAAACGTGAGTGTGCATAGCTAGTTAAGCAGAACAATTTCTTTTTTAAAGGATACCATTTTTGAAAACAGTAGGGTGCTCTTATTAAGTAAGATGTCACTAACCCTCCCCATTTTCTTATCTGAGGCTAAATACAAGGATCTGGAAGCCGAATTAACATCGAATTGCCAAAGCTTACTATGGCTGTCGGTAACTAAAATGTTGTTGTTTTTACCTTGAAATAACGAGAGAGATTTAGTTTCTTTGAAGTCAGCTATTGGCAATAATGAACCATCAACTAGTTGGTTTAATTGTAATTTGTCATCAACGATAAATAAATCCCCCTGATCTGTAAGTAGTGCTTTTTGACTAGCGCCTATGTACAGGGTTTTCAGATCGTGACTGTCAAAGTTAAACAGTTTGATCGCGTATTGATTATTCTCAATAACCTTAAGTAATAGCTGACTTTCACCACTGGCGTGATAGATATCTACAACATCGACAGGCCTTTTTATTGGGGTAAGTTCGCCGTTAAGTTCGAGTAAATTTAATCCTCGACCTGAGTTAACAATAATTAAACTACCATCTGGCGACCAAACAAAACTGTTTACTTCTTTATCTGCTGGAAAATAACTTAATTGACTTGGGGGACTGTTGGTATCAGCCGAGTTTAACAACCAGATCTGGCTGCTGCCACCTCGGTTTGATATAAAAGCAATTTGGTTGCCATGTGGCTGATATTTTGCGTCATACTCATTAACCGTGCTGCGAGCTAACATCTGCTGCTTTGTCACTATATCCTCAGATTTTTGTGATCCTTTAACGCTGCTCCAGCTTAATTGACCAATATCAGGATCAAACGTCCCCATTGCCGCTATTATGCTATGGGCTTGCGGATGATACCTAGGACCATAGATATTTTGCATAGCGGGGAAGTTGTATTCGGTTAACTGACCGTCAAGATCAACGGTATAAAGAGATTTTCCCGCAGAAGTAATTAAGCTCTCTTGACTAGGATGCCAACTTAAGCGCCAATATTTATTATGTTTATGCATCTCATCTGGTTTTAACACTGTAACGGTAGTTTCAATTGTTACAGGGTCAACAAGCACTAAACTAAAATTATGTACCGCATCAAATTGCGACAAAGCCAGTAAGTTTAAGTGGCTTGAATAATCTAACGAATAAAGCGATTCTTTTTGAGGTGTATAAAGTGTACTTATTTTATTGTCGGTTAATGACATGGTTAAAAGGTTGTCTTGCTCACCTTCTCTGCTAAAAAAGGCAATACTTTCATTGTCTAACCAAACGGGTGAATGATAATCCTTATTTTCACAGCTAAGTATTTCTCTGGTCGCTTGTGGTGACGATTTAGCCAGAACAAAAGATAATGCCCTAAGCTCTTCACAGCCTTCTAGAACCTGATGTTTACTACAATGACTCACACTTGAAAATACTAGTTGCGAACCATCCGGAGACCATCTGGGTGTTCCGTAAATGCCCACTTCTTCGGTTAATAAGTATTCTTTGTTATCTAGTGTATCCTTTGCCCACAACTGATTTTCACAGCTACCTGCATAACGCTGAAAGGCAATGTAACGTCCATCAGGGGAAAAACTTGGTTGTAGCTCCTTGTTATCTGTTGCCGTTAAAGGAGTGAGCTTAGCAATATTAAGCTTGTCTGCTGACATTAGTTCTTGGTAAGTAAATAGTGCAATACTGATTGATATTGCAGCTAAAATTAATATCCAATGCTTAGGAATAAAAACTCTTGTTACTAAAGCGTGCTCTGTTTCTTGTTCTGCTGCTTTGTCTTGGTTATTGATGCTTGCCAATTCTGTCTGCCAATTAACATCAGCGAGCAAGCTGTAGCCCACTTTAGGATGGGTTGAAATGACTCTTTGTGTTTTAGCATCATCATTAAAGGCTTTTCGTAACTGAGCTATACAACGCTGAATAGCATTAGAGCCGACGACAGTGCCAGGCCATACTTTATTTAATATGACATCATGGGGAACGACCTGTCCTTGATTCTCAGCAAGAATAAGTAAAACCTGCAGTACTTTTGGCTCCATAGAAAGAATATCGTCTTGGGCAACAATTTGTGAACGTGCCATATCAATACGGTAGTTACCGACATAAAACTCAAGCACTAAATTTCCCCTAAAAGCGATAACTTAATAAAAGCTAAACGGGCAGTATACCTATCCGAGATATTTACGCTATCTAAAACCTTCAATCGCTTATAAATCTCATTAATAGCTCAATGAGATTATCAATAATATTAATTCATATAATAAATTATTAGAAAAAAATCCCACTTAACTCATTGATATTTATAACATCAGCTTTTCTGTAGCTTTTTATCAGGTTCGCTACATTGAATTACTCACCTAAGTAATGAAAATGAAGTGAATAAATAATTAACGGAGAAAATATCCTGATGAGAAAAGTCTATTTAATACTAGTTGCGGCAGCTTTAATGCTTAGTTCAAATTTCACGAAGGCCGAAGAAGCTGAGTTTTTATCAATCACTAAGGTGACAGATAACGTCTATAACCTGCACCTTAATGTGGGTGTTGTCGTTGGAAAAGAGTATGTTGTACTCATTGAGTCTGGTTATGGCGAATATAAAGATTCAAATAACAAAATCTTATCAGCAGTTAAATCTATCACTGATAAGCCCATTAAATATGTTATTAATATGCACTCTCATGGCGACCATAGCGGTGGTAATAATTTCTTTGCCGAACGTGGCGCTACCATAATCACGCAAAAAAATGCGATATACAGCGGTGATTTTGAAAGCAAATACCCTAAAAATAACTCGATTAGCTTTGAAAAAAGCTTCGAATTAAATCTAGGTAATGAAGTGATTGAAATTGAACACATGATTTCACACACCTTTGACGATGGTATCGTTTATCTAAAAAACAGCAATGTGTTATTTGTGGGGGAAAACTACAAGCCAAATTACCTAACTTACTTAGGCATGTTTGGATTGGATAGCTTTAATACTTGGGGAGAAAAGGCATTAACAAAGCTTGATAACAATACCATAGTGGTACCTGCTCATGGTAAAACACTACGAAATAAACAAGAGCTAATAGCTTATCGAGCTACCTACAAAGCCTGGTTTGATCGAATCAAAAGCTTATATCAGCAAGGAAAAACCGCTAATGAGATGAGTACTGATCAACTAGCGCTTAGCTTCGTGAACAAGCTAAATTTAGACAACAACCCAGAACATCACAGCAAATTCTACCAAAGCAGCATTGACGGGCTTATTCGTTTTGAAATGGATAATGCAATGAAACTAACACCAACTCAAATGCAAGATTATGTTGGTAGTTATCAACTCGCTAATAAAGAAGACATTCAAGTTGAAATTCTTGCTGGACGTTTAGTTGCTAAGCAGAAAAATAGTTTCATCAGTTGGCTTAAACCAATTGGCCAAGACAAATTTGAGTCCATGACCTTTTACGGTGAACACATTTCTTTTTCACGTAATAAATCTGGGGATATTACTGCTGTCAATGCGTCATTTCCAGAAAAGACACATTACCAAGATAGGTTGACTGGTCAGTGGTCAAAAACTTCAAATTCATCTAGCTAATAACATTACTTAAGGAAGAAACATGTATAAAATTTTATCACTAAGCCTCTTATTTGCAGGGATGATATTAGGCTCAACCGTTAGCTTGGCCGAAGAAGGTCCGAAAATAACTACAACCAAAATTAATGATAACTTTTGGGTCTTACATGGGGGTAATGGCCTTGGTGCGAATGTTGGCATGAGTATAGGTGAAGATGGCATCGTCTTAATCGACTCAATGAATGTCGGCAAAGGTAAGTTATTGATAGAAGAAATTCGAAAAATTTCAGACAAGCCGATTAAATATGTCATTAATACTCATGATCATAAAGATCATAGAGGAGGGAATGAAGACTTTGTCGCGCTTGGTGCCACCATTATTTACCCTGATTATCTAAAGTATACCGGGTACCAAGGTGCTAGCAGAGATATTCAGTTTAAGGATAAAATGACTTTTAGTGCTAACGGTGAAATTTTCACCTTGTATCATGTTAAATCTCATACTTGGAACGATGTTATCGTTCATATGAAAAATAATAATGCGGTTTTTACTGGCGACAATCATGCGACCAATTGGGGTCCAAATATTGGTGTTATGGGTTATCAAGGACACCGCATAGTATTTGATCTTGTGTTAGACCTAGCTAATGAAGACACCTTGGTTGTACCTGGTCATAAGGCGCTTGCCGATTTGAACCAGATTAAAGCCTTTGATGCCAAAACCAAAGAATGGTTTCAGCATGTAAAAACCTTAAATAAAGCAGGTATGAGCTCGGAAAAAATTGTTAATCATGAAAATACAGTGGCATTGCTCACCTGGTTTCACGGTGGAAAGTTTCCAGACTGGTTAAAGCCAGATCGTCAGTTGGCTAGAGTACAAGGCACAATTTTAGCTGATGCCAGCAATATCTATGAAATGAGCACAAATCAGCTAAAAAGTTACCTAGGCAGTTATTTACTTAGTGACGGTAGTAAAGTAACCGTATTTGCTGATGATACTGGCGCTTTCGCTGAAAAAGATCAAACATTTATGGCTAACTTATTAATAAAGAGCCCGAGTAAATTTGACTTTAGCGGCTGGGAGGAAAAAGAGCATTTAACGTTTGAATTAAATAAACAAGGAGAAGTTAAAAAACTAAGTTTTAACGTAAATGGTGTTGAACAGTTTACCGCTGTAAAGCAGTGACTGAATTGACCCAAGCTCAAGTGTTAGTTTTATTAGCTTATAGTAAAGGGTAGAGAACCAAGAAATAATCCCAAGGCAATTGATAGACTCCCCGCTTGATTACCTAATAAATAGTCAAGCGGCGTTCTAAAATCCTTTCATATAAATCGTTAAATTCAATAAAATTCACAGCACCTATTTACCCTCATAACTCTACTCTCAAATTTTCAATTCAAAGCCATTATTTGGTTTTATAGGCTTGCATTGCTTTTTAGTTATACTCATCGATTGCAGTACTCATTGCTAAATTTACCGCTTACATAGAAAATAGACCACTGCGATAGTTTTTTATTTCTCCGATGCGTTTTTCGTTAAAGTTGTTTCCAGATTAGTTGAGTTAAAACATTTTACATACACCTTCTCAACTTTTAATTAATGACTATTAAAGGAAAAAACTTATGAAAAAGTTAACTGTAGGTACCGTTTTTGCTGGCGTTTTATTATCCGGTGTTTGTAACGCTAACCCCATGGATACAGAGTCTTTAGAAGGGAGTTGGAAAGGAAGTTTGGTTATAAGCCCTGAAAACTCAATGGAGATGATCTTTCACTTTAATAAAATACAATCTGTTCTAAAAGCAACCGTTGATTTACCTGAGCAGCAGCAATTTGGTTTAGAGTTTAATGACGTCACTGTAAACGACGGAAAAATTTTATTAGCGATGGATATGGCTAATATGAAATATAGTGCAACGTTTACGGGTAAGGAGATTATTGGTACCTATTCACAAGGCGCTTTTACAGCACCACTAAATTTACTTCCGACTAATAAAGTAGCAACACGCCAGAAGAAAGTTCAAGAAGTGTCTCATGATGTTTCTTACTCTGTCGATCAAGTGCAATTTGTTAACTCTGATGGCGGCCACCAATTATCAGGTACCTTGACTTACCCAGCGGGGCCTATTGAATCAGTGGCCATTTTGTTGTCTGGCTCCGGACCTAGTACACGAGATGCTGATGTGTTTGGTCATAAGGTTTTTGCGGTACTCGCTGACCAATTAACAAGACAAAACATTGCTGTTTTAAGATATGACGACCGAGGTGTGGGGGAATCTACTGGAGATTTTTCGACGGCCACCAGTAAAGATTTTGCTAGCGATGCTAATGCAGCCTATAAATTCCTCACTGAGCAGCAAAAATTCTCAGAGAGTAAAATAGGATTTATTGGTCATAGTGAAGGGGGATTAATTGGCGCTATTGCTGGAGCTGTAAATCCCAAGGTTGATTTTTTTGTTAGCTTAGCTGGGCCAGGAACGTCAGGTGCACAAATAATCATTGATCAGTCTTATCATATTCAAAAATTAAGAGGACTAGATAAGGACGCCTTAGATAAAGATGATAAAACGCAAAAAGTAATCATAGGTGCGATAGCACAAGGTATTTCTGAAGATGAGCTCGTTGCATTATTACTTGAGCACGATATTCCAGAAAAACAGGCAAAGGCACAAGCCATGCAAATGACTTCGCCGTGGTTTGAGTATTTCTTAAAAACAGATCCTAAAAAACACCTTTCTCAACTGCATATGCCAGTGTTAGCATTAAATGGTGAATTAGATGCACAAGTATTAGCGACTCAAAATATTGCAGGTATAAAAGAAGCGGTTAGTCCTTCTAAATTAACGACTAAAGTGTACTTAGGTTTAAATCACTTATTTCAACCGGCGACAACAGGTCTACCTGAGGAATACAGTGAAATTGATATTACTTTTTCAGAGCAAGTTAGTATTGATATTAGTCAGTGGATCAAATCACAAAGCTAGCAGTTGCAAACCATTAATAGCTAATTTATTAGCTATTAATGGTTTATTTATAATAATAAAAGACCATAAAAAACTATGAAAGTTAAAAAAAACATCTCCCTCTTCAACAGTAAACCTAACCTCTTATTTTGGGCAATTCAAATTTCTGGTTGGGGGCTGTTCACTCTTTTAAATTTGGCAGGAAGGCAGTATTTTGTTCATTTTCATTTTTCTGAACTTGTGAACTCATTAGTTTTAGGTATTTGTTTAATTATTTCTACCAGTGGCTTGAGAAAGTATTACCAAAATAAGCTGAATACTAAAAGTTTACTTGCTGGGGGAATACAAATATTACTGGCATCGATAGTTACTGGGTTTATTGCTATGTTGTTATTTGCCTTAATTATTGTGCCCAATCAAGAAGCTATTTTTAATACGACGGATCAAGTGTTATTTCAACAGCTTTTATTAGGCTCTCCTATGGTGATATTTTTGATTCTCGCTTGGTCTGCCATATATTCGATGTTCAAAAAACAGCAGCAACTCAAACAAGTTCAACAAAAACAAGATGCTTTAGAGCAATCGTTAAAGGTTGCACAGTTAGATGTATTGTTGAGTCAAATTAATCCTCATTTCATTTTTAATGCGATTAACAATATTCGAGCTTTGATATTAGAAGATACGAATAAGGCACGTGATATGTTGGCAGATTTATCAGAAGTTATGCGATATACCATGCAAATAGACAAAGCAAAAACAATCCTTTTTAGTGATGAAATTGAAGTCGTTACGCAATATATTGCTTTAAATAAACTGCAGTTCGAAGATAAATTACAAGTACATTATAACTTGGCTCCAGAAACGTTGAATTTTTCATTGCCGCCAATGATTTTACAATTATTAATTGAAAATGCATTTAAACATGGTATCGGTAAATTGAAACAAGGGGGGAAAGTGGAAATTACCAGTCAGTTGGGTGATGGATACTGGACTGTTTCCGTTGAAAACAGTGGTACGCTATCTCTACCCAATACCGAAAATACGAGTGAAAATGTAGGGGTAGGCATTAACAATATTAAACAGCGGTTATCATTGGTTTATGGCGAAAATAGTTGTTTTACGCTGAAATCATCTCCTGTTGGTGTAATAGCGAATATTAAATTACCTCTGTAAATGACATAAACAGTAAAAATAGAAACAATGGAAAGTATGATGATTAAAGCAATTATTGTTGAAGATTCAAGGTTAGCTCGACTCGAACTTAAATCACAATTAGAAAATATTGACTATATAGAATGCATTGGCGAAGCTGAAAATATTGAACAAGCCCTTGAAGTGTATAAAGCTCACCAGCCTGACCTGGTATTTCTTGATATTGATTTACCTGACGGAAATGGCTTTGATTTTCTCACCCAACTTGACCAGCCACCACATGTGATTTTTACCACCGCTTTTGAAGAGTTTGCTTTGAAAGCTTTTGACCAAGATGCGATAGATTATCTATTAAAACCTTATACCCAAAAAAGACTCAATCAAGCTTGTGAAAAATTTAAAATTATTAAAGAAAATGATAAAAATAAGCTTCAAAGGACTATTGATAATTCTATGGTATTAACCAGCCAATTTTTTGTAAAAGATGGCAATAACTGCTGGTTAATAAAGCTTGATCAAGTTGAACGGTTTGAAGCGATGGGAAATTATACACGCGTGTTTTTTGAAGATGAAAAACCAATGATCTACAGAACACTAGCGCAAATAGAGCCTAGATTACCGAAAGGGCACTTTTTCCGTATTAGCAGACAAAATATTGTGCAGTTAAGTAAAATTAGAAATGTGGCCGCATGTAGTTCAGGAGGCTTAGAGCTTACCTTAAGTAGTGGGACTAAGGTCGAAGTGTCTCGTCGGCAATCTTCTCTCTTTAAAACGTTACTTGCTTTGTGAATCATTACTTGTCGTGATGTTAACTCTCCGATCGTATAGTGGTCATATATTTCTACTTCACCTATCTCATCGATAGGTTATAAATACGATATTGTTGACGGTTTAACTTGGAATATTGAGAAGTTCTATTTGCCAGTAGCCTGAATCATCTAATAATCAACTCATTACATAATTGGTAAATATACTAGCCTTTATTGAATCGCTTTATCAAACTATGGGTAAATTGATTCAGTTAAGTGATCGCCACGTTGAATAACATTTCAAATTTTCAGGTATTACTAGATTTAGTCGTGAACACTAGGTGTGCACAGAAGAGATTAAAAAGTAATTTTTTTTATTTACTTTCGAATTGATTATTTCTTCCATGCAATTGATAATACTAGGAATATTGTTTTAACGTAAACGGTTAATGATGTTTATTGCCAGTAGGAACTAAAGTCTCATTGTTTTTGTTTAATAGTTTCATGGTGTTATTGTGAATCATTTGATATAGCCCTTGTGTTCGTATCGTCAAAGGCTTCCATAACCATGTTTCTCTGTAAAATTCAGACAAATCGTTCAACTCCTGTTTTGCCTTTCGATTCACAACGACAACACCATATGCTTTATGGATTTTTTCTTGAATAGGAGAACTGAGCATGAAATCCGCCAAGATATATGCTGCCTTTAACTTATCAGGAGAATCCTTTATATTTTTCGAAAATGAAATAGTATCTAACCAAACAGTTGATCGCACATTACGGGCTATTTTCCAGTTTAATCCTTTTTTTTGTGCTGTAGCGACACCAAACCAATATGTTGTTCCATAAAGCAATTCAGTTTTGGTAAAATCAGCTTCACCCTCCCAAAAGCGGTCCTGAGTACATACATTACTATATAGTAGTTCTAGATTATTTTGGATTTCTTGGTCCTTGAACTTTCCCGATATAATTAACTTATCCATGTCGTAAATGTTTTCTTTGTCATATCCTGCTTTTAATATTGCGAGATAAAAATTTGCTGCAAACTGTTCTTTAGTGATAGTGATTTTACATTTATTGGCAAGTTCAAATAACACATCAAATGATGTTGGCTCTTGAACCATATCGGCATTGTAGGCTAGTCCATATGAGGCACCTAATAATGGAATTGCATAATTTTTTCCCATATATTCCTTATATTTCAATTTTTTTAATGTTGAAAATACATTTTTATAATTAGGGATTTTGGAAAAGTCTATAGGTGATAGCGACCGAAATAATTGATTGTTTCTTTGAGAGAAATAATTGTGAGTTGGGGTGATTATGTCACAAAGTTTTCCTCTAGTTAGATTGAAAACCTGCTCTGGAGAGGATAAATATTCAGGGTATAGCTCTAAATCAACATCCAATCCTCTTTCTTTAGCATAGGCTTTAAATTCGATTTCCCAAGGCATAATATAACCTTTCCATTCACAAACAGTGAGCTTTGTTGTTTCTGAAAAAGCAGTAAAGCTTTGGACTACAACCATAAATAATAATATCAACTTTCGAAAAGTAATCATTCTATTCCTTTAGTTATTATTAAAATGTATGTAGTCAAAAATTACGATATTTATGTACTCGAACTGCCTACATGTACTATTTTTAAAAGTATTGGTTGGAGTCGAACAAAGCCAAAATAGAAAATTGTTAGTTCGAAATTTACCACTACAAATAAATCATAATAAGAGTATAAGGTCAGTAGCTTAAATCCTCAAATTTAAGTGCTGTCGATATAATGTGTAGCCATCATTGTACCTATAAAACAACTGGTTAGGACTTTTTTGTGATAGTAATGAATATTGCTGCGGGCACGTAACCCTATATGAAAGACATTATAAGGTCGGATTCATCATAAACGATTGCCTCCATAATCAAGAGGCCAGATCCCTCGATACTTAGCATGACTAATTTCAGGTCTAAAAAACGGCAACTCAGCGATTTTTATCATAAATGATTGTCTGTCTATGGCCAAAGCTAAAACTTACTTGGCAAAACTAGTGGATTAAAAGGTATTTATTTTGTGGGGGCTGGGGCGATGTGGTACTTATTTTTGATTGATAGATTGGGGGTCATCAAATTACCTAAATATTACAATGTTCTCATGCAATATGTTTATTCACAGAATTAATACACAGTTCGATTGCTAATGAGGGGGCCAAACCTGCGTTTATGTTTTTCATGAACTTTGTTAACTCTGATACTATAACTTCTAAATTGGGCAATACTTTCTATCTCGCAATGGGGCAGTTAGTGCCATAGAAAACATGACCAATTTCACTCTAAATTACTGCTCCATTACAAAAGTGCTGGAAAATTGTTAGCCTAATATCAGAAAAATATTAATGCGAAGACAGTTTGTAGCGTAAGTAGCCGGTTAATTTCAAATATCCTTAATAAATGAAAATTTTGCTCCTCCAAAAGGTGATTCAGAAATGATAATCTTACCTGCCATTTTTGTTGCTGCAGCTTTTGCTATAGGCAGGCCAAGGCCTAAACCACCGGTTTTTCTACTACGGCTTTTATCAAGTCTGGCAAAAGGAATAAAAATAGTTTCTCTGTCATCTAAAGGCACACCCATACCATCATCTTCAACAGTGATAGACAATTGTTGATTCTTATCTAAAGTAATAACATTGGCAGAAAGTCTAATTTTTTCTTTTGCATGATTAAACGCATTTTTAATAAAATTATCGATGAGTAACCTTAAATAGAATGGGTTGGTGGTTAGCTCAAGTGATTCATCAATGGATAAAATAACTTCTTTGTTTTGATTTTTAGCTAAAAGGTTTAGCCTTGACTCAACAAATGCTTTTACTTCAATCGTTTGAAATTGATCTACTTCATTTTCTTTATTTGAGTCTGAACCTGAAATTGAGCTTGAATTTATTTTAGAAAATTCAACTATTTGACCTATTAGTTCATTAATGTCAACTACGTAGTTATCAACATCATCAACTAAGGTCAGTATATCTAAATCAGTACTTTTCCGTCTAATTAAGCCTGAGGCCAATTGTATACGGCTTAAAGGAGTTCTTACTTCATGAGGTATTGCTTGAGAAAAGGTATCACGCTCTTTAACGTTGTCAGTTATTGCTTGTGCCATGCTATTAAAGCTATGGGCTAGATTATTCAAGGGTTTTTGAATATTTTCATTGGCTTTAACAGTTAAATTGCCAGAGCCAAACTGATGGTGGGTATCAATAAGGGTATTGATTTGTTCTTGAAGGTTCTTAATAGGCCAATAAATAGCAAAGCCAAGAAATAATGAGGTGACAATAATTAATGAGAAGAAAATTATATCAATACCTTCATCATCTTCTATCCCTTCAGTTAAGTTTTCGGAGTTGATTTCACTTTTTTCATAAATAATAATATTGCTTTTTGACTTGGGTAGTTTGAATTCAACAAAATACTCACCGTCAGGCATTTGGTAATAATAAACACTGTTGATTTGAGTGATTAATTCGCAGGAAGGACAAATATCACTATTTATGTTGGGATTGACTAATTTAGCTATAAGATCATTGTCTAGTGGAAAACCTAATGGAATATCTTTTTGTGCGGTATTTATTTGTGTTGCGGCATTTACTGATATTTCTTCAAAAATAAAATTAATTTCAGCAATAAACTCATTAAAGTCTTCTTGCTCTTCATAGATCACCATAAATAAATTTGTCAATGAAACACTCACAATTACAGCGAGGACAATAACTAAATAGAGTCGAGAGAATAAAGACAGTGATAACTTATTCATTGATTTATCTGCTTATGGGGTAGTTTACTCATTAATTAATTTATAACCTTGGTTTCTGATGGTGGTAATTACTTTATATGGTACCTGATCGTCACCTAATTTTTTTCGTAAGCCAGATATGCGCATATCAATTGAACGGTTACTAAAGTCATAATCAATGCCTCGTAGAGCCTGACAGCATTGCTCTCGAGATATAACTTTACCAGTATTTTTGTGCAGTAATTTTAGCATTTGATATTCAGCTTCGGTTAGCGCTAATAATTTACCTTGATAGCTCACCTTGTTATTTGCGTCATTGATGATTAAAGAGCCTTCAGGATCCGTTGCGTTTGATTGGCTTCTTCTAAGTAACGCTTCCATTCTGGCAACAAGCACATGAGGTCGTAAAGGTTTAACCAAATAATCATCGGCGCCCATTTTTAATAAACTGACCTCGCTCACATCATCAT